>Ga0194130_10005902_pt1 | contig 14442 bp, 7 predicted proteins | sample TA2KigsurfametaG_FD_160084 | JGI IMG/M metagenome (GOLD analysis project Ga0194130, IMG submission 160084) | Freshwater microbial communities from Lake Tanganyika, Tanzania - TA2015050 Kigoma 12 surface | ecosystem: Environmental > Aquatic > Freshwater > Lake | place: Tanzania: Lake Tanganyika... | reverse complement strand
CCCACAGCCCAGGACACGCTGACGGGAACGGAGGGATCCCCCTCGCGCCGCAGGGTGAAGGTGAACGGGGTGGCGCCGATGGAGCCTTCCGCCTTGTCGGCGGAAAGGGGGCTGAGGGTGAGGGTGGGAGGTTGGGGGATGACGCTCAGTTGGAGAGCCTGATTGGCGATGACCCGCTCACTGATCCAGCGGGGTTGGGAGGTGAGCGGATCCAGCCCGCTGAGGAGTTGAAAGTCGCCGATCGCCTCTTGTGCCGTCACCGTCAGATCGAGGAAGCCACGGCGGTTGACATCCGCATACTTCAGACCATTGATGTAGCCCCGCAACAGACCGTCCAAGCCATCGATGGCCGGGTAGCGCGCCCGCAGATAGGCGTCAGCACCTGGCAAAACCTTTTCCAGACCTGGTGAGGTGACACCCGGGGTGGCGAACTCCACCCCGGCTACAGCGCCGGCCGGAGCCACCCCTGTTGACATCGTGTCGAGCACGCCTGCCCAGGCATTGTGGGTGTCGCCCGCCAGACTGATCAGGCGTTTGCCGAACTGCAGGGCGGTTTGCAGGATTGTCTCGCGCTCAACGCCATAGCCGTCCCAGGCATCGAGGTTGTAGGGAATTTTGCCGGCTTCTTGGAACAACGCCTGTTCACTGGTGGAGAGCTGATCGAAGGGGGTGCCGGTGGCGAGTTTCTGGAGCGGCGCGGCGTATTTGTCGAGCAGGGTTGGCTCACCGCGATTGAGCAGGAGTTCAGCGGGAAGCGCCATCGACTGCATCAGCACCTGCTGCCCCAACACCTGCCAGCTGGCGGGGGAGCTGGCCATTTGCCCTTGCAGCCAGGCCAGCTGGGTGTCGCCGATCAGATCACGGTTGGGATCACCCCAGGCCTGTTGCACCACCTCGAGGACCTGCTGCACGGTTGCCGCTGTGGGGTAGCGCAGCTGCTCATCCCTGGCGGTGAGCCGCGTCTCCAACACATGCAGGTCGAGAACGTCGCCAAAGCGGAAGGAGCGGTAGCCTTGGGTGAGAGGTGACAGCGCGGAAGCACCATCGCTGGCTTGGCGCATCCCGGGTTCACGGATCGGCATCCACTCGTGGTAGGCCTTCAAGGCGGCGTCGCGGCGGACCAGCCAGTCGCCCTCCGTGGCGCTCTGGTGGTTTTCCGCTCCACCCATCCAGCTGTCATTGGCCGTTTCGTGGTCGTCCCAAATGGCGATCAGCGGCGCTGCCGCTCGCAGAGCTTGCAGATTGACATCCGTGTGATATTGCCCATGGCGCTGGCGATAGTCGTCAAGGGTGATGATTTCACGATTGGGTTGGAATCTGCGGCTGGTCGCGGCCTCCTCTGCCGTTCCATAGCCTCCCGGGCCATATTCATAGATGTAATCCCCCAAATGCACCATGGCGTCATAAGGTTTGTTGGCCTGTATGGCAACGGCTCGGCCATAGGCGGCAAACTGGTCGGCGGCGGTGAAGTTGGCGCAGGAAAACACCGCTAGCCGCACTGGATCGCCGCCGACGGGGAGGGTTTTTGTTTGGCCGGCGGCGGAAATCTGATCGCCTGCTGCGAAACGGTAGAAATAGGGTGTGTCGGCGCTCAGCCCCGCAGCTTCCACCTTCACAGTCCAATCCCTTCCAGCGCTGGTCGTGAACACCCCTTGATCCACGATGGAGGACGGTGCAAAGCTCGCGCTGGTCGACACCTCCCAACTCACGTCGATGAGGCCGCTGAACGCCGCGGGAGGGGTGACGCGAGTCCAGAGGATCACCGAGTCCTGATAGGGGTCACCGGACGCCACACCGTGAACGAAGGCGAGCCCGCTGGGTTGCGGACGCCCGAGGTCAAAATCCACCAACAGGGGATCGTGGTCGGAGGTGCGGAACCCGCTGGAGGAGAAGAAATCCCGCACACTCGCGTTGCCATTGCTGTTGGTGTCGAGGTTGTAGTCGCGAAAGGCCCCTTCCGCAGCGTTGATGCTCCAGTCGGCGGCGGCTGTGGCCTGCCGCACAAGTGACGGGGAGAGAAGGAGGTGATCCAGGGCACCACTCATCTCCACCGGATTGTAAAACGCATAACTTGAGGGCGGCTCTGCCGTGAAGGCCGGGAGGGCGTTGCGGTAGCCGGCGGCCTCCAGCACCTGAATGGGATCCTCCTTGGCGTAGGAATTGAGGTCGCCGAGGATCACCCAGTCCGCGTCGCTGTTGCCGGTTGGCTGGGTCGTGATCCAGCGAGCCAGCTCCGTGGCGGCAGCGGTTCGGGTGGCATTAAAGGCGGATTGACCATCCAGCTGGTCGCGATCCAAACCCGTGGCCTCGCTGCTGCCTTTCGACTTGAAGTGATTGACCACCACATTCACCACTTCTCCGCTCGCCCGTTCCCGGAAGGCCTGGGCCAGGGCCGGTCGATTTTTGGGAACCCCACTGCCCAGGGGGTCGGTGAAGGAGACGGCGTCCAGCACGCTTGCGGCCCCCTGCAAGGCCACGGCATTGCTGTCATACAACAGACCCACCTTGATGGCATCCGTGCCGATCAGCCCCGTGGAGACATGGTTGTAAAAACGTCCGGAGTCTGCAGGCAGGGCCGCGTTCAGGCGCTGGGCAATCGTGGCCAGCGTGGCGTCATCGTCATCATTTTCCACCTCCATCAGCCCGATCACATCAGCCTGCAGACCCGCCAGCGCCGCCGCCAGTCCAGCCAGCTGTCGGTCCAGCTCCGCCGCCGTGTTGGCTCCCCGGGGAGCGAGGCCGGTGTCGGTGAGCACACCGCTCCCGTTGAGGGTGGTGAAGGTGTTGAGCACGTTGAAGCTGGCCACCCGCAGCTGGCCTGGAGACGGAGCGGCCGGTGCCGGCGGACGCGGGTTGGCGCTGGTGAACGACAGGGGCGCGGTGGGATGGAGGCGATACTTGCTGAAATCGAAGCTGAGCACTCCCTCCAGCCCGCGTATCGTGTCGCCGCGTCGCAGGAGCTGATCCCGCACCGGAGCGGCGGGTGTGGCCGCGCTGGCGGGACGATAACTGGCATTGCTGCCATCATCCAGCACCAGCTCTCGCAGGGCCATCGCCTGCTCCGCCGCATAGGCCTCTGGCCCGGGACGCATCACATTGGTGGGTTGAGAGGGCAGTCCGCCCGCGCTCAGCTCCACCTCGCCGAAGCGGAACTGGCTATACAGCCCATTCACGCTGAGCGTTTCCGGGATCCGGATCCACATTCCCTCGAAGGGTTCCAGGTCGGAGGCACTGGCGCGCTGGGCCAGAAGATCAGGGAGAACCACCGCACGGGTGTCAGCGAGACGGTCGCGAGCCTCCACCTTGAGGGCACTCACGCTGACCAGGGCCGTCTGGCCGAAACGCTCTCCGGCCACGCCGCTGAGGGAGACCCGATCGCCAAGGTTCACATCGGTGTTGCCACCACCCAATCCGTAGGCCACGTAGAGGCCTTCGGAGGTGAGCGCACTGCTGTCCCAATCAGCGGTTTCCTCCTGCAGCATGAACCCCCCCAACTCGCTGGAGGCTTGGAAATCCCCGACGACGATCCCACGCAGGATCACGCTCTGGCCAGACAGGGGGGTGGAGGATCCACTTCCCTGCACTTGAGAGATCAGCGTGACGCGATCGTTGTCGTCGATACTCACCGAGGCGCTGGTCGCTGTCGGCGAGAGGGTGTAGGCGCCGCTGGTGCCCAGCGCGACCCTCAACGTTTCAAGGCCCTCCTCCAGGCTGTCGTCAAGGACACGAATGGGCAGATCAACCTGTGGGCTCCCTGCGGGGATGGTGATGGTGACAGGCACGGGGGTGGTGAGGTCCTCCTGGCCCGCCAGACCGCTCCCGCTGGCCAGGTTCAAGGCCACCACAAGGTCTGTGGAACCCGCTCCCGAGCGGCTGACGCGCAACAGCGCCTCATCGCCAAACTCACTCGCCTGAGCGTCGATCGCCGTGATCGACACCTCAGGGATCGTCGGTGCTGACACCGTCTGGATGGTGAGGTCGTCGATGGCCAGGCCATGGTCGTTCCCCGCATCGTTGGTCTCCACCCAGCGCAGCCAGAGGGTGGTTCCAGGCGACCAGGGAGCGGAGGACAGATCCAGATCTCCCCCCCGTCCGCTCACCTTGCCCGCCTGATTGCCGTTGACTGGAGCGGCCGTTGCTGTGGCCACCGGAGAGCTCCAGTTGAAGGCGCCCCCGGGGGTGTTCCACGTTTGAACGCGATCGAAGCTGATGCCGTATCCCTGTTGAAACACCATCGTCTGTAGAGAGGTGTTGCCGCCATTGCGCCACTGCTCTCCGCTGAAGGAAATGGACAGGCGACCAATGGAGGACCCGGTGTTGTTGGTGAGCGCCAGCGCCAGCCAGCCGGCGGTGGCCCCGCTGCTCGGAGAGCCGAAATAAACTCCTCCGGAGCCCAAGCCGCCCAAGGCACGATCCGTGCTGCCGGTGCTGCCGTAACTCAAAAAGGAACCTGCTGTGCCGCTGCCGTCGCTTGCGGCGTAGGTGGTCACCGCTGTGCCTGGCGTCGGTTGTCTGAACAAGGACCAGCCGGTCAGGGTCTGATCGTTGGTCCAGCTCAGGGTCGTTCCAGACGGAGCGAGGCCGTCGAAGCTTTGCGCGTACGACCCGGTGAACGAGACAGGCATGGGAGACCGAGCTTGGGAAGGAGCGGCAGCCGTGAGCGATGGCGAGAATCGCTGACCTCCGCTCGCCTTCCAACCCTCCCGCATCCCCGCCGATCGGCAGGTAAAGAGCGAACTAAGAAAAGGTTGGTTGTTGTCTCTCGATCATCGTGATGTGATCCGTGCCAACGGGGAAGGTGATGGGCATGACAGGTAAGAGGAATGAATTGCTGGTGGGCGGACCAAATCTGGTGGGGTGGTAGCGCAGTATCCGTCTTTTTGTCGGTGATCTCCCTGGCCCTGGCATGTGCCGGGGACCCTTTGAGAGATGGAGATGGGATGAAACAATAAAATTTGTTTTTTCGGTCCTCGATTGGGGTGACGGTTGATGAAGTTATGGATTCTGCAGAAGCATGGGCAGAACCTGGAATCCGCCTCTTATGAATCCACTCGCTTTCTGGAAGAGGCACGCGTGCTCGGCATTGATGTCGACCTTGTCGCTTCTGAAGACATCGATCTGATTGTCAGCCGAGATGGTCCGCGCTCCATTCGTCGCGGCGGGGAGCAGGTGAACCTCCCTGATGGCCTGCTTCCCAGGGCGGGCAGCGGCTCGGACACCTTCACCCTCGCTGTCTTGCGCCAGTTTGAACACTTGGCTGTTCCTGTGATCAATAGTAGTCAAGCGATTGAGGTTGTGAAGGACAAGTTGGTGTGTCTTCAGAAACTGGCGCGGGCCAATCTTCCCATTCCTCGCACAATGCTGGTGCGATTTCCCGTCGTCTGCGACTTAGTGGAACGCCAGATTGGGTTTCCTTGCGTGGTGAAGGTTTTGGTTGGCTCCCATGGTGAGGGCATCTACCTCAGTCGTGATCGTTCAAGCTTCCGTGATTTGATGGAGCTGGTGTGGAGTTTGAATGGTCATCAAAGTCTTATTTTGCAAAGTTATATTGGTGATCGTCCCGGTCAGGACTTAAGGGTTTGGGTGATTGGTGGCCAGGTTGTAGGAGCGATGCGTCGCCAAAGCACCGACGGCAGCTTCAAGGCCAACATCACCCGAGGAGGACGGGGAGAGTTTTGGCCGATGGAGCCGGGGATCGAGGTGTTGGCTCGCGAATGCGCCGCCACGCTCGGCTTGGAGGTTGCAGGAGTTGATTTGCTCTTTGACGGAGATCATTATCGGGTGGGTGAAATCAACAGCGCACCAGAGTTCTCAGGCTTTGAGGGCGCTACTGGCCTCAATATCGCCCGGCAAGTGTTACAGCATTGCATTTGGCGCGTCACCCGACAATGGCAGCTACCACTGGTGTCGCCCCTCACTGGAGACTCCCCGCATGACAGTTCAGCATGCCCTGCCATCGGAAGTAACGATGCGTGATTCTTTGCTGGTTTTTGCAAGGTGTTAGTGGCCGCTTAACACTGAACCTTCAACGTGTGAGCAGCTAACCATTTCCCCGACATGCCGGCCAAGACCAGCGTTGATCTGCCCACTCCTGCTGTCTATGCCGATCCCCAACGGAACGGGTTGGAAGCTGGGGATCTGTTTGATGGAATGACAGAGCATTTGTTTTACACCCTCGGTCGTCGGCCCAGGGAAGCCAGCTTGCATGATCTCTACCTGGCGTTGAGCCATGCGGTCCGTGATCGGCTCATGACGCGCCATTTGGCCTCCAAGGATGCTCTGCGCGCCCACCCCCGTAAAGCGGTGGCCTATCTCTCCGCTGAATTTCTGATCGGGCCCCAGCTGGGCAACAACTTGCTCATGCTGGGACTGCGTGAGTCGGCGGCTGAGGCCCTGCGACGTTTTGGCGCGGCAGATCTGGACGCGGTGTTTGACCTGGAAGAGGAGCTGGGCTTGGGGAATGGAGGACTTGGACGCCTGGCGGCCTGCTTTCTTGAATCCATGGCAACCCTGGAGTTGCCGGCAACGGGTTATGACATCCGGTACGAGTTTGGCATCTTTGATCAGATCATCCTGGACGGTTGGCAGGTGGAGATCACGGACAAGTGGTTGAAGGGCGGATGGCCTTGGGAGATGATGCAGCCGGAGAAGGCTTGCCGGGTCGGTTTCGGGGGGCACACCCACATGGAGGCACTCTGCGATGGTGGTCTGCGGGTGCATTGGCATCCCGCTGAAATCGTTGTTGGCATCCCCCATGACGTGCTGGTTCTGGGCTACAAGGTCAACACCTGTGATCGCCTCCGCTTGTGGCGTGCGGAAGCTAGCAAGTCCTTCGATTTTCATGCGTTCAACGCAGGTGATTTTCACGGGGCTGTTGAGCAGAAGGTGGCCAGCCTTTGGCGCGAGCCGGTCCATTGGCAACAGTGCTCCTTGATGAACACGGCCCGTGCTGGCTTTTTCTCGTTAGATCGGGCAATTCGTGCTTATGCTGATGAGATATGGCAGCTTTGATTGTTGAGATCAGCCTTTAATTCTGTTTTCTTGGTGCACGTCAGGATCCTCGCCAATGTGTCGAGGCTCAGCTTCGATACGGATCAAGGCGCATTGAATACCAAGACGTCTCATGGTCGTTTCCAAGGACCGTGCGGAGGGCTGATGCAAGGGAGGCGTTCGTTGGGGACCGTCGCGAAGGTCAAGGTAGGGAGCCATCTCACCGGGCGGACGATCAAAGTGGCGAGCCAACAGCATCTTCGCCTCAAAGAGATCCGCTCCCGGCCCTGTGCCCTGAAGCTCCAGTCGCCAGAGAGGCGGCCGCATGGCACCGGCTTCCACGGCCCGCAGGCCGCTCAACGGAGCCAGGACCACCATGGCATCCCCCGCCTGCAACACCCGTTCGAGGCTGGGCAAGACCTGTTCGTTGTCTTGGCCTGCCGCCACCAGTGAAAGAGGGATGACTCCGTAGCCGGTCGCGACAGCATCCAGACGTTGTCCCGCCAGGGTATCCCCCTCGATCACCTGATAGTCGATGAGGAGAAGATTGCGATCGGCAATGCGTAACACCTCCCGTACCCGTTCGCCAAATGCGGTCGCGACCACCGCCTCTGCCGCCAGCTCCAGGGGATTGATCACTTCCACTCCCGGGAAGAGCTGTCCCAGGCCATCGCTCCGCCCCCGAGACTGGGATCGAACCGCCAGGCGCGCCCGTGGAAACCGATCCTGCAAGGTGAGTGCCGTTTCCAGGTTGGCCATCAAATCCTTGTCAAGAACCGCCACGGCCAGACAGTGGCAATGGCGCAGCTGTCTCAGGGCGCGATCCAGGCTGGGAAACGCTGGTGTGGTCTCCCGCTGGCCTGCCGCCCGCACGCGCCTCACCCGCGTTCGACCGTGGGGCAAAAGGCCCTCGATGCGTTCGGCCAGTCGGTCTCCTTCCACCAGCAACACGTAGGGGGTTCCCGCTGCCAGAGGAGGTGGTTCCCGCATGCCCAGGCGTCGGGCGAGCAGCCAGTCCACGACCAGGGCCAGGATCCAGGCCGTCAGGAGCGTTCCACCCAGTGCAAAAGCCAGGCTCAGGGCCGCCAAGGGGAGGTGGTTGCGTGCCAGGGGTGCACCGTCTGTCATGCTGCCAAGGGCGTCGAGATATTCCCCCTTCAACAGGGCCAGCGTGAGAAGGGCGCCGCGGAGTGGTGAGCCCGCTCCGAACTGGATGATGCCCACGAGGACCACAAGCAGGAAGCCGAGCGCTCCCGCCAGTTGCCAGCGACCCCAACGGCGCGGCAGCTCGTTGATGGTCTCCGCAAGGCTCTCCAGCATCAAGCGCAGGCGGGTGCGTGTCGTTGGGAACCAGGCGCCACCGCTTGTCCCACGCTCGTCCCGCCGGCTCACCAATTCCAGCCACAGCAGCTGATCTCCCCGCAGGGGAATCTGATCCAGGTCCCACCACTGGCTGGCCGGATCCCCGGCGGCCTTGAACCGGGGGGCCTGCCACTGCAGCAGACGGCGCTGCCGCCCTTGAAGCGTGAACAGATCGTCCGGGCTGTCGCTTGTGAGGACGTCGCGTCGAATGCGGAACCGTTCGCCGCCAAGGCTGAAGGCTCCTTCACTGCCATCCGTGCGCAGGGCATTGGCGAACACCCCGGCCGTCAACAGTTCTGGATCCACCACCTCCAGCTCCGGTAGACGCTGCTGCAGATGTCGCTCCAAACCCTTTCCACCTCCGGACCGCACCACCACCCGTGCCGCTGGATTGAGCAGACGAACCTGCAGAGCTGCTGCGAGATTGACCCCGCTGTCCGACGACAGCAGCAGGACAGAACGCGCCTCCTCCACTCCGGCGCGCGCGAGGACAGCGGGACTGCGCATGTCGCCGAGCACGACAAGCTGGTCGATCTTCCCCTTCCAGTCGCGCTCCAGCCATTCCGGCGACTGGAGATCAAGGCAGCGAAGAGGGATTTCGAAACGCAAGAGCGTCTGCACACAAGCCCGTCCCAGTCCACCAAGCCCGCAAACGAGGATCAAGCCGGGAGTGGATTGATGGTGGCGGTCGCTTGTTGCCAAGCGCAACTCCTGTTGATCATTCGATAACCATATTGCTCTGCTCGGATCTTTGGCGCAAGGAATCGTAGACTTCATTATTTTGTTCAGCCTTGATCACGACAGGATTCTTGTTGGCAAAGAACGTCTGGGATCCAAAGACAAGGCCGGGAAGAATAAAAAAGACACCCAAGCTGTAGGCCGGTACAACCCAGCGTGAACGCGATGCTCCGTCCGCCAGAAGTTGAGCGGATTGAATGGGAAGCCTCCATAGGGGAGGGAGTGCGGCGAAGAGGGCGACGCCAAGGGTGTTGTATAGGAGATGAACAAGAGCAATCTGCATGGCCACAAGTTGGTACTCGCCTGTGATTGCGGTGGCGGATAGCAGTGCAGTAATGGGAGTGCCGATGTTGGCGCCCAGCGTAAATGGATAGACCTGGGCCAAGGAGACCAGTCCAGCACCTGCCATGGGGACAATTAAAACCGTTGTCAAGGTGGATGATTGAACGATTAAGGTCACAATCAACCCAGACAATAGGGCCATGCCTGCATTTTTGCCAATGGCAGCATTGAAAATATCTTGAGCCCGCCCAGTCATGACAAGATGGAGAACTCTGTTAAGTAAATAGACGGAGACCAATACTAAAGCAAAGCCTGCGAAAATCATCGCCAACCCGGACACTTGATCCGGCAGCAGCCGCAACAAGTCGCGAATCGCGTTGATCAGGGGGCGCGTGAGAACACGAATGAAGTCAAATTGGGAAACGGAGACATCCGCCGATCCAATGACCCAGCCTGCGAGCAGGCCCGAGAGCCATTGAAGGGGGTGAAAAATAATTTCCAGGGGCAGGAATATCAGGATCGTAAATAGATTAAAAAAGTCGTGGACGGTCGCTGCTGCAAAAGAGCGATTGAAGGCTTGATCTTCTCTCAGGTTCCCCAGGGCGGCCAGGGTGTTGGTCACCGTTGTGCCCATGTTGGAACCCATGATCATTGGGATGGCGATCGCGATCGGCAAGCCTCCCCCCACAAGACCAACGATCACCGATGTCACCGCGCTGGACGACTGAACCAGTGCCGTCGCTAAAATGCCAAGCAGGACGCCGACCAAGGGGTTGGTGGCGAACTCAAAAATTGCCTCAGCCCCCTCAGAACCTCCTGAAATCGAACGAAAACCTTGACTCAAGACCCCCACCGACACCATCAGCAAATAGACGAGAAGCAGAACACAAATCCACAAGAGCATTCCCTGCTGTCCAGGACGGGCTCTGGACTGTCCTGGACGGGTTCTTGCTTTTTTCATGTCTGTTCATATTCAATCAGCATTTTATATCGATCTCTTTATCATGCGGGTTAAGTGATTGGGGTGCGATGATTAACGTGCGGCAAAGTGGTTAGGCGAATTAAAATGGTTGGCACCTGTCCAATGCCATAGATGCCTTCGCTGCTGCGCTTATTGAGCTGCCTATGGCGACACCTGCGCTGCGAAGAGACTGGAATGCTTCTCCTTGTCGATCAAAATTCTTTGTTCCTGGGCATCATTCATCTTTTGCCCTGGTTTTTGTGCTCCTTGGCTTGATCGTGGCAGGGCCTGGTGAGGCGATGCGTGGTATTGGCGCTATTCTTGTGGCCCGAGACACTCTCTTGACTGACTATCTTGGCATTGCGGGTATTGGCGGGGGCTTGGTTCATGCGGATCTGTTGGCGCTGCCTTGGCGCCCGTTGTCACCTAGATTCTTTTCAGCAGCTCTGAGATTCAGCCCCTTCCGCGAGTGGTCCTGGCAAGTTGTTCCGGCTTGCTGATTGGTTGCATTCTGCCTGCAATCGCAGTCCAACTCTCAAAAAGTCATTGGGATATGCGCTTTATACTATTGGCTTCACTTCTGGGGTTGTCGGGATCTTGGTTGTCGCCTTGCTCTCCTCCTATAATCTTGTCCCAGTTCCAGTCTTTATTTGGTCATCCGGAGACAATCTGTTGTGTGGAAGGTTGATCGCGAGCCTTTTCACAGTGCTTTTGCTCCTCGGTATTTTGCATGATCGTGAGGCCTTGCCACGGTTCGTTGGTATTCTACGAACAACCGGACAGGCCCCGAGTGATTACATTGCTTTGGCTGGAGAGGGGGCCACCTTGTTCAACATGGGGTTGATCGGTTGACTTGCACTTTTGCATGTTCTGGCCATGGATGAGGACGTGAGTCGCCTTGCAACTGACAGCACTTGTCTCCACAAATCTTGCTCCTATTGCAGGTCGTTTTGGCTGGGGGTGGGGAATTGTGGCTGGTTTCATTCATTCCTCCGCAGCCATGTTTGTAATATCATTCCATGGTGGCCTTTACCTCTATAACAATCTGTGATTCTTGCTTTGAACTCTGCCCGTGACCGCCGTCAACAAGGATGAAGCCTCTCCTGTTGCGTTCGCACTCAAGGAGCCTCTGGGCTGAGCAGAACAAAGGACGCCTCAATCTGCTGCAGTCGTTCCTGTGGTAGCGAAAGCAATCCTCCAACCTCAGCCAGCAGCTTGGTTTCCTCGGGGGTCGCGACGCGGTCAGCATGCACGATCCGTGCCGCGAAGGCATAGGCCTTTTCTTGTTCTTGGAGAGTGAGGACGTGAACAGCCTCCTCTACAAGGTCTCTTCTCCTTTCTTTCATCTCCATAAGGATCCTGGACACCATGGTGCCGAACGCAACGGGCGTCATCTCTCGGTAGGGGCTGTGTCCGCGCAACTGTTGATTGAGCAGGGCCGCCTCCTCGGGTTGCAGGCGGTTGTCCGCAGACACGGCTGCGAGGGGGATCACAGCAAAGGCTTCCGCTGGAGTCATGGATTGTTTTCACACACGCCTCAGCTTGAGTCCTTTGCAATAAGACGGCGTTAAGCCGCGAAGGTCTATCGCCTTCTCAGGCTCGCAACAGCGGCCCACCCTCCAGCCGGCGGATGGCGACAACGCCTGGCCGAGGGGGGCGTCCAGGGACGCCAGAAGGCCAATTGGAGCCGAGGGGCACGGTGCGCAGCTGGTCAAAGGCCACGCCGTTGCGGTCCACCAGTTGGTGGGCTTGAACCTCCCGCGCATCTTTTTGTCCTGTTCCATTCACCTCGCCGGGGTGCTGCACCGAGAGGAAGAGAGTGGCTTCCTGGCCCCCCGCGGCGGGGGGCTCCAGGCAGAGGCCGGTGAGCTCACTCTCCATGGGGCCTGTGGCGAAGGGCAGCGCCTGACCCCGCCAGGGACCACTGGCGGGAAACAGCCAGCAACTGTTATTGCCGAACACATCTGTGCGGGCGTCTGAGCTGGACCGATCGGTGAGCATCCAGAGGTTGCCGCGGCCATCGAAGGCCAGGTTGTCCGGATTGGCGAAACCCAGGCCCCCTTGCCAGGGGGTTCCACCTGTCGCAACCAGGTGCCAGCGAAATCCATCCGCGTCCTCCTCCAGACGCATCAGCCAGCCGAAGGGCCAATTGGTTTCGCCAGCGGGGCCGCGAAAGATCGCCGGATCCGCTGTGCCCTCCCCGTCTGTCCCCGCAGCGGTGAAGGCAATGAGGAGGGCTCCGCTCAGGGGGTCCAGCTCGGTGTCTTCCGGACGAGCCCCCGCGGTGGCGCCGATGGCGTTGGCGGCCAGGTGGGCATCGATCAGGATGGCACCCTGCTGCTCCTCACCGGAACCGGGGTAAAGATCCGCGAGGGTGCGAAAGCGATCCCGATAGGCTGCCACCGCCGCGTCATCGCGGAGGGCCTCGGCACCGGCGCGGCGGCGGTCGCTGTGGGGCACCCGGGTCGGTTGGCGCAGGCCGAAGGCCTCCATCCGGCTGGGAGCGGGCGGATTCACTGGCGTGGAGGGGGCGAGGAGGAGCCACTGGCCCCGCCCTTGGCCAGCAGGCCCGACAGGATCCAGGCGAGCCACCTCCAGACGACCCGCCTCCAGCAGCTTGGCGTTCGACGGGTTCGATGGGTCTGTCACAACGCCGTCGCTGACAAAGCGGTAGAGGTGCCCCCCATGCCGATCGCAGGCGGAGTAGATCCGCAGCGGCTCACCGGCAACAGCATGGACGGCAACGGCTTCATGGCGAAAGCGCCCCAGCCAGGTGTGCTTCACAGCCGGCCGCTCCGGACGGGACGGATGGACTTCCACCATCCAGCCGTACTTGTTGCCCGCGAGGGCAAAGGGGTTCCCCAGCCCGGACAGGCGCTCCTTGTCGCAGCGGAAGGGAAGGGCGGAGGGGTGCGGGGAGGAGCCATCGGCATGAACGGCCTCCACCACTTGATCCTGAATGTTCTCCTCGGCGGAGAGCAACGTGCCCCAAGGGGTGGTGCCGCCAGCGCAGTTGGCGAAGGTACCGATGATCCGATCTCCAAGACCATCGTCGAAGCCAAGCCGCTGGGAGCGACGGAACACCGCTGCCGCTGGTCCGCTGCACCGAAGCCGCTGATCGGGATCATCGATCCCGCTCAAGCCCGACAGACGTCGATCCTTCGGCCCTGGCTCCCGGACCCAGCGTCCATCGTCATGGCGGCGCAGGCTGGCCACACCGATGCCCAGGTCCTCCATGGCAGCGGTCGCCACCGATCGCACCATGGCCTTGAGGGGATCGTCCGCGGAGAGGCTGGTGGCCTCCACGCGACCGTCTCGTTCAGCAAGGGCCCTGATCAATGCCTCCACAGGTGGAGGCGTTGGCAGGGTTTCCGCCAGACCCTCCCGCCAGGGGCGCAAGCTGATGTACTCAAAATTGATGGCCATCAACGCGCGATTCGTTCCCTGGGGGAAGAAGGCCAGGTAGTCATTGTTGAAGCCAAAGCGACCATTCGCGAGCGGATCTCCCCATACAGCGATCAAATCAGCCGTGAATCCAGGCGGCAGCAGGAGTCGATCCGCGATGGAAAAACGCGCCAAGCTCTGGCGCTGCTCTTCACCGCTCAGGCCGTCATTCGGCAATGGCAGCGGCAGAGGCAGGTTGGGGAAGGGTGGAGACGATGAGGGAACGGCCCCGCGGCTGGCAAGAGGTGCGAGGGCTCCTGCGCAGCCGAGGCCAAGCAGGTTCAGCAGAAGCTCCCTGCGATGCATGACATGACTGATGCGTGCACGAACCCTAGCCTCGTTCTGCGAGCGTGTATGGCATGGCTTGCGGCGCCAATCGCCGACATCTCTGCCCTGGCTCGGCGCCCAGCCATCACCATGCCCGTCCAGTCCCCGAGGGTGATCAGCGGCGAAAGCCGTCCGCCGGAGGCCCTGGGCGGCCAGGGGCCGGCGGGGCGGCGGGTGGGGGAGACGCGATCCAGCCCTGCTGTACGGTAGGAGGGATTCAGCGATCCTCCTTCAGCGGGTTTCAACCCAGACCGGCGACCTCCAAAAGATTTCTCCTCACGGCCAGCGACTTTCTCCAGGACTTTCAACGAATCTTGTCCATACCTGTTTGTTTCATG
>Ga0194130_10005901_pt1 | contig 14443 bp, 15 predicted proteins | sample TA2KigsurfametaG_FD_160084 | JGI IMG/M metagenome (GOLD analysis project Ga0194130, IMG submission 160084) | Freshwater microbial communities from Lake Tanganyika, Tanzania - TA2015050 Kigoma 12 surface | ecosystem: Environmental > Aquatic > Freshwater > Lake | place: Tanzania: Lake Tanganyika... | reverse complement strand
ATTGGCTTTGGAACCGTGCAAGCGGATCCGACCGGCCAAGGGCGGCAGCATGTTGTGAGTAGGCAGTGTGCGGTTTGCTGTGGGCAGTTGGCTCAAGATAACCGCTAGCCGCCCACCGCATACAAAAGTAGGCAGTAAGCAGTTCGCTGTGGGCAGTAAGTTCAAAATAACCGCAAACAGCCTACCGCCTACTGCGCACTAATCATGAAATGTCATACCCTCGAAGTCTGGAAACGCTCGAAGGAGTTGGCGGTAAAAATCTATAAGTCCGAAATGCAAGGCCCCTTGGCCAAAGACATGAGCCTCCCTCGTCAAATTCAGAGGGCGGCTGTCAGCATCTGTTCGAACATTGCCGAGGGCGCGGAAAGGGAGTCACCCAAGGATTCGGCACACTTTTACACCATGGCCAAAGGCTCTTCAGCTGAGTTAGCCACCCAGCTGGAAATCGCATCGGAGATCGGCCTGATTCCGGATGGAACTGTCAAAATCTGGGTTCTGGAAACTGAAAAAATCGCAAGAATGTTGAACTCATTGATCAAAAGCGTAAAAGCGAGGGGTAGTAAGCAGTAAGCGGTGAGCAGTAGGCTGTGGGCAGTAGGTTCAAAGTAACCGCAAACAGCCCACAGCTCACGCATACAAAAGTAGGCAGTATGCAGTTTGCCGTAGGCAGTAAGTTCAAAGTAACAGCCAACCGCCCACGGCTTACCGCGCACTAAAAACTGAGTCCCAAGTCCTAAAAACCTAAAACGACAACGTCCCTTGCCACCTAATTCGGTACGGTTAGAGTAAGTACATGAGCACGGAAACCTTGGAAGTAATCAAGATTTGCGAAGCTTTACCGGCTCAAAAGCGGGCCGAAGTGGCTGATTTTGCGCGCTTTCTACTGGGTCGTGCCCTGCCCAATTATGGATTTAGTGCGAGCCAGCTAAATATGGTTTCCAAAAAACTTCATGCCAAAGCGCAAAAAGCCCGCCAACAAGGCGCGGCCAAAAAAGAGAGCCTACGATTTTTCAGCCGGGTAAAATTAAATACAGACATAAAACCGCTAGGAATATCCCGATGACCCGGACAGAAGCCCAGGCCCTACCGTGGGAGGAGAAGGTGCGGATCATGGAGGCGCTTTGGGAGGATATGAGAGACCGTTTTGATGCGCTGGAGGTTTCCGCTGAAGTGAAGAAACTTTTAACCCACCGGCGGGAACGGGTTTTGCGCGGGGAAGTGCCGTTGTTGGACTGGGACCAAGTGAAGTCGACCCTTGGCCGCGGGTGATTTCCGTTCGCATTTCCGGGGAGGCCCTGGAAGATCTCAACGAGGGATTCTTGTTCTATGAGGCACAGGCAGAAGGCCTGGGGGATTATTTTACCAGCTGCCTTCGGGCAGACATCGAGGCGTTGAAAGTCACGGCCGGGATTCACCGGCTTGTGTTTGACGATATTCACCGGGCCTTAAGCCGGATTTTTCCGTATGGGGTGTTTTACACTCACGACAAGCAGGGGGCCGTGGTTTGGGCGGTTCTGGATTTGCGCCGGGACCCATCGTGGATTCACCAGCGTCTAAATCAGGAAAAATAAAATATGCACTTTCTTGACCACCGCTGTCCACAAAACAACTAAGTCCTGAGACCTCCAGTCCTTAGTCCCTCTGCAAACAGCCAACCGCCCACGGCCTACCGCGCACGAAAAAATTGCTCTTCGCAGTGAATAGTAAGCAGAAAGCTAAAAATACTCGCCACCCGCTACCCCATACCAAGGGCATGTCGTGTGATGACCCATTTTGAATTTTGGATTTCGAATTCCGCAATCCGAATTCCGAAATTCTCGAGTTTCATTGACCGAAAATCCTAGACCGTCAGTCCTCCGACCGGCCAAGGGCGGCAGCTTAAAAAGACGTAAAATCACCTCATGACCCCCTCCCCCAAGACCAGGTGATAATAAAAGCTGTTTTAAGCAGGCCGCTTTGTTTGGGATTGAGTTCATTTACGCTAGCTTTTGGACTGATAGTGCTTTTAGGCAGCGTTGTAAAAGTTCCTGACTACGGAACGTGGACGGGAATCCGGCCGCTGGAGACGAAGTTAGAACAGTTAGAAAAGTTTGCGCGGGGAAAGGAAGTGGATGCCGTGTTTTTGGGGAGCTCGATTGTCGACTTTGGATTTTCTGCTGACCTGTTTTCCCGCCTAATGTCGGAACATTTAGGAAAAAGTTATTGGGCATTCAATTTTGCCATGGGAGGAACAGAAATTAGAACATTACCTCTTTTATATCGCTTTATGAGGCTAGCTGTGAAACCAAAAACGTTATTTATTTTAGTGCCTCCGGCGGCCCGGCAATCAGAAGAAATTGCCCTAAAAAGCCCAGATTATACATTAATGAACGCCCCAGTGGGTGTGGCGCTTGGGAATACCAAACTCCTTGGAATGTCGCGGTGCTTTTGGAAAACACCGTTCCTTCAAAACGCATCAGCCTTACGCGACTTAATCATCTTCGGAGACTTTAAATCGCTTCCTCCATTAATTGGTCAAGAGGCTTATGCATTAAACAGTCACGGTGACCGGACAAGTTATGTGGCAGCCTGGAATGACGACGAACTGAAGCGTTACCGTGATACCAGTCAAAATATACTCCAATCGCCGGATGCGACTAACTGGAAAACTAAAACTGCTGATCAGCGTTTAAGCCACTTTTTTGCAGACAGGGACATCGCCGCCCTCAAAGAATTGCGGGAGATGGCAGAAGGCGACGGCGTGAAAATCATGATTCTTAGTCATGGGCCTGCGGGAATGATTCTTGAAAGAGATGCTTATCTAGAATGTTTTCAAAATAACACACAAAAGTTTTTTTCCTCGCTAGCTTCGGCAACTATGGGCTCTTTTGTTGACGTTCTACCAGCTGTTAAAATTCCACGATATGCGATCTCCGACACCATCCATTTAAATACTTATGGCGCCAAGCAATATACCAAAGCTGCATTCATGCGGTTTTATGGAGACGAGAAAAATATTCGGCGTGAATCGTTTCAGTTATCCTCAAATTACGAATCTCCGAGCCTGGCCTCTTATCCTGCCGACGATCCCACATTCTCCCCGTATGCTGCCGTATTTCTGCGGGAACCGCATGAGCCACATAAGGGAGTCAGGGTGGAATTGGTGGAATCCATGGCTGTACCACCTTTGCCAAAGGGGGCGGAGTTTAGCTTTGCTCTTCGCAAACCCGATGACACGGATCTTATCATTCCTGCGAAACGAACAGGGAACAACTCATTTGAAAGTGAATTTGAGCTAGCAGAGGCGAGCAAGACACAGGTTTATATTTTTCGCCTGCTAGCTTTTGTGGGCGGTAGAAAGGTGGCACTAAATGCGCCCGTGCAGAGCTTTTCCTGGATAAACTAAAAAATAAAAAATACTATGTTGTTTCATACACTAACCTTCTTTCTTTTTTTTGCGGCTTTTCTTTGTGCTTATATCCCTTGTCGCTCCGAAAAAACACGGATGGTGGTAATTCTTGCTGCGTCCAACATATTTTATGGTTGGTGGAATTGGAAGTTTTTGGCCCTGCTTTGGCTAACCATCTGGGTGGACTATGCGATTGGATGCGCAATTGGCGGCACTCAGACTGGGTGGAAACGGAAATTCTTTTTAATTGCAAGCGTTTCCACGAATTTGGCGATCCTCGCGGGGTTCAAGTACTATAACTTTTTTGTCGCAGGGGCGTCGGCTCTGAAAATCAAAGGATCGGAGGGATGGTATATTGAAAATTTGGTGATTCCGGTTGGACTGTCCTTTTACACGTTTCAATCCATGTCCTATGTTATTGATGTTTTTCGGGGAAAACTAAAACCCGAAAAAAACCTCCTGAATTTTGCCGCCTTTGTCTGCTATTTCCCACAGCTCGTCGCCGGCCCCATTGAGCGGGTTGCGCATCTCCTTCCCCAGCTTTTAAGGCCGGCCCCAATAACCCACGGCAGAATTTTTAGTGGTCTGCTCTTGTTTTCTTTCGGGTTTTTAAGAAAAGGCTTTGCGGATGTTTTTGGAGGGCTCATCGATCCGGTTTTCGCTGATATCTCTTCGACACCTCCGTTTTTAGTGCTCCTCTCGGTGTTCGGATTTGGGCTCCAAATCTATTTGGATTTCACCGGTTACGTGGATATGGCCAGGGGAATTTCCCGCGTGCTCGGCATCGATTTGATGGTTAATTTTCACGCGCCTTATCTGGCCACCTCGATTCGGGAATTTTGGCGGAGGTGGCATATCAGCCTGTCCGAATGGCTGCGTGACTATCTTTACATCCCCTTGGGCGGGAATCGTCATGGGCTTGTCCGACAGACATTTTCCCTGATGCTTACGATGGTCCTCGGTGGTTTTTGGCATGGAGCCGGGGTGAACTTTTTGATTTGGGGTGGCTTGCATGGCGTCTATCTGGTTATCAATACCCTTTGGGAGCGGTGGCTGGCTTCGGAAAATCCATCAGCACCTAGGAAAAATTCCTCGTCTCAGCCTCTCTGGCGTTGGATGAAGAACTTCTCAGGATGGCTAATTACGTTTCTGGCCGTTAATTATGCGTGGCTCTATTTTCGCGCGCCCAATCTAGAGGCAGCCCTTTCCATCAATAAAAAAATCATGGCCTGGCTCCAGGACCCAACTATATCGGTGCCAGGCCAGTTTCCGGTGGGGGTTTTGGTGATCGTGATCATAGTGGTGGCCATGGAGTTCGTGATAAATTCCTGCTCCACGAAATCCGCTGGGGCCTTGGCGGGAATATCACAGAAAAAACTCCTGCTTTACGGATTTCTCGCCGGATTGATGGCCGGAGTCGGACTAATCCTGCATGCGGGAAATCAAACACAAAAGTTTATTTATTTTCAATTTTAGAAAAAGATGAGCCAAGCAACAGATATGAAAAAAGCGGCCTTACCCAACAAATTAGCCGAGCATCGCCATTACGAACACTATTCGGAAAAAATGGTCAGCCGATTGGATGGCTTTTACGGGCGCGTCGACGAACGTTTAAACAAGTCGATTGCAGTGTGGGTAAAAGGCCGGGACGTTCTTGATTTGGGATGTGGGTTTGGCTCCCTGGCGGCAAGCCTGCAAAAATGCGGGTTTCGGGTGGTGGGCACGGACTTGCTTGAAAAGTGTGTCTCTGCAGGACAGGTGCGCTACCCCGGCGTCGATTTGAGAATCGCCCGATCCAAACAATTGGAATTTATGGAGAAAACCTTTGATACCGTTGTCATGAAAGATGTACTTCACCATATTGTTGCAGAGTCCGATGTGTCTGAGTTCTTTCAGGGGCTTACTCGAGTCCTGAAACAAAGGGTCATACTAGTTGATCCCAATCCAACGTTGATCCTGCTGATCGCCAGAAAGTTCATCGGCCATATCGACCCCGTTTGCGGCCCGAGCGCCGCGGTGAACCTGCTTGAAAAACATGGATTTATCGTCCGAGCCACCCTGTATTCGGAGGTTTTCGCTTTCCCGCTCAGTGGTGGGTATGTCGGACCGGTGCTGGTGAGCCGCCATCTAAAGATGTTGGGCTCTATAATCCTATTCCTGGACAAAGCGCTGCTATTTTCCCTGCGACTTTTGCATTTAGACAAATATCTCTGCTGGCGCTATATGCTAGTAGCAGATCTGCCTGATAGTTGCAGATCAGCTTAATATTGTCATGAAAGATAAAATGAAAAGCTCTAAATAAATTTTTTTGATAATTGGCCATGTTTTCAGATGATTTAGTAACTTGGCTTTCAAGTGGGGTTCTGCCAAAAAAAAATCGGAACCTCTTAATCGATGTAGGCGCTTACATTGGCGATTTCACAAAGATATGCCTAAAAACTGGCTTAAGTAAAAAAGCGCATCTTTTCGAACCAAATCCAGAAAACTTTCAAAAATTAGCCGCTTCGTTTAAAAATGCGAAAAACGTATTTCTACACAAAATGGCTGCGGGAAAAGAAAACTGTAAATGCAAGTTTCGATGTGATCCGGATCTTTCCACAGGCTCAATTCTTTCTTACGCTAAAAGCAAATCAATTTCACTTACGACACATCTTGTAAAACAACAAACTTTAGATTGTTGGTGGGAAAAAAATAATCGACCTTCTGTAGGTCTATTAAAAAGTGATACGCAGGGAAATGATCTCAATGTGATGCGGGGCGCCGAAAGCCTAATATCAAACTGTAGACCCTGGATAATAATTGAAGTAATATTTTCCCCTTTATACATCCATCAGGCGGAACCCCATGAAATATTTAATTTTTTTCATGAAAAGAGCTTTTCTTTCGCGGGAATGTTTAATGAACATCGAGAGCCGAACGGCATAATTGCTTTTGCTGATCTGGTTTTTTCTCCAAAAAAAAACTCTAAAATAAAAAATAAGTTTGTCGGGCGTCCTAAAATAGAAGATTTACTAAATGAAAATAAAAGTCTAAGGGAAATATGTGAAGAACGCCTTAATTTAATTAATCAATTACACATTTCGCACCAAAAAAAACATGCGATTAAAATAAAAGATACAAAAAATCAGAAATTAAGAAAAGTTTATGACCGGTTCTGCATAATTTTAAAAAATAAAATCCACGGTTTTATATATGGCTCTTGAAAACAATCTTTACAATCAAAAAACTGATATTTTGGCCATTGAGCACCTTTTTTCGCATTTGAAATCTCGCACGTTTGTGGATATAGGCGCTGAAAAAGGTAACTTTGCAGCTGCTTGTTTCTCGATCGGTTTTAGTCACGGAGTTCTTTGTGAGCCGCTTCCGAAACACTTTCGTGAGCTTTCTAATAAAGGCTTCGGTTCTAAAGCTGTCATCTTACCGTTCGCCATTGATGCCGATGATGGAATTTGTCGCTTTTACATTGCTTCTGATGAGGCGGGAAGACAGGTCAGCAGAAAAGCCAAAGTCGACAATCGAGCTCCCCAAAAACACGGCATCCACTTCCTTTCCCCGCGCAAACTTTTCTAACTGTTCTAACTTCGTCTCCAGCGGCCGGATTCCCGTCCACGTTTCGTAGTCAGAAACTTTCACAACACTGCTTAAAAGCACTATCAGTCCAAAAGCTAGCGTAAATGAACTTAATCCCAAACAAAGCGGCCTGCTTAAAACAGCTTTTATTATCACCTGGTCTTGGGGAAGTCAAAAGGTGATTTTACGTTTTTTTAAGCTGCCGCCTTTGGCCGGTTGGAGGACTGACGGTCTAGGATTTTCATTCAATGAAACTTGAGAATTTCGGAATTCGGATTGCGGAATTCGAAATTCTCAAGCCTCGTTGACCGAAAGCACAGAACCGTCAGTCCTCCGATAAGCATTGGAGCCGCGATGGGGATCCGAACGGCCAAGAACGGCAAGATGGCTAAAAATTAAAAACCGTTTCAAAAAATTTCTGATTTTAAAATTTATTTTAATATTAAATAATAGTCATACCAGCAAGGTCTTTAAAGGCGGCTGTATAAACGTAACTCAAAGAAAAAAATAAATATTTTAGGATTATCGTTTGATTATCACGAGGCTGCCGCGGCTCTTGTCCGGGACGGCGTGGTGGTAGCCGCTTCTCTGGAAGAGCGGTTTACCCGGAAAAAAAATGATCCCAGTCTTCCTCAAAACGCGATTCGCTTTTGTCTTCAATCCGCCAATCTAAATACGCAGGACTTGGACGCCGTGGTTTTTTATGAACAAACCTTGTTAAAGTTTGATCGGATCTTAAAATCCTCGTTTTTTTCAGCGGACAACCGAAAAAATTATTTTTGGCCGACTCTTGAGGCTTGGTTGCAAAATGGGAAATTCTTCCCCGAACAGAGGCTGGCGGAATTCCTCAAGGTTCCGACCTCGAAAATCCACTCCATTAGGCACCATCATTCCCACCAAGCCTCCGCTTTTTACTGCTCACCCTTTGAAAAGGCGACTGTGATTACTATTGATGGGGTCGGGGAGTATGAAACAGCAACGATCAGCCAGGGAGTCGGAAATACCATTCGAGGTTTAGTGGCCAACAGGATTCCCCATTCCTTGGGTTTGTTTTATAGCGCGGTGACTGCTTTTCTGGGATTCACGGTCAACGAGGATGAATACAAGGTCATGGGATTGGCCGGATATGGTAAACCCGTTGATTACGACAAATTCCGGGAAATGTTTGAATTAAAGCCGGACGGCACATTTTTCATCGATCAAAAATACTTCGAGTTTCTGAGACCGGTGGATGTTCCCTACACCAGTCATTTCATAACCCGATTCGGGCAACCTCGGCAGCCAGGAGCCGGTCTTGGCATAGAGCTTCTACCTGAGACTGAACTTAAACAAACGGACTCCCTACAGCGTTATGCAAACATCGCTGCGAGTGCCCAGACCGTCACGGAGGAGGTCATTTTGCATATGGTGAAATGCGGGGTTCGTCAGACCGCGATAAAAGATGTCTGCATGGCGGGAGGGGTGGCTTTGAATTCCCTGGCTAATGGCAAAATTAGGCAAACAACCGGTGGGCGTCTTTACGTCCAACCGGCCGCTGGAGATGCCGGAGGCGCATTGGGCGCTGCCTTATTTTGGCATCATCAGCACGCCGGCAACAAGCCACGCGCCCCGATGCGCAGCGCTTATCTTGGCAAACGGTATCTACCTAAGGATCTCGAGGCCGCCTTGCGGGAATCGTTCACTACCCGGTACGAGTATGTGGCGGATGAAGGGGAACTTTGTGAACGCACCGCCGTACTATTGCATCAAGGTGCGGTGGTTGGTTGGTTTCACGGCCGCTCGGAGTTCGGCCCAAGGGCCTTGGGGGCGAGAAGCATCCTGGCGAACCCCTTGCTCGCCGACATGCAGACGATCGTCAACCGAAGCATAAAATTTCGCGAGGCGTTTCGTCCTTTTGCGCCCGCCGTTCCGGAGGAGGATGGACCCCGCTTTTTTGAGCTAGAAAAAAGCACCTCCCCGCTTGATCCGGAATACTTCATGTTGTCCATTTGCAAAGTGCGGGAGGAATTCAGGGCCCGTTTGCCCGCGGTGACGCATGTGGATGGTACCGCCCGGGTTCAGTTGGTCCATGACCAGATCAACCCCCGTTTCTTCCTACTTTTGAAGGCGTTCGGTGTTTTGACCGGGGTGCCCATTCTACTCAATACCAGCTTTAACCTCAGGGGAGAACCCATGGTTGAGTCCCCGCTGGATGCCATCAGAACCTTTGAATGGAGCGGCATGAGCCACCTGATCTTGGAGAATTATATCATCCAAAAAGAGTAATGAGCCCAAATGAAGGCTGAGGATTTTAAAAAAGCTTTGTTCGTGCTTCCTGACAGCCAGGTTGACGTCGACCATTTGGCGCGGGTGCAGCGTGCTTTGTCATATCGGTTTCCCTGCCTTGAGCATACGGGGCTTTGTGTGCCGGACGAGCATCTGTTCTCAACCCGGCTAACCCTGCCGGATCGCACGGTCCAGGGATTTGGCGAAACGCCGTTCTGGGAATACCCGATCGCCGTCCTGCTGCTGGATCAAAACCAGAAAAGTGTCGGCCATGAAAGGATTGATTTTAACCGGTGCCGTGTTTATGAGGCCGACCGCTGGGCCATGCTTCGCTTCTGCCGGAAGGAATTAGATAAAATCGAATACCCGCATGTCGATACCCATGCGTTTAATCGAATTGCCGCGGGACTGGGAAATGAGGTTATGACTTACTTCCCTTACGGCTACAGCAGCCAATACGTGGGTTTGGGGCCGCTGGATCCGTTTGGACATCGAATCAAGGAAAGCCTTAAATCCTTTGTAGCTCGACCGGCGAATCACCTGCTCATTGCGGTTTTTGGCGGATCGGCCGCATGGAGCACTCATACTCTTTACCATGAAATGTTTAGCCAGCAACTGGAAAGTAAACTTAATAGGGAATGTATCAAAAAAGGTTTCCCCTTAAAAATTTCCGTGGTGAATTTAGCCCAGCCGTCAGGGGTAACTCTCAATGATATCATCAGTTATATGCTTTACTGTCATGAGGCTGCCCCGGATATTGTTTTATTGCATTGCGGTGCGAATGACCTGGCTTTTGGTCAGACATCCGATCGGTATTTAGTCTCAGAACATCAAATAGTCTACCAGTTTCAATTGGAACGATGGGCCGAAATTTTAGAAGAAAAAAACCAAAACCCAACCGACCAAACAGGTTGGGAAAACCTGCCAATTAGAACTTATCCTCGGCAAGTGATCAAAGCCTTTATCACACGTGCCAACCAATTCGAGCAAATGGTGGTTAAAGCAGGCAAGCACTTTATTTTGGGGTTACAACCAATAATTTTCAGTAAAAAAATTCTTTCTTCGGATGAAGAATTTTGGATTGATAAAACTGGGCAAATGTTTATGGGGCATATTTTACAAAATATGCCTTACCTTTACGATATACTAACAAAAGAATCTCAAAAATTTACGACAAGACATTTTATAAACCTACACAATCTTTTTCAAGAATATGAAGAAAGAAAAACTCTTTTTTGCGATGCGGTGCACTTAAATCCTGATGGCGATGAAATTATTGCAACAGAATATTCTAATTACTGCATAAAAAATATTTTACCGCAATTAGTAAAAAACCAATGATTTTTAAAAACACCATATGCTTCCTACGACAATGGAACAAAATAACTTGGCATATTGCATTGCAGAGTTTAACAGAAAAACTGTTTTTGACCGGGTTTGTAATTTTAATTTTGGCGCCATATTTTGCCTGGAAAAAACAAAACACAATTAAAGGCGTAAAAAAACTATCGCCCTTTGTCTACACAATGCAATGACAAAATTAAATAAAAAGGCTAATCCATTTTTAAAAATATATGCGCAAGAGACTATTTTCTTCTGCTAGCAAAAATAGTATAACATAGAAAAAATTAGTTTTTATGGGGGCAATCAGCTTTTCAATTAATGAAAATCTAGTAAAACGACTCGTGGAAGAAACAAAAGCTTCAGTATTTATTGAAACAGGCACATTCAAAGGCGATTCATTAAATCAGGTCTTGCCGTTTTTTCAAGAACTTCACACCGCGGAAGTTTCGTCCGAATTGTACTCGCTGGCCGCAAGGCGCTTCAAGGATGATCATAAAGTTACATGTCATTTAGGTTCCTCGGAAAAAGCGCTACAGAAGATTCTTCCTCAAGTAAGCGGGAAAGGTGTAATATTTTGGCTTGATGCGCATTGGTGTGAACACGATCTCGTGGAACACGAAAACTCTCAATGCAACTTAATCAATGAGCTTCGTGTAATAAAAAAGATAGACTCAAAAAGTGTTATTTTAGTTGATGATGCAAGATACTTCCTGGCCCCCCCACCTGCGCCGCATGATGCGAGGACTTGGCCAAGCTTGGATCAGGTAATAAAAGAACTTTACAATTTAAGCGCAGATCATTCTCTGATGGTTTATAACGATAATTTAATTTTCTTGCCGAAAGGTGTGCAAAACAAAATGCAAAGGTTTTTTCAAAAAAACTGTTTTAACTTATTAGCCGCAGTAGATAAGAGCAGCGACTACGATAAGATTCTTCTGCAGGCTCAAGAAAAAGAAATCGTCATCCAAAACTTAGCGCAGGCTAACGAAGCAAAAAATCAAACTATTGAAAAACTCCTTTATCAAAAGCAAGAGGACCAAAACCATGTCCAAGCGTCTTTTTCGCGGGAGATTGAAGGCAAGCAAAAAGCCATTGAGGACTTGTCCGCGCAAATCAAGGCGTGGCGCATGGTTGGTTTTGTTCTGTTACCCCTGCAAAAAATTATTCTTTTTGTCATAAAAATAAAAAAGAAGTTAACCCGGGTACGCTTGGGAGTTTTGCATCAATACCGGCCGAGGCGTCCCCGAAAATCATGGCTCGCTGAGGGCGCGAGGACTCCAAGATCCCCGCCCACCATTTCTTTGGTCACGCCGTCCTTTAACCAGGCCCCCTTCATCGAGGAAACCATCAAAAGTGTTGTCGATCAGGATTATCCTTGTCTGGAGTATTTTATCCAAGACGGGGGATCCTCCGATGAAACCGTGAATATCCTGCGGAAATTGTCCGCTCGTTTAAGCGGATGGACCTCCTCCAAAGATCAGGGGCAAGCCCATGCGATCAACCAGGCTTTTTCACGAACCAGCGGTGAGATCATGGGTTGGCTGAATTCAGACGATCTCCACTTTCCCCACACACTCAGGCAGATCGGCGACTATTTTCAAAACCATCCGGAGGTCGATGTACTTTACGGGAATCGTCTGATCATCAACGAGGCAGGCCAGGAAATAGGCAAATGGATCTTACCAAAACATCAAGATAACATCTTATCTTGGGCCGACTACGTGCCCCAGGAAACCCTTTTTTGGCGACGCCGGATTTGGGATAAGGCAGGAGGCCAGCTGGATCCTGCGCTGGAATTTGCGCTTGATTGGGATCTGCTAGTGCGATTCCGCCAGGCAGGGGCGAGGATCAGGCATTTGGATGTCTTCCTGGCATGCTTTCGGGTCCATGCTGACCAAAAAACAAGCCTTTATTTGTCGGGTAGGGGGCAGCAGGAAATGGACCTTATCAGATATCGGATCCACGGCCGAATTCCGGAGCAGAAGGAGATTTGGGGCCAGCTCAAAAAATACTTACGGAAAAGTGTGCATAGCCATAACGCCTGGATGCTTCAGCGGCACTGTTTCCATATTTTGACCATGGGTGTGGTCAAGCAGGCGCGCAAAAAGCAGCTTTTGATGTCTGCTCGTGCCAGCATAAAGACGCTCAATCCACAGGCCGGTGCAGGCACCCTCGGAAATCAGGAAACCGCAGAAAAAAACATCAGCAAGGATCTTTTATAAAAAAAAATCCAATTATAAGAAGATCCACGAACAAAAAAGCGCCCACTGGCGCCACCCGGGAAACAGTAGGCACAGCCTCCCTCCCATCGCTGTCACCCGGAAAAAAGATTTCCCCAAGTGGGGCAACCCATGTGGCGGTCATCGGGCTTGGCTATGTCGGCTTGCCCTTGGCGTTGCAGTTCGCCCGTTCCGGTTGTCAGGTACTGGGGCTGGATACGGACCACCGAAAAGTATTGGATCTCATGGCCGGGCGCAGCTACATCCGGCACGTTCCGGCAAAAGACATAGCCGCGCAGGTTAAATCCGGAAGACTCTCGGTTTCGTCGGAGGCTTCCCTGATTCGGGGTGTTGAAGCGGTTGTGATCTGTGTTCCCACGCCTCTAAATAAGAACCGGGAACCGGATATTTCTTACATCCTTAAAACGGGCGAAGCGATTGCGCCGCACTTGAAGGCGGATGCCGGAGAACGGAAGAGGTTGGTGGTGTTGGAGTCGACTACATATCCCGGCACGACGGATGAAGATCTAAGAAAGGTTTTAGAGAAGGGGAGCGGGCTGAAGGCCGGGGTAGACTTTCATTTGGCCTTTTCGCCGGAGCGGGAGGATCCGGGGAATCCGCAAAGCAAGGTGGCGGAAATTCCCAAAGTGGTGGGAGGACTGACCCCGGCCTGTCTGGAGCGGGCCAGGGAGCTTTACGGTAAAGCCATCAAAAAGCTGGTCCCCGTTAGCTCAACCCGCGCAGCCGAAGCCACCAAGCTGATGGAAAACATCTTCCGATCGGTAAATATTGCCTTGGTCAATGAGCTGAAGGTCATTTATGGATCCATGGGAATCGATATCTGGGAGGTGATCGAGGCAGCCAAGACCAAGCCGTTCGGCTTTATGCCGTTCTACCCTGGCCCTGGATTGGGGGGGCACTGCATTCCGATCGACCCCTTTTATCTGACCTGGAAGGCCCGAGAATACGGTCATCCCACCCGGTTCATCGAATTGGCGGGCGAGATCAACACCGCGATGCCGGGATTTGTCGTCCAAAAGGTTGCCGATGCGTTAAACCAGGTGGGCCGCTCCCTCAAGGGGGCCAAAATTCTCCTGCTGGGGGTGGCTTATAAGGCGGATGTGGATGATGAACGCGAAAGTCCCAGCTTTGTGTTGATCGAAAAAATGGAGGCAAAAGGCGCTGAGGTCCTCTTCCATGATCCCCTCGTGCCGGTCATTCGGCCCAGCCGGGAACATCCCAAGCTGGCCGGACGAAAGTCCAGCGCCATCAACACCTCATGTGATCTGGTTTTAATCGCCGCCGCCCATTCACCTTTCAAAGCGCATGACTTTTCCGGGTTGAAAGTCCCGCTGGTCGACACCAGAAACTGTGTTTTGCCTAACAATCGGCCGAAGCTTTATTTCCAAGCCTAAATTCAGGGTAATTAGGTTTTTAATCATGGCGCTGAGTGCCGGGTGCTGAGTACTAGGTTGGTGTCTGAAGCTTAAAATCAGCACCCAGAAACCCAGTACCCAGAATTAAAAAGCTCTAAATGCTAAACTTAATTTTTGAAGATTAAGCGAATGAGCAAAGCGAACATCGCAGTGATAGGCGCCGGTGCTTGGGGCAGGAATATCGTGCGAACGTTGTCGGAACTCGGAACGTTGGCGGCCGT
>Ga0194130_10005897_pt1 | contig 14457 bp, 17 predicted proteins | sample TA2KigsurfametaG_FD_160084 | JGI IMG/M metagenome (GOLD analysis project Ga0194130, IMG submission 160084) | Freshwater microbial communities from Lake Tanganyika, Tanzania - TA2015050 Kigoma 12 surface | ecosystem: Environmental > Aquatic > Freshwater > Lake | place: Tanzania: Lake Tanganyika... | reverse complement strand
CCCCAAAACCCCAAAACCCCTTCGGCCAATGTGAAAAATTTATAATTTATTATTTAAATTTCTAGTCCATTCAAACTAACAAAAGTATGATTTCAGCTAGAACTAAGTACATGGCTCAGCTAGTAGCTGACGCTTTCAACGTACCCGAGTATGAGGCATCCGTAAGTACCCACCTCAATCTATTTTTTCCATCTCACTCCACCATCCGTTCCTCCAAACCTTCCTCAAACCGATTTCGTCCCCAAATTTTCCTAGGGACTTATGAAAATCGATTTGAATCATGTAACGTCTAACGCTTTTCTTTAGCAACCCTTCACCGACGCAAAAAACAAGAACATCCTGGAAAACTGGATCAAGGGAACCGGACCTGCCCACATCTTCATTTACTACTAAAAACCTTACAAAACCAACGAGCTCACCGGTGAGACCACAGAGATTCCTGGCAGCACTGACCAGTTCTTTGTTACCGATGGTAAGTTTTTAAGCCCAAATTCAAATATGAGCGCCAAAATTCGTTTATTCAAATTCTAGAATTTTCTTAAATTTCCAAAAACTCATATGCTAACTTTTTTTCAGGTGAGAAAGAAAAGATCAAAGGCAAAGGTGTCTACTTTATGCGCTGCACTGTCCCACCAGGCAGGCCAATCACCACCACAGCCACAAATGATAACGAAGTTTTGTTTGGTGAGATTAGCGAGCACACCGTCTTCACTCTGAACACGATCGTAAACAATGTCTACAAACCCTTGGTGGACAAACTTGACACAAACGATTGGGGCTCGTGCGAGACAGAACAAAAGAAAGAGTTCATGCAGACGTTTGACCGCTTTGCAAAGGAAGTACAGGAGGCTATCAAGTCACTACAGTCCAATATTGTCCTTGACCCATACCCAAGCTAGTGGCAAAAAGAGGCCTTAGCACTATAGCCATCCCAAACTGGTGTTCCAGCCAACACAAAAGCGATTAACGCCGAGATGATCAATGATTTTGAAAAAATTTTCAACGAGTGGTCAGAAAAAATCGAATAAACTTTGGAGGAGGCTGAGACTGAAAAGAAAGACGATAAAGAAGCCGGTCCTCGCCATGAGCTTGAGTACTGGAAACAAAGGATGAGAAAATTGACCTGCGTTTCTGAGTAACTAGCCTCCAAAAACTGTGTTCAAGTTCTTAATGTCCTTAGAGCTGCTGCTACTGGTCCAAGTGATGGTGCTAATCGGCCAAAAGATAAACTACATCTTGCTACCAGCAAGTGGACTAGCATTCAGCTTAGAGTTACTGAGGCTCTGAATGAAGCTAAAGACAATGTAAAATACCTGTAAACTCTCGAAAAATTCATTGAGCCACTGTATGAGGGAACTCCCGAGGCTATCAAGGAAACATTGCCTGCACTTATGAACTCGATTAAAATGATCCACACTATTGCCCGCTACTACAACACTAATGAGCGCATGACTGGTCTTTTCATCAAGATCACTAATCAAATGATCGCTAACTGCAAGTACAATATCATAAACTTCCGCAGACTCAGAATGGGACTCACTCCGTTTGGCTAACTTTCTGGCTCGAGTATCTCGTCAGGAAAGAAAGCTGCTCCAGTAGATGACACTCTACTTTGGGATCACGAGCAGTACCCACCAGATGAGCTTATCGCCACATTATAAACATGCCTAGATTTGCATGAGGCATACATCAAGTAGTACGAATTCACAAAAGAGCGGCTACAAAATGTTCCAAAAGCTAAATAATTCGACTTTAGCCCAAATCAGATTTTTGGCAAGTTTGACCTGTTTTGCCGAAGAATAACCAAACTTAAAGAATTATTCAGCACCATAAAACAGTTTAAGACCCTCGAAAAGCACAATTTGGAAAACATCACTCCCATTTTGGTCAGCTTCCAAAACTATGTCAATATGTTCAAGAAAAAGAACCACAAACTGCTTGATTTCAACAACAATACCTTCGACCGTGATTTCGTAGAATTTAATGTGGACGTCAGTTCTGTGGAGACTTCCCTATAAGCCTACATTGACAAGAACTTTGAGGTGATAAGCAACGTTGAGGACTCCCTAAAGCTTTTGAGAAAGTTCAAATCTATTCTACACCGTGAGAATCTAAAAAATAGTCTCAACCAGAAATACACCATTCTTTTTGCCAACTATTCATTGCAAATTGCATAGATTGAAGAGTAGTACTAAAAGTATAAAAGCTCACCGCCTATTGTCAGAAACTTGCCAACTGTATCTGGTTCGATCACTTGGTCTCGCCATCTATTTCACAGAATTTCTGTTCCAATGGAGAACTTCCCACCTGAACTTCCTAAATAACGAGAGTTTAAAAAACCCGTCAAATCTTTCAACAAGATTGGCTACACTCTTTTCTCATACGAGTACTTGTGGCGCTAGAAATGGACTGTGGAAGTAGAAAAAGCAAAGGCAGGCTTACAAGCTACTTTAATTATTCGTCATCCCGACAATAATAAACTTTATGTCAACTTTGACTCAGAGATTTTAACTCTCATTCGTGAAGCTAAGTGTTTAAGTCGTATTGGTATTGATATTCCAGAGTCTGCCAAAATTGTTCTTCTTTAAGAGGAGAAATTTAAACACTACAATAACGAACTATAATTTGTACTTCGAGAGTATGATAGAATTGTGAATAAGATTAGACCTAATACAAAATCACTACTCGTACCTCATCTTGAAGATCTTGAATACAAGCTCCGTCCCGGTATGGTGACACTTACTTGGACTTCGATGAATATCGATGGATATTTAAATCATGTACACTAAGGGCTTGCTAAGTTGGAGTAACTTATTATTAACATCAACGACATCATGGAGAATCGTATTGAAAACAATTTGAAATCTTTGTCAAAGACGGTACTTGTCAATCTACCATAAGATGCTCAAACTTACACTCTTGATGAATTTGTAGAAATGCAAGAGGTTTGGATTGCTGTCGAGAGCAAAAAGCTCCGAAGCAAGAACTATGAGGTCGAAGGAGCAGTTGAAGATTTGATTTAAACAATTTGCTCATACCCACTTGACTAGCATGTTGAACCAATCTCTGCTGAAGAAATACAAAAACTTAGCAAATACTACAACTGGTCAATGTATCAGGCACTTCTACATGCAACTAAGTATTCTTTGAATCAAATGAAAGAAAGAATTTGTGGTCGCAGAAATGCTCCTAAGCAAGTTCTTAAGCCATTCTTCGAAGTCGATGTGCACTTAGAGGGTGAGAAATCTACCTTGAAACCAAGTCTTGAAGAAGTTTAGTCTGCAATCAACAGAGCTGCTTCTCACGTTCTTAAGAGCACCAAAAAAGTGCAAAATTGGAATCAGAAAGATTTACCAGAAGATGAGCGTGAACCATTTTATGATTGGATCGCAAAAGACAAAGAAATTGTAAAAGTTATTCTCCTACTCACTGGTTCTATTCAAGGCACAAAGAACAAAGTAAACGAATTCCTGGAAGGATTCGAAAAATTTGATTGGCTCTGGAAGCGTAGCTCTCATGAAGCATTGAAGCTTTTTAACAAGAGTAATCCTCAGCTTGAGAACTTTGAAGAAAAACTTAAAGAGTTTGACGGTTTCCTTTTGCAAGTCTAGCAAATTGAAAGCTCTAATCAAATTGGTGCACTCTCATTAAAGACAACCTATGTCAAGGAAGGCTTGAAACGATGGATCGATAGCTGGAAAGACGCATTTAGCAGAGATCTACACAAGAAAGCAAAGACACTTCTTGAAAATTTAACTGATGAGATTAAATAGATCAAATTGAAGATTGATAAGCCAGCGAAAGACATCGATTCTCTTGGTTCAGTAATGGCCGCACTTGAAGAAATAAGAAAGAAGTAATCAGATATTGCCTTATAGTTTAAGCCTATTAATGATATGTACGCTTTAATTGATACTTACTTCTCTCATATTATGGAAAAGGACGAAATTGATAGCAAGACAACCATGATGAAAGATTGGGAACTGCTTGTCACAAGATCTGAACAGACAAGAAACGAACTTCAAGGATAATAAGCAGATTTCAAAATGAATTTGATCAAAGGAATTAAAGCACTGGTTATTGATGTGAAAGAGTTCAGACAAAATTTTGAAACAAAAGGTCCAACTGTGCCAGGTCTTGAGCCGCGTGAGGCACTCAATAGACTTCGTATGTTCTCCGATGAGTACAGTGTAAGAAAGCGAAAGTATGACAGCTACTTTGCTGGTGAAACTCTTTTTGGACTTCCGCACACTCAATATCCACTTTTGGTAAAGACTGCAAGTGAGATTGAGTTGCTTGATAAGCTTTACAGTCTTTATAGTAAAGTAAAAGACACGATTGGAAAATGGCGTGAAATTCTTTGGACTGAAGTAATTGCAGAAATCGACAAGATGGTTGACACTACAGATACATTCGGTCGTGATTGCTCTAGACTACCAGGTGTATTAAAGTCTTGGGAAGCTTACAAAGAGCTTAAGCAGGAAATCGATGATATGACCGAAATCTTACCTCTTGTAAAATCTCTTGCAAAAGAATCGATTCGACCACGTCACTGGGATGAGGTTATTGCCCTTGTTAAATAAGATATTCCATATGCATCTGAGACTTTCAACCTCAGCTAACTATTTAAATGCCCACTTCTATCTTTTAAGGAAGAAATTGAAGAAATTACTGACTCTGCTGATAAGTAATTAAGATTAGAGAAACAGCTACGTGATGAAATTACCGCATCTTGGGAAGTAGCTGAACTTGAAATAAAGACATGGAAGGGTGTAGATGCGCCATGCACACTGGGTGGCAACATTATGGATCTATAAGAGAAATTAGAAGCTGATCTAGGTACTCTCAACTAAATGAATGCAATGAAGTATGTTACTCCATTCAAGTAAGAAGTCACTGATAAGATTGCACTTTTATCTGATGTTGCAGATATTATTGAAAAATGGCTTAAGGTTTAAACTTTATGGACTAACCTTGTATTCGTTTTTACTAGTGGTGATATTGCCAAGAACATGCCAACTGAGGCCAAGTTGTTCAAAACTATTGACAAGTAATGGCTAAAGAATATGGAGCGTGCTTTTGAAACTAAGAACGTTGTTGCATGCTGCTAGAATGATCTTCTTAAGAGCAGTCTCGGACCAATGTAAGTTGATCTCGAAAAATGCTAGAAACAACTTGAAAACTATTTGGAAACTAAACGTTCCATTTTCCCACGTTTCTATTTTTGTTCTAATGCCGACTTGCTTAAAATCCTGTCTCAAGGCTCAGATCCCAATGCAGTACAAGACGACTTTGAAAAGCTGTTTGACGCTATTAACAGGGTCACTTTTGATGAGCAAGATCGTAAACTTATTGTTTAAATTCATTAGATATTTGCTGGCTCTGAGGAAGATATTACACTTGATGAGGGAGTCAAAGCTGAGGGTAACATCGAAGATTGGCTAGCAAAAGTCGAAAAAGAAATGCAAAAGACCATGAAAAAAATTTGCGCCGTCAGCGCTCAGGACTGTTTCACAATGCCACTTCGTGAATTTATCGATGCTTATCCATCACAAGTCTCACTTTTGGGCATATAAATGACCTGGACACAAAAAGTGTAAGAAGCGCTTGAGCGTGTTAAGAAAGCCGATAAGATGCAAGACTTGGAAAAGAAAAAGAAGGACATCAACGGTGTCATGAACACTCTCACTGAGATGTGTCTCGATGATAACATCAAGTCAAAGCTTATTCGTACCAAGATTGAAACTCTTGTGACAATTTAAGTTTATCAACGTGACAAATTCTTCGAAATTCAAGATGCTGTCAAAGCTGAGAAGATTAAAGACGCAAATGACTTTGATTGGCTCAAAAACACCAGGTGTTATTTCAAACAAGAAGAAGGAACGGTTGCTGTATCAGTGACAGACGTAGAATTTATCTACTAATACGAGTTCCTCGGTGCAAAAGAACGACTCTGTATTACACCACTAACGGATCGTTGCTACGTTACTCTTTCCTAAGCTCTAGGCATGATGTACGGAGGTGCTCCAGCAGGACCAGCAGGAACCGGAAAGACTGAGACTGTGAAAGATCTCGGACGTACACTTGGTATTTTCGTCGTTGTCACGAACTGTTCAGATGAACATAAGTTTAGAGACATGGCTAAAATTTTCAAAGGTGTTTGTTAGTCTGGTCTCTGGGGTTGCTTTGATGAGTTCAATCGTATTTCACTCGCTACTTTATCTGTCGTTGCAGCTCAGGTAGAGTCTATTACTTAGGGTAAGAAACAAAAGCTTAAGATGTTCATGTTCCCCAACGAAGAAAAACCAATTAAGCTTGTTATGGCTTGCGCTTACTTTATTACCATGAATCCTGGTTATGCCGGTCGTTAAGAACTACCAGAAAACTTAAAAGTACTCTTCCGTGGTGTCACTATGATGGTACCAAGCAGATACGTCATTATGATGGTTAAACTTGCTTCTGTCGGTTATAGCACTTATGCTGCTCTTGCCAAAAAGTTCAACGTTCTTTACAAGCTTTGCGAAGAGCAACTCTCAAAACAACGCCACTATGACTTCGGTCTTAGAAACATCCTGTCTGTGCTTCGTACCGCTGGTAACTCGAAGAGAGCCGAAGCTGCTGGCACTGACGAAGAAATGATCATGGCACGTACGCTTCGTGATATGAACTTGTCTAAGTTTGTTGCTTAAGATTAACCTCTATTCGCATCACTGATTAAAGATATCTTCCCTAGACAAACTAGTATTCCCACTAAGACTTACAAAACTGTAGAAGATGCTGTAAAGTAGCACATTGCAAGAGTTAACCTAGTCAACAAACCACAGTGGTTCCTTAAAGTCATCCAACTTTATGAGACGTCCCTTGTGCGACATGGCTTTATGCTTGTCGGTGCTTCTGGTTGTGGCAAGACTTAAATTAAATACACACTGACTGAGGCCCTCGGTAATATTCCAGGTGAAAGAAAGATTCAAATCACTAAGATGAATCCTAAATCTATCACTGGTCAACAAATGTACGGTGTTATGAATAATGTAACAAGCGAGTGGGTACCAGGTATTTACTCAGAAATTTGGAAGCGCTGCAATGACAAGAAGAACAAACACATTTCTTGGATTAATTGTGATGGTCCAGTCGACGCTATTTGGATTGAAAACTTGAATACTGTGCTTGATGATAACAAAATTCTCACTCTTGCCAACGCCGAACGTATTCCTATGTCAGACAGTTGCAAGATGACTTTTGAAGTCGAAAATCTGGATAACGCTAGTCCAGCTACTGTCTCTCGTTGTGGTATAATCTATGTATCCCCAACTGATCTCAACTGGGAACCTCTCTTTGACACTTGGTCAAAAGACAGGTAACAAAACAAGACTCAAGTCAGTAATGAAGAGTCTGATTGGTTATCACAGATGGTTTAAAAGTACATTGAAAAACCAAACTCTGTTAATTAGCTTGCCAGAGGCTATGTTTACATGATGCCTGCACCAGCTATTATCAGAGTAACACAGATGTTGAGTTTACTGGAAGCTGTACTATTACCACATCAATAAAGAAATGAGTCCATCGATAAAAAAGTTTTCGAACTTTACTTCATTTACTGCTTTGCTTGGTCTTTCGGTGGACTTTTTGAAGTTGATGACCGACAAAAGTTCTAACGTGAAATCCTTGAAAAAGTTCCTGGAGCTCCACTTCCCCAAATCTCAGCACAGCGGGCTGCAACTGAAAAAGAAACAATATTCGACTATTGTGTCAACTATGAAACAAAGTCCTGGAAAACCTGGGAAGTACCTGAATGGTAAGCACCAAAGCGACTTGTTTTCTCTTAACTTCTTATTCCAACTGGTGACTCTATCCGTGCAGAGTATATTATGCAAAGAATTGCTGATCTACCAGTTGAAAAGCATAAAGAAAGAAGGGAAAATGGCCTCAAAAATACTCTTCTTGTTGGTGGTTCTGGTACTGCTAAGACATCAGTAGCTATTATGTTCGCATCAAAGTTCGATAGCGAAAAGATGCTTTTCAAACGTATTAATTTCTCCAGCGCTACTCAACCCATTAACTTCTAAGAATCTATTGAATCAGAAATTGAGCGTAAGCAAGCACGTATTTTTGTCCCACCCAACGGAAAACTTTTGACTGTATTCTTAGATGATCTTTCTATGCCATTCGTCAACGCTTGGGGTGACTAGATTACTCTAGAAATTACTCGTCAATTGATCGATCAGAAAGGTTTCTACTTCCTTGAGAAAGACTCTCGTGGTATCTTTAAGCAAATTCAGAATTTGTAGTTCTTAGGTGCTATGATGCATCCAGGTGGTGGTCGTAATGATATTCCCAATCGTTTGAAGAGATAGTTCTTTTCAATTAATATGACACCACCAAGCAACAAATCTATTGGAGATATATACGGCAGTGTATTGGGTGCTTTATTCAATCCTAAAAAGTATACCCCTGATATCATTCAAATGAAGAGCTATCTTATTGAAGCGACTATTGCTGTGTGGGAGACTGTCGGTAAAAGACTTCTACCAACTCCAGCCAAGTTCCATTATCTGTTTAACATTCGTGAATTAGCAAGAGTTTTCGGTGGTATTTGCAAAGTTGCTTAATAACACGAATTTGGTGTAATTAAGAATGTCTCAAAACTAAAGGAAAAGATCAGCCCACAACTCTTCTTAATTGGATTATGGCGCCATGAGTGCGAGCGTACTTTTGTTGATAAGCTCGTCAACAACAACGACAAGAAAGTTTTCATGGACATTCTAAACAAGACAACTAAAGAAAAATTCAGGGAAGCACTCAATTTCGATGATGATTAATTGATGACAAACTTTTTGTTTGCCGACTTCCAACGTGAAGATATTTACGATGAATATGGAGAACTAGTTGAAATAGCACCATTCGTTTACGAAGCATGTCCAGACATCGAGTCAATCAGAAAATTGGCTAACAAAAAACTTGACGGCTACAACGAAAAGTTCCCATCTAAAAAGATGTCTTTAGTTATTTTCGATGATGCTCTATTCCATTTGCTAAAGATATGTCGTATTATCAATACTCCAGGTGGTAATGCTTTACTTGTCGGTGTTGGTGGTTCAGGCAAGCAGTCTCTAACGAAACTTTCTTCATTCATCTGCAGATAAGAATTTTTCTAAATTACTTTAAACAAGTCATACAAGGATTAAGATTTCAAAGACAATATTAAGGAGCTCTACTTGAAAGCTGGTCCTGCAGGATAATCAGTTACATTTATTCTGACTGACGCTGAAATTAAATTTGAGACTTTCCTTGAAGCAGTCAATTCTATGCTTGCTACTGGTGAAATTCCAGGTCTATTTGTTAAAGAAGACAAAGATATTATTCCACTTCAGCAAAAGACTGTATACATGAAGGAAGCTGGTGTTAAAGGAGAAGATCCTTCACCAACATTACTTTGGAACTATTTCATCAATCGTGTGAAAGATTGCTTGCACACTGTTCTTTGTTTCTCTCCAGTAGGCAACAAGTTCAGAGAGAGATCTTAAAAGTTCCCGTCACTTTTCTCTCAATGCAACATTGATTGGTTCTTAGCTTGGCCAGAAGAAGCTTTGATTTCTGTATCTGAAAAATTCCTAAAGGAATTCAAACTTGACAATACTTAAGCGGTAAAAGATGCACTTATAGTGCATATGGGCAAAGTACACAATATGGTTAATGAAGTTTGTGGAGTTTACTTACAACAAATGAGGAGATACGTTTATGTTACACCAAAGTCTTATCTTTCTTTCATTGCAATGTATCAAGATGTTTACATCAAAAAGTACAAAGGTATTGATGTTGAAGAACAAAACATTAACTAAGGACTTGATAAACTTGCTGAAGCCACAGCTGGTGTCGAAGAATTAAAGATTAATCTTAAGAAAGAAGATTAAATTTTAAAGAGTGCTGTCGAAGCAACTGCTAAACTTTTAGAGTTCCTCGATGTTGAAAATAAGAAAGCTGACATCAAGTCACAAGAGGTTAATGCTGTTACAGAAGCTTGTATGGAATAGAAAAATACAATTACAATTGAAAAAGAGTAGGCTGATAGAGAACTTGCAGCTGCTCTGCCTGCTCTCGAAAGAGCTAAAGCAGCCGTCAATAGTATTAAGTAACCAGATATTGTTGAACTAAAAGGTACCAGAAATGCCACAGATACCACTCGTCTTATTTTTGATACTGTCAACTTGCTTTTCTAAGAGTCTCTCGTACCAGTATCATACAAAGAATACAACATGCTCAAACAGCAGTGTCCATTCGTCCAAGACTCTTATGATGAGTACTCTTCAAAACGTTTATAAGGACCATTGCTTAAAGAACTACTGTACTTCTCAGAATTTGAAAAAGACAATATTAATGAAGAGACAATCGAATTACTCGAACCATATTTGACTCTTAAATCACCGAAAGGAGAAGATCTATTCGTAGGTGAGGTAGCTAAAAAAGCTTCTGCCGCTCTGGCTGGTCTATGTACATGGGCTGGTGCTATGAGTGACTATCATAAAGCATCAAAGATTGTTAAGCCTAAACTTAGACTTTTGGAACTTCGTGCTGCACAACTTGCTGAAGCAGAAGAAAAATTGTCGGCAGCTTAAGCTGAACTTGCAGAGGTTAACAGACTTAAAGCTGAGCTAAAAGCTCAATTTGATTCTAAAGTAGCTGAGAGAGATGCTTTGCAAGAAAAAGCCATGAAGACTAAAAGAAAGATGGATTAAGCTAATAAGCTGATTAACTCTCTGGCTGACAATAAAGCTCGTTGGATATAAAACTCTAATGAGTTTAAAGCAACAAAAATGCGTCTTGTAGGCAATGTAGCCAAGGCATGTGCATTTGTTAGTTACTGTGGTCCATTTAATTCTGAATTCAGAACTAGACTTACTAATGATTATTTCACTTAGGATTTAATCTAAAGAGGCATACCATTGTCAGAAGATTTTAGTATTACAAATTTCTTGGTTGATTAAGTAACTATTGGAGAGTGGAGTTTGTAAAAGCTACCAAGTGATGAACTTTCTATTCAGAATGGTATCATGGTCACTCGTTCTTCACGTTATCCACTTATGATTGATCCTTAAGGTTAAGCTATAACTTGGATCAAGGAACGCGAGCCAGTTATGAGAGAAAGAGATGCAATCTTTACTCTAAACACTCCAAACTTAAGAGATTGTCTTAAATTCCCGCTTGAAAATGGATGGCCAGTCTTGATTGAGTCAATTGAAAATGAAGTCGATCCTCTGCTTGACCCTATTCTTGAAAAACAAATCATCAGTAAAGGTGGTAAGAAGAAGACTATTATTTTGGGTGGTGGTGAGCCACTTGACTTTGACGATAGATTCAATTTGTACATGACATCACGTCTCGCAAATCCTCATTTCTCACCTGAACTCGCAGCCAAGACCACTATTATTGATTTTACTGTGACGCAAGGCGGTCTCGAGCAACAACTTCTTGGTCGCTTGATTTCTTTCGAACAAAAATCTCTCGAAGAACAACTTACTTAGCTTTAAGAGGAAGTTACTGGTAATACAAAGATTTTGACTGATCTTGAAGATAATCTTCTTTTCCAACTCGCCAATACTTAAGGTTCACTTCTTGATAACGTTGAAATCATTGATGTACTCGCTAACATTAAAACAAAATCACGAGAAGTTAATGAAAAGCTTGTTGAAGCTAGAGAAAAAACAATTGAAATCGGAGAAAAACGTGAGGCGTTTAGACCTGTTGCAGCTAGAGGCTCAGTGCTTTACTTCTGCATTGTTGAGATGATTCAAATCAACTGGATGTACAACACTTCTCTACAACAGTTCTTAGGTCTATTTTACTATTCTATTGAAAAGTCTTAGAAAGCTGCTGTTGTAAAGGATCGTGTTTAAAATATCATTAACGCACTGACTCGTAAAGTGTACAGATACATAAACAGAGGTCTTTTCGAAAGAGACAAAGTTACATTTAAACTCATGATGTGCTTTAAGATTCTCATCAAGGCTTAAATTCTTACTTCTGCTGATGTTGGTGTATTTTTGAAGGCTGGTGCTGGTATTTCTGACAACAACAAAAAGTACAATTGGATGGATATGAAAACATGGCTTAATATTGTTGCATTATCAAAACATAAGTTTGGAACTGAGCACAGCTTCTTCTACAAAGAGTTGCCAGAGAGAATTGGCCGTATGGAGAAGGAATGGAGAAAATATTTAGATGAAAATGAGCCAGAAAATGCTGCAGTACCAGACTATGAAGATAAGATTATTGCTGATTAAAACATCGGCCACTTCTTACACTTGTGTCTTGTTCGTTCTGTCAGAGAAGACAGAACCGTGCTTGCATGCAATTAATTTATTAAGAAAACTCTCGGTGACTTTTACACAATGCCTGTTACTGATTAAATTGTAGAAATTTGGGAGGAGTCATTAAACAACAGACCTGTCCTATATTTGCTGTCTGCCGGAGCTGATCCAACAAACAATATTGATGAGTTCGCCAAGAAAAAGAAGTAGTTCCCCACCAACAAAGTCTCAATGGGAGAAGAATAAGAGAAACCTGCGATGGAAAGTATAAAGATTGGTCACAACACGGGCAAGTGGCTAGTTTTGAACAACTGCCATTTGTCTTTGGAGTTTATGGCTCAGATGGAAGAAGTTTTGAATCCAAAAGGCAAAGAAGTCAATGAAGACTTTAGACTTTGGATTACCTGTCAAGAAAACAAGGAGTTCCCTCTCGGTCTTCTGCAGATGGCAATTAAAGTCACTACCGAACCGCCGAAAGGACTCTAGGCTGGTATTGCACGTACTTTCTCAACCATGATTAACTAAGACTTCTTAGAAAAAGTAGAGCCATATGATAAATGGAGAGCTATGGTCTTTATGATGTGCTTTATGCACTCTATTGTCCAGGAGCGAAGAAAATTCGGACCTCTTGGTTTCTGTATTCCATACGAATTTAACAACTCTGACTTGGAAGCTTCACTTCTTTACGTAGAAAAGCATATGACTCAGAGTGCTGCACTAGGTGTAAACATGTCATTTAAAGCTATGCAATACATGACTTGTGATGTACAATATGGTGGAAGAATTACTGATGATCTCGATCGTGAATTGTTTATTACTTACGGTGCTCTTTGGATCACTGAAGATGTATTCAAGCCAAACTATCCCTTTAACTCTCTAATTACTGAGTTCCAGTACTCGATTCCCGATTTTACCGAGCATTCAAAGTATCTTGAGTACATAAATACTTTACCGGATAGAGATGCTCCTCTTATTTTCGGTCTCAACAATAACGCGGATCTGACTTATCGTCTGAAAGAGTCTGCTGAAATGATTGCAATTTTAGTTGATACTATGCCAAAAGAAACATCAGGATCAGGTGGCAAGTCTCGTGAAGAAGAAGTTAAAGATAAACTTACTAATGAACTAATCAAAGGCTTACCAACCGACTTTGTTGAACTTGATGTCGAAGAGAAACTTAAGACTCTTAAGGGACCCAAAGGACTATCAGATGTTGGAAAGAATATTCCTCTTAATGTCTTTTTGTTCCAAGAAATATAAAGATTATAACGCGTGCTTGACATCGTTAGAAATACTATGAATGATATGGTTCTCGCAATTGATGGTTAAATTAGTATGACAGCTGAACTAGTTGACTGTATAAATGCTATTTCAGATTTCAGAGTTCCTAGAAAGTGGTAATTTGATCCTACCGGTGTTGAAATTTCATGGATGACTCCTGGTCTCGCCTCGTGGCTTAAGGGTCTTGTCGACAGACATCATTAATTAAACAATTGGCTCACCAAAGAACGTCCACCATCTTTCTGGCTTACTGGATTCTTCAATGGTTAAGGTTTCCTTACTGCTATGAAGCAAGAAGTTACTCGTTAACACAAAGCTGAATAGTGGTCACTAGACGAAGTTGACTACGAAACTGCTGTTTAGAAAGATATTATTCAAGGAGATGACGGTCGCATTGAGGGAAAGCAAATTAACCCAATGAACGAGGGAGTTTTAATTCACGGACTTTACCTTGAAGGTGCACAGTGGGACAAGAATGCCAAGCTTTTCTAGGAGTAGACTAGCAAAGATCTATTCTTCCCATTCCCTATCATTCACGTGACAGCATACTCAACAAATCCAGCTACCGAAAAGAATCCTAAGGCAAAGCAGGACGGTTAGTCAAGAGAGAAGACTCATTACTGCTGTCCAGTATATAAGTATCCTAAGCGTAACGATAGGTACTTGATATTTAGACCATGGATTAAGGCCGATGCACCTGCAGGACAGGTTAAGTTGTCTTAAGGTGTTACCCCAGTTATGAATTGGAAGCTAAAGGGAGTCTCATTGCTCTGCTGTAAAGAGTGATCTGACAAACATTATTAGCTTTATATTTTATTATTTTACTATAATTATTTTACCTGATTTTTTTTGGGGTTTTGGGGTTTTGGGG
>Ga0194130_10005895_pt1 | contig 14459 bp, 19 predicted proteins | sample TA2KigsurfametaG_FD_160084 | JGI IMG/M metagenome (GOLD analysis project Ga0194130, IMG submission 160084) | Freshwater microbial communities from Lake Tanganyika, Tanzania - TA2015050 Kigoma 12 surface | ecosystem: Environmental > Aquatic > Freshwater > Lake | place: Tanzania: Lake Tanganyika... | reverse complement strand
GTTGAGTTCGATGTAGCGGTTGGGGTTGGTGCGCTCAAAGAACTTTTATTTGTAGAGAGCGCTCTTGGCCATCTGGCGCACCAGCTCACGCACGCTCAGGTAGCCACGCTTGAACAGCAACTCGGGCCCCTGCAGGCGCTCGGAGCGGAGCACGTACTGGTTGCAGGGCACCTGGCGGTAAACGGCCCGGTTCAGCACATCCTTGTTGTTTTCGGTGGCGTTGCTCCAGTTTTTCAAGGTTCTGGTTGAGGGAGTAGCGCTCGATGCCCAGATAGGCGGCGTTGACGTGAGTCATGGGCGAGGGGGCCTGGTGGAGAAGGCGGGAAGCCGGCCGATGGGGGGCCCGGCGGGCTGGGAAACCTGCAGCGATCCTGGCCGGATCGGTGAAGATCCTCTGACGATCGCTCAGCGTTGCCCCATCGCTCTGGGTGACGAAGGAAACGCCACCGAACGCAGGCAGAAGCATCGGCTGAGAGTGGCTTTGGAGCTTCCAGACAGGCTGATGCCGGATGCTGTGGGGTTGCCTGGGGAACGCGGCCGGGCTTTCAGAATCGTTACAACGCAGCCCCGCCCCGCCGGGGGGGCGGGAAGGCCCGGAGCTGGCTACTGGCGGTCGGCCAGCACGCCGATACCATCCGCCCAAGCCACGCCTCCCTTGCCATGGTTTCTGCCTCCCCGTCGCCGGGTCGCTCTGCGGGTGGATCAGCGGGAGATGCGGTGGCTGCATCGGGATCTGGGGCGGTGAGAGCGGCCCTGCGGCTGGCCGATCAGCTGCACACCCTGGCTGAGGTGAGCGAGACACTCACCTATCGCCTGCTCGAGCTCGAGGAGCGGCTGCAGCTTCAGGAGCGGCACAGGCTGGAGCAGGCCGAGCCTCAGGCAGGAGCATTGCCCACGGATGCGCTGGGCTGGCGTCTCGGCGAGACGGAGCAGCGGCTGGAGCGGATCGAGGCTCTGCTGGCCGGGTTGGAGGAGGCCGGCGGCCGCCATCTGCAGGTGATCACCCCGGGGATCGCTGCGGGTCCGGGCGATCGCCACGACCGCCACGGCGGCGGCGAGGAGGAGGAACTCGACAATCCCTTCTATGAGGAGGGGGAGCAGCCGTTCATGGATGAACGGACGGCCTGACCCCTCCTCTGCCGCCGCTGGATCAGCCGGCCGCGCAGGTGCTGAGCATCACGGCGGCCACATAGAGCACCAACGCCGTCAGGCCGAATCCGCCGGCGGTCACCAGGCCCTGCCAAATCTTGCGGGCCAGGGGCGAGGGTGCATCGGCGAGCCACTGAGGGCGGGGCATGCCGAGGCTGCTGCCGCTGGGTGTCCAGGCGGTGCCGCGGCCGGCCGGAGCGCGGCGCGCCGTCGCCTCGCGCCAGTAGGCGTCGAAGCGGGGGGCCTGTTGGTTGAAGGGAAGCGCTCCAACGGCACGGCCAGGCAGCACGCGTGAGCGCTGATGAGGCACGGTGTCGTCGTCGAAGGCTTCGCGGTATTCAGCCGAATCGAGCAGGTGGTCGGCAAGGCCGCTGATGCCCTGCTGGGCAATCAGGATCGAGAGGGCGATACGCTCCTGCTGTCCATGCACCGGCCGTCCGAGAACGCGAGCGACGATCTGATCGACCATGCGGTAGTTGCTGTTGCAGCGATAGAAGTCGTTGCGGAACTTGCTGGAGTGCAGCAGGCCGCGCACGAACTCGCGCATGCTGATCTGGCCGTTGCGCAGGCGTGATTCGAGCACCGCATCACGATCCACCTTGAAGGCGTGGAAAAAGATCTGGCGATAGGCCTGCTCGATCAGTTCGTCGATGCTGGCGGCACTCACCATGCCGCCCAAGGGAGCGCGGCGTGGGCTTTAATCAGACCCGATGCCGAAACTGCGCACCCGGGCATTGGTGCTCAACGGGGGCTTGGCAAGCAGGGGCAGGCTCATGGGGGGGCGGGGAAGATAAACCCGGCAAAGGTAAGGTCAGTTGGCCTGAGGCCCGCCGCCTGGGCAGCAAGCCTCAAAGCTCCTTCACCTTTGCCAGGGCCGTGCCTCGGGCGGTTTGGCCTTGCCGCAGTCGGCTGGCGCCTCAGGAACCGAGGCTCTCCAGCCAGCTGGCCGGGATCTCAGCGCTGTAATCGTGGGTGCGGCTGAACGCAAAACAGCCCGCCAGGGCGCCCCAGAGCTGCTCATGGGTATCGGGATCGTGGCCGCGATCGATCGTCTCCATGCCCTGGGGCATCAGGCTGAAGCTGCTCACCAGATAGGCGGTGCGGCCCTTGCGCTCCACCAGGCAGCGGCAGCCGGGCTCCACTTCCCCCACAAAGCCTTCGCCTTGTTCGCGCACCACGTAGGTGCAGCCCTCCAGCAGCTGGAGATCATCGGGGCTGATCGCGGCACGCCGCTCGGCGTCGTTGACAGCGCCATGAAACCGCTCCGCTTCGTGCAGGGCGTGGTTGAGGATCAGCAGCTGATCCCCTTCCCCGCGCATCGCCTGCAGCACACGGATGCGATACGGCACCGCGGGCTCGATCGCGTAGGCCTGCTCCAGCAGCAACGAGCCCGGCGCCAGCTGCGGCAACGGCCGGAACGTGACCAGGATGTGGGCGAACAGGGGCGGATTGTCGAAGGCCTGCTGCTGATTGCTGAATGCCCCGCTCAGCATCCGAACCAGGCGCGTGAGGGATGGGCTCATGGGGCAAGGATCGGGCCGCCAGGCAAGCTACAGGCCCAGCAGGCGGATCCTGAATTCACCCACCTGGCGGGCCATGGCCGGATCCGCGGCGGCGAAGGGATGGTCTCGGAGCTGCTCTAGCACGGCCTCCAGCACGGCTGTGACGGTCTCTGGCGCAGCTGGAGTGGGACCCTGGCGGAGGCCGGACCAGGCCTCATCAAAGGCCTGGGCGAAGCTGTCGGCGTTGTTGAAGGCGCGATCCGAAGGGGGTTCAGGAAGCATGGCGGCCTGGATCGGATGAATCCACACTGCCAGGCGCTGCGCCGATCCCCTGGGGTGGTGGAGGAGGGAATGCAATGCCAGGACCCAGATTTGAACTGGGGACACGGCGATTTTCAGTCGCCTGCTCTACCAACTGAGCTATCCCGGCCCGTCGCCTCAGCGACAGGGGCGATCTTAAAGCACGGCCTGGCGGCCCCAGGGGGTGCGCGCCAGGCAGACCACGCCCTGCACCTGCCAGCCGGCCTGGCGCAGGCAGGCGGCCGCGCTGCAGGCCGTGGCGCCGCTGGTGAGGATGTCGTCGACGATCAGCAGCGATTGCCACCGCTTCTGCATCGCCACCGCCGAAGGGCGGCAGCGGAAGGCTCCGGCCTGGTTGGCATGGCGCAGTTCGCGCCCCAGGTGGTGCTGGCCGAGCACCGGCCGGCTTCGCTCCAGAAGATCGGCCCGACGCAGCTGCGCCCGGCGCCCGAGGGCCTGGCAGAGCAGGCCCGGGAGGGGATTGGCCTGGCGTTTCCAGCTCGGAATCGGCACCAGCAGCGGTGTGCGGCCCACGGTGGATGGCCTCAGCTGGGCAACGATGCCGCTCACCAGGGCCTCCACGGCTGAGGCACGGGGCCGCCGGCGCAGGCCCAGCAACAGCTCCCTGAGAGGGCCGCCGTAAAGGCCCGCCCCCCACCAGGCGATCGGCTCGCGGCCGCAGAGGCCATCCCGGGGCAGGGCCAGGCGCTCGCGGCAGTCGGGGCAGAGGGGATCCCCAGAGGCCTGGCCAGCTGTCAGGGGGGCAGCGCAGATGCCGCAGGGGGTGAGCAGAAACCAGTGCAGCGGCAGCATCCGCAGGGGGTTGAGCTGCAGATCAGGGTTCCCCGCCGGCGACAGCCAGAGCGATCAGCCTGCGGCCGGGGTCTCGCTGGGCAACGCCCGCAGCATCGCCACAAGGGTGCGATGGGCGTCCTCGCTGTCGCTGAGGGAGTGGTCGAAGGGCACCTCCACGGCCACGCCGTCGACCTCAAGGCGCATCGCCTCGGCGCCCACCGCCAGCATGCGGGCGCTGGTGGCGGCGCTGAGGCCGCCGTAGTGGCGGGCGTAGGCCAGCACCGCCGGGGCGTGGTCGTCGTTCATGTGCCGGCAGATCCGATCGCTCACGGCGGGGGTGAGGGGGTCGGCGGCCATCGGAGCAGTGCGGGGGATCGCCACGATTCTGCTGGTGCGGGCGCCCCGCTGGTGCGGCAGGGACTCAGCCAGCGGCGAAGCGCTGCCAGAGCAGCAGGGCCAGGCGGATGCCGCTGAAGCCCACGTAGCCGGCCAGCACCACGAAGAGTGCGAGGGCGGCGGCATTGCGCAGACGATCACCCAGGGGAGAGGCCATGGCCGGTGTGGCGGCGGGCTTCCATCCTGGCTGCAGGCCGGGCTCGCCGCTGCGGGAGCGGGGCTGGCGCGGGGCTCAGCGGCCGCAGCTCAGGCGGGCGACGCCGGATCCGCCGCATCCGCCCCTCCAGGCGCTGCCGCCAGGGCGGTGAGAGCGAGCAGGGCCATCCCCCGGGCGGCGCTCAGGGCCGGCCGGTTGAGCACCGGCACCCCCAGAGCCCGCTGGCGCAGGCGCCGCCACTGCGGATTGCGGGCGCCGCCGCCGAGGCTGATCACCCGCTGCAGGGGCGGCATGCCCAGCTCCTCCAGCCGCTTCCATCCGGCCGCCTCCAGGCGGGTGAGACCCTCCAGCAGGGCCTGCAGATAGAGGGCATCGCTCACCGGCCGGGGGCCGAGAATGGACTCCAGATCCGGGTCGTCGCTGGGGAAGCGCTCCCCCCTGCCCGGCAGGGGCCGCAGCTCCAGCCCACTGGGCCGATCGGGATCGATCTGGCGGCTGAGCCTGGCGATCTGGGCATCGTCGTAAAACCGGCGCAGGATGCCGGCGCCAGCATTGGAGGCCCCGCCCAGCAGCCAGCGCCCCGCCACCCGGTGACAGCTGATGCCCGGGCCCTGCAATGGCTGCTCGACGAAGCGCTTGAGCACCAGCGTGGTGCCCAGCACCGCGATCCCATCGCCCTCGCCGGGAGCGGCGGCGAGCACCCCGGCGTTGGCATCGGTGCTGCCGCTCACCACCCGGCAGTCTTCTGGAAGCTGGAGCGCTGCCGCCGCGGCTGGGCTCAGCCTCCCGAGCACCCTGCCGCTGGGCTGAATCACCGGCAGGCAAGGAGCCCAGGACTGGGCGGCGATGCTGCCGCACCAGGCGTTGTGCTGCAGATCCCAGCCGAGGCGCAGGTTGTTGCCCTCCTCCCCCCAGCGCCAGTCGCCCAGCAGCCAGCCCATCAGCCAGTCGGCCTGGTGCCGCAGCAGCAAGGGCCCCCGCAGACCGTTGGCCTCGGCCCGTCGCAGCAGCTGCAGGGCGCGGGCCAGGCTGCCGCTGGCGCTGCCGGCAGGCCCGGCTCCGGCGATCGCGGCGGCCGCATCCGCCTCCTTGGGGCATGCCTGGTGGTAGGGGAGCGCCAGATGATGCGGTGGCGGCAACAGGCGGCCATCCGGCTGGCAGAGCAGCAGGGTGCCGGAGGTGCCGTCGAGGGCGATCGCGCCGATCTGCCCGCGCCAGTGGCTGGGGATGGCGGCAGCCAGCTGCAGGATTGCGGCGCGCCAGGCCCGTGGATCGGCGAAGGGGCCGGGATAGGCCAGGCCAGCCTCAAAGAGATGGCGCGGGCTGCCGGCGGCTTGTCCATCCGCGGTCCCATCGCCATCGGCGGCCATCAGGGCCACCCGCGCACCGCTGCTGCCCAGATCCACACCGAGCGCGAGCCTGGTGGTCATCGCTGCAGACGTTGAGGGGAAGAAGGAAGCCTGGGCGCAGGATCCCCGGGCTTCAGATCAGGCGCGGTGCTTCAGGCGGCGCTGCCCACCCGCGCCGCTGTGGCCTGGCGAAGATTGGCTGCCACGGTGGTCACCTCCTCCCAGGGGAGGTTGAGGTCGGCGCGGCCGAAGTGGCCGTAGGCCGCCACATCCTGGTAGAAGCGGCCGCCGCGCTGGCTGGGCAGCTCGCGCAGGCCGAAGGTGGCGATGATCGCGCCGGGGCGCAGATCGAAGTGCTCCTGCACCAGGGCCATCAGATCGTCGTTGCTGAGCCTGCCGGTGCCGAAGGTCTCCACGAGGATGCTCACCGGGCGGGCCACGCCGATCGCATAGCTGAGCTGCACCTCGGCCTTGCGGGCCAGCCCCGAGGCCACCAGGGCCTTGGCCACAAAACGGGCGGCATAGGCGGCGGAACGATCCACCTTGGTGGGATCCTTGCCGGAGAAGGCGCCACCGCCATGGCGGGCATAGCCGCCGTAGGTATCCACGATGATCTTGCGGCCGGTGAGGCCGGCATCGCCCTGCGGACCCCCCACCACAAACTTGCCGGTGGGGTTGACCAGGAAGCGGGTGCTCTCCTGAGCAGGCCTGAGCGGCAGATCGGCGGTGGCTGGCAGCACCACGTGCTGCCAGAGATCGGCGGCGATGCGCTCGCGCACGGCCTTCTCCTCGGTGATGCCGTCCACCTCGGCGGTGTGCTGGGTGGAGATCAGGATCGTGTCGATCGCCACGGGCTGGTCGTTTTCGTAGACCACGCTCACCTGGGTCTTGCCATCGGGGAGCAGGTAGCCGAGGGTGCCGTTGTGGCGCACTTCGGCCAGCCGGCGGGCCAGGCGGTGGGCCAGGCTGATCGGCAGCGGCATCAGCTCCGGCGTTTCATCGCAGGCGTAGCCGAACATGATCCCCTGATCGCCTGCACCCACCAGATCGAGGGGGTCGCCGGCGTGGTCGTCGGCCTCGTTCACGCCCTGGGCGATGTCGGGCGACTGTTGGTCGAGGGCGATCAACACGGCCGCACTGCGGGCATCGAAGCCACCGGCCCGGGCGCCGCTGTAGCCGATGCGCTCGATCACGCCCCGCACCAGGCTGTTGAAGTCGACCCGGGCTGTGGTGGTGATCTCACCGGTGATCAGGCAGAGGCCGGTGTTGACCACCGTTTCACAGGCCACCCGGCTGGCTGGATCCTGGGCCAGCACCGCATCGAGCACCGCATCGCTCACCTGATCACAGATCTTGTCGGGATGGCCCTCGGTGACCGATTCGGAGGTGAAGACGTAGCGGCTCATCGGCCCCTTGCAGCGTGACAGAACTCTGAGGCTATCGCCTGGCCTGGCGGCGCCCCTGTGGTCATGGACACGCCGGCGAGCGGAGCCGCCCATGGGATCGGGAGGGCCTGCTAGTCGTGGGCCGCGTGCACACCAACGTCGAGCTCATCCCAGTGCTGCACGCAGGGGGTGCCGGGATCGAGGCCGGGAGCCTGGCGCCAGCCGGCGCTATAGCCCAGCACCACAGGCACCCCGGCAGCCCTGGCCATGCGCAGGTCGCTGTTGGCGTCGCCGATCAGGGCACAACGCCCTGGCGCCACGCCCAGCCCAAGGCAGAGGCCCTGCACGGCCCCGGGATCGGGCTTGCGGGGATAGTGCTCGGCGCTCCAGACCGCCTCCACATGGTGATCGAGGCCATAACGGCGCAGGAAGCTGTGGATGCCCTGCTCATGGTCGTTGCTGATCACGGCGCAGCGCACCGAGGCGGCGCTGAGCCGCTCGAAGAGGGCTCCAAGAGCCGGGGTGGGCAGGGGCGGATGCACGGCGCCCTGGCCATGGAGGGCATCGGTGCGGGCGAAGCAGGCCTCCGCGATCGCCAGGGCATCGGGCCAGCTCAATCCCACCTGGGTGAGGGCCGTGGCCGTGGCGATCAGGTTGTGATCACGGGCGGCCACGGCGGTGATCCCCCCCGGATCGATGCCCTGCTCGCTGATGCCGTAGGCGCGGGCCAGCAAGGCGCCCAGTTCGGCGGAGCTGCTGCCGCCGTCGTGCTCCGCTGCCAGGGCCAGGCAGCGCTCAATGCGCGCGCTGGCCAGGGCCTGGAGCATCGGCTCGCTGTGGCTAAGGGTACCGTCCTTGTCGAACAGCACCGCATCGATGGTGGCCACCGACCCCGGAGCGGATCCAAGCGGGTGTCCGCGCAGCAGCAGGTGAGCCATGGCCATCGATGGAGCGCCGGTGGGGCAGTGGCAGGGGCACTCAGTGCAGGGAAGGGCGTGCTCAGTCGAGCGTGACGCCCATCGGCTCGCCTTCCTCGGCCTGCTCCAGCAGCATCTGCTTGTAGCGGGCGGCCATCTCCTCGGCCTTGTCGAACACCTTCTGGGGATCGCTGAGCATGTCGCCCGGCTCCGGCTCGAGCGCCTTGGTGGATAGGGAGATCCGGCCCCGCTCGGCATCGAGGTCGATGATCATCACCTTCATTTGATCGTTGACGTTGAGCACCGTGTGCGGCGTTTCGATGTGCTCGTGGCTGATCTCCGAGATGTGCAGCAGGCCGCTCACTCCGCCGATGTCGATGAAGGCGCCGTAGGGCTTGATGCCGCGCACGGTGCCAAGCACCACTTCGCCCACTTCCAGGCGATTCATCTTGCGCTCCACGAGGGCGCGGCGATGGCTGAGCACGAGGCGGTTGCGCTCCTCATCCACCTCCAGAAACTTGAGCGGCAGGAAGTCGGCCACGAGCTCTTCCTTGGCCTTGCGGGTGCTGATGTGGCTGCCGGGGATGAAGCCGCGCAGACCCTCCACGCGCACCAGGGCGCCGCCGCGGTTGGTGGCGAAGACTTCGCTGTAGATGGTGGCGTCTTCCTTCTGGAGCTGGCGCACCCGCTCCCAGGCGCGCTGGTACTCGATGCGGCGGATCGAGAGGGTGAGCTGGCCGTCTTCGTTTTCCTCGCTGAGGATGAAGAACTCCCGCACCTCGCCAGGCTCGAGCACGTCGGAGAGGTGCTCCACCCGGTTGATCGACACCTCCTGCAGGGGCATGAAGGCGGCGGTCTTGGCGCCGATGTCGATCATCGCGCCCTTGGATTCCAGGGCAAACACGGTGCCGTTGACGACGTCGCCCGGTTTGAAGTTGTAGTCGTACTTGCTGAGCAGCGAGGCGAAATCATCCAGCGTGAAGCCCACGCCCTCGCTGTCGCGACCGGCCCCCCGGCTGCTGGAGGCATCCGCCGCAGGCACATCCTCGGGAATGTCGAGCTCAAACTCGACGGCGCTGGGGATGGCTTCCGTGTCTGGCAGGCTCAGCTCGGTGGGGGCGCTTGTGGGGGTCGCGGTCATGAAGGGTCGGCGGTCTGCCAGCGGCAGTGCGAAAGGAGACGCCCAGCTGCCCGCCAGCAGCCTTGGACGATCGTTCAATCTACCAACAGGCCGATCCTGAATCCGGGGATCTGCGGTGGTCTCAGCCCACGGCGGCCAGCCGGCTCTGTTGGGGTTCCCCCCCCAGGGCCTTGCTGCCGAGGCCGTCGAGGGTGGCCACGAAATCGCTGACGCTGCGGAACTGGCGGTAGACCGAGGCGAACCGGACGTAGGCGACCTCGCTCATCTCGCGCAGCTCTTGGAGCACCAGCTCGCCGATCTCGGTGCTGCTCACCTCGCGGCCGCTGCGTTGCTGAAGGGCCAGCTCGATTTCATCGACCACCAGCTCCAGGCGGGAGGGCTCCAGGCCGGTTTTCTCGCAGGCCCGCAGCAGGCCGTGGAGCAACTTGGCGCGGTTGAAGGTTTCGCGGCAGCCGTTGCGCTTGACCACCGTGATCGGCACCGTTTCCACCCGCTCGTAGGTGGTGAAGCGGAAATCACAGTTGAGGCATTCGCGGCGGCGGCGCACGCTCCGGCCAGCATCCGCCGCGCGGGACTCAAGCACCCGGCTGTCGGTGTGTTGGCAGGAAGGGCATTGCATGCCCGCAACGTCGACATGGACATCCAATTGTAGACAGCACAACCGGTGCTGAAAAGAGCAGCGCCCTCGATGCATGGGCTCTGCCTCATGGCTGCTGATGCGCAGCCTGCGTCGCATCCTGAAGGGCATCCAGCGGCTGAGCGGCAGAGGGAAGCTGGCCAGGGCGTGTTGCTGCCGTGATCCCGCTGGGGATTGCCAAAAAAAAAAACACCCTGCCTGGAGGGCAGGGGGTGCGAGGAGGTCGTGGCGGACCAGGGTCACTTGCCGATCTTCGGGGGATCGCGGAAGGCGATGGCGAAGAACAGGGTGGAGATGGCCAGGGCCAGGATCAGGATGTAAGCGAAGCTCTCCATGGGGAGTTCTCGGGTAGGGAGGGCAGGGTCCGGAGTTCAGCCGATGGCTCAGCTGAGGGTGGTGCCGGCAGGAGGCACATAGCCCTCCGGGAGGCGGCGGGTGCTGCGGTCGCCCAGTTTCTGGAACAGGCCGAATTCCACCTGTTCACCGAGGTCGGGGTCGATACCGGCGAACACGTCGCGGTAGAGGGTGCGAGCCCCATGCCAGATGTGCCCGAAGAAGAAGAGCAGGGCGAAAGTGGCATGGCCGAAGGTGAACCAGCCGCGGGGTGAGCTGCGGAAGGTGCCGTCGGAGTGGTAGGTCTCGCGGTCGAACTCGAACGCTTCACCGAGCTGGGCCTTGCGAGCCAGGCGCTTGACATCGGCCGGGTCGGTGAACGACTGGCCATTGAGTGCACCGCCGTAGACGGTGGCGGTCACGCCCTGTTGCTCGAAGGAATACTTGGCTTCGGCGCGGCGGAAGGGGATGTCCGCACGGACAACGCCGGTCTGGTCCTGTAGAACCACCGGGAAGTTCTCGAAGAAGTTGGGCAGACGCCGCACTTCGAGCTCACGGCCGTCCTTGTCGGTGAAGGAGATGTGGCCGATCCAGCCGGTGGGCAGGCCGTCACCATTCACCATTGGACCCACGCGGAACAGGCCTCCCTTGGCAGGGCTGTTGCCCACGTAGTCGTAGAAGGCGAGTTTCTCAGGAATCGAAGCCCAGGCCTGCTCCTTGGTGGCGCCGTTGTCGATGGCTGTCTGCACGCGGCGATTGATTTCGGTCTTGAAGTAGCTCTGATCCCACTGGTAGCGGGTGGGGCCAAACAGCTCGATCGGGGTGGCGGCGGCGCCGTACCACATGGTGCCGGCCACAATGAAGGCCGCGAAGAACACCGCTGCGATGGCGCTGGCCAGCACGGTTTCGATGTTGCCCATGCGCAGTGCCTTGTAAAGGCGCTCGGGCGGCCGCGTGGTGATGTGGAAGATGCCGGCGATGATGCCCACGATGCCGGCTGCGATGTGGTGGGCCACGATGCCGCCGGGATTAAAGGGGTTGAAGCCTTCAGGGCCCCACGAAGGCTGAACCTTCTCGAGGTGGCCGGTGATGCCATAGGGGTCGGAGACCCACATGCCCGGGCCGAAGACACCGGTGAGATGGAAGGCGCCGAAGCCGAAGCAACCGAGGCCGGCGAGCAGCAGATGAATGCCGAAGATCTTGGGCAGATCCAGGGCGGGTTCGCCGGTGCGGGGGTCCTGCCAGATCTCCAGGTCCCAGTAGGTCCAGTGCCAGATGGCGGCGAGGAAGAGCAGACCGCTGAAAATGATGTGGGCGGCAGCGACGCCTTCGAAGCTCCAGAAGCCGGGATCCACGCCGGTTTCACCGGTGATGCTCCAGCCGCCCCAGCTGCCGGTCACCCCCAGACGGGCCATGAACGGCATGACGAACATGCCCTGCCGCCACATCGGGTTTAGGACCGGGTCGGAGGGATCGAAGATGGCGAGCTCGTAGAGCGCCATGGAACCGGCCCAGCCGGCAACCAGGGCGGTGTGCATGAGGTGCACGGCGAGCAGGCGGCCCGGGTCGTTGATCACGACCGTGTGCACCCTGTACCAGGGCAATCCCATGGGGGGTCAGGTATGGGTGTGGTGGCGATGGTAAGCGCTGCCCCAGGCCCCCCGAGGCCGCTGGTTACGGACCGCAACTGCGGGATTCACAATGGGGGCTTCCCGTCGCCTCCCGATCCATGCCTGTGATCCGCTTCGTGCGCGAGGGTCGCGACCTGGAGTGCTACCCGGGGGAGAACCTGCGCGAGGTTGCCCTGCGCGAGGGCGTGGAGCTCTATGGCCTCAAGGGCAAGCTCGGCAACTGTGGGGGCTGCGGCCAGTGCATCACCTGTTTCGTGGATGTGGTGCCCACCGGCTCGGCGGCGCCCCTGAGCCCGCCCACGGCGGTGGAGGAGCGCAAGCTGCGTGGCCGGCCCGCCACCTGGCGCCTGGCCTGTCAGTCGCTGGTGGAGCACTCGCTGCTGGTGGTCACCCGCCCCCAGGCGGGCCTGCAGGATCGCGATTCGCTGGTGGAAGGCGCCCTGGCCCGGCCTCTGCCGACCGGCCCCACCGCCTGGCCGGAGCCTCCCGAGGCCGAGGAGCCCCCCAGCGACTCCGCTGAGCCCGCTGCCGCCGGGGCCGCAGCTGGCACCGAAGCGCCACCGACCGCAACGAGCGGTGAAGATGCGCCCGAACCCCCCGAGCGGCGGTGATACCGTCCCTGCGGAACCACTGTTGAACGGACCCGACGCCGCCATGGAAACCAACGATCTCGGCTTCGTTGCCAGCCTGCTGTTCGTCTTGGTTCCTGCTGTCTTTCTGATCATTCTCTACATCCAGACCAGCAGCCGCCAGGGGGGCTGATCCCTCGACCCCCTGCTCCCCCATCAAGGGCAGCGATCGGTGCTGGTCCATGGGCGCGCTGCGCAGCCGGGGCTGACACGCCCCGGCTCAGAGGCTTGAGTCAGCGACGCTCGGGCTCCCGCACCAGCAGCACTGGTGCAGGGGCATGCACGCGGATGTAGTCGCTCACCGAGCTGCCCAGCAGGCGGTCGAGATCCACCAGCGCCTTGGCCACCAGGGGCCGGCGGTCTTGCGAGGCGATCACCACGAGATCCGCTCGCACCTCCTCGGCGGCAGCGCAGACCGTGCGGCCGATGTCGCCGCTGCGATGCAGGGGCTTCATGGTGACCCCGTAGCTCCGGGCCCGCTGCACGGCCTTCTCCAGCACCTCATCGGCGGGGCTGCGGCCGCCGCGGGAGGGGGTGGGGTCCTGGCGGGTCACGTGCACCCCGGTGAGGGTGCCGCCGGGGATGCCGGCCACCAGTTCGCAGGCCAGGCGGATGGCGTCGTCGCCGACACCGGTGCCATCCACGGTGACCAGCACACGGTTGATGGCCCGGATGTAGAGGTCGTCGCGCACCAGCAGCATCGGCCGGGTGGAGAGCTGAAACACGTATTGGCTGGCACTGTTGGCCAGGATTGATTGCAGGCGCCCCAGGCCCCGCGAGCCCATCACGATCAGATCGGCGTCGAGTTCGTCGGCCACCTTGAGCACGGTCTGCTTGGTGTCGCCCTCGCGCACGATCGTGTTGACCGCGGCGGCCTCGATGCCCATGCGGCTCACGGCCTCGCGCATCAGGCCCTCCACCCGCTCGCGATGGCTGCGCAGATCATCGGCCCCCTGCTCGTTCATCACGTGCAGCAGGTTGACCCGCGCCTGGCGGCAGGGAGGGATGGCGCGCAGCGTGCGCACCATCTCCTCCACGTTGCCCTGGCCGGAATCGGCGACGAGAAGGTTGCGGAACACGAGTGAAAAGGCAGCCCGCTTGAGCCTATGGCTGATTCAGGATCGCTTCGGCGCCTGCCCATAGAGCTTGATGAACCCCGCTGCAGCCATGCCCGATCTCCCCGCTGCGGGAGCGTCCCGCCAGCCCTGGCGGCTGCGGCGGCGGGTGCTGCCCCAGCACACCGACCATGCGGGCGTGGTCTGGCACGGGGCCTATGTGGGCTGGCTGGAGGAGGCCCGGGTGGAGGCACTGGCGGCGGCGGGCCTGGCCTACGGCGAGCTCTCCGCCCGTGGCCTGGAGCTGCCGGTGGTCTCCCTGGCGATCGACTATCGCCAGGCGCTGCTCCATGGTGAGGCCCTGGAGATCCTCAGCTGGGCGGATCCCCGCTGCGGTGTGAAGCTGCCCTGGCGCAGCCAGCTGCTGGGGGCGGATGGCCGGCTGGCGGCGGAGGCGCGGGTGGAGCTGGTGCTGGTGGCGATGGCGGGCGGTGGCGGGCGGCGGTTGCAGCGCCGGCTGCCGGCAGACCTCGAGGAGGCGGTGCGGCGGCTGATCGAGGGCCCCGCGTGAGTAGTGCAGATGTACTAAGCTGAATTGCCTTGGGGTTGGCGGCGTGATGGCCGAGTTGGCGCTCGGGTTGATGCCCGAGTTGATCGTGATCCAGGAGTTGATGGTGGTGTTGGCCTGTGCTCTGGCTGCTCGGTCGCCAGCTGGGCGCCATGGGTGAGCTCCTGGAGGGTGTGTTTCCCCGCGCGGCGGCTGCGCTGCCGCTGGAGCTGGCGCGGCGAAGGAAGAGCTGGAGCCGTGAGCAGCGGCTCTGGTGGCTGCTGTGGAGCCGTTGTCCCGGCGTGGGCTGGGTGCGGCTGCGATCCCTCGCCGACGCCAGCGGCGATCTGGCCAGGGCCTGGTGCTGGCCGGAGCAGGCCTTCGCCGATCTGGTGGGCTGGCATGCCGGCCTGTTGCCGGCCCTGCGGCAATTCCGCGCCCACTGGGGCAGCGATCCCCTGGTTCGGCTCGCCCTGGAGCCCCGTGCCGGGCTGGGCCTGCTCGTACCGGGAGACGCGCGCTGGCCGGCGGGCCTG
>Ga0194130_10005894_pt1 | contig 14460 bp, 15 predicted proteins | sample TA2KigsurfametaG_FD_160084 | JGI IMG/M metagenome (GOLD analysis project Ga0194130, IMG submission 160084) | Freshwater microbial communities from Lake Tanganyika, Tanzania - TA2015050 Kigoma 12 surface | ecosystem: Environmental > Aquatic > Freshwater > Lake | place: Tanzania: Lake Tanganyika... | reverse complement strand
ACGCTGCGCGAGGTCGAACAGGCGCTGCTCGAGAAGGGCCCCTGGATCGTGCGCAAGCTGCACGAGTCTCGGCAGCGGGCGCAGCAGATGGAGTCGATCCGCATCGACTGGCGCGAGGGCGCCCAACTGCCCTATTTGGGGCGTTGCTTGACCGTACGGCTCGATCCGGCGCAGCGGCACGCAGGGGGCGCGGTTGACGAAACCCTGGTCCTGGGCCTGCCGCAGGCGGCTGGCGCCGAGCAAATTCGAGATGCGGCGCAGGCCTGGCTCATGCGACAGGCCCGTGAGTATTTTCAATCGCGGCTTGAACACTTTGCGCCGCTTTTGGGCGTGCGCTGGAAGCGCCTGTCCTTGAGCAGCGCCAGCACCCGCTGGGGCAGCGCTGGCGCTGACGGCTCGATCAGGCTGCACTGGAGGCTGATTCACCTGAGCCCGGTCTTGATCGACTATGTGGTGGTGCACGAGTTGAGCCACCTGCGGGTGATGAATCACAGTCCGCAGTTCTGGGCCACGGTGGGATCGGTCGTGCCTGACTATGCGTCTCTTCGGCGCCAGCTGCGCGACTATCCCATGGCCGATTGGTGACAGTCATTCGCCCCTCGTTAACTTTTTTTAGCCTTTTTTCGCTCTGCCTTCCTTAGACTCTGGCCCCGTTTCTCCCCGAGACAACCGGTATGGCCAGCAAGCAAATTCTTTTGGTTGAGGACAATCCTCATTTGTACGAGCTCACGACCAGCTCCGTCTCGGTGGCGGCTCCTGACTGCGCCGTGGTTTGGGCGCGCGATGGTCGGCGGGCGCTGGACTTTCTCTGGGCGCGCGCTGACTTTTCCCACCGCGACCCCAGCAATCTGCCCGATCTGGTGATCCTCGACATGAATCTTCCGGACCTCTCCGGTCTGCAGGTCTTGCGTCAGCTTCGCGCTCAGCCTCGTACAGCGCTGGTGCCGGTGGTCATGCTCACCTCCTCGCGCTTGCCGGAGGACATACTGGCCTGCTATCGTCATGGGGCCAATGGTTATGTCGCCAAGCCAGTGGCTTTTAGTCAGTACCGCAGCAAGCTGCTCAGACTGGTGCAGTTTTGGCTGGAGGTCAACGAAGCGCCCCTGCCGCTGTGATGCAACCCGGATTCAAGTTGCCGCGAAGCGCAGCACCCCGTGGTCATCGGTATGACGGTCGAGTCGGCCGGCATGCCAGAGCAGATGCAGGTGTGCCAGGCTCTCGCCCAGGGCGAAGGTGGTCTGATGCACATCGAGGCTGCGCTTGAACATCACCTTCACCACATCGCTGGCCGACTGCGGCTGTGCTTGACAGGCCTGTATGACCTCACCGAGTCGGTCCTGATGGTGCTGGTGCAACTGGCGCACCCTTTCGTGCAAGCCCACAAAGGGCTTGCCATGCGAGGGCAGGACCAGGGTGTGCGCCGGCAGGCTCAAAAACTTGTCGATCGACTGCAGGAACAACTGCAATGGATTGCCCTCCGGCTCGTTCTCATACACGCTGATATTGGTGGAAATGCGCGGCAGCACCATGTCGCCGCTGATCAGCAGCGGTTGTGGCAGGCCTGGATCCTCGCAGTACAGCGCCATGTGTTCGGGCGCATGGCCGTAGCCGCTGATCTCCAGCTGCTGCCCGTCCTGCAGCCGCTTGTAGTGGACCGGAACCCGGGGAACCATACGGGCGTAGTAGTCCTTGCGTGCGATCACAGCGGCCAGCACCTGCGGGTCCTGCACACCGTGTCGCGAGAAGAATTCAGCTGTCGCCTGACCACCGTATGCGTCCTGCTGATGGACCGCCAGTCGTGCCATCAGGTAGTCGCTGGTGCTGATCCACAGCGGCGCGCCGAAACGATCGCCTAGCCAGTGGGCCAGGCCCAGGTGGTCTGGATGCATGTGGGTGGCCAGCACCCGCAGCACCGGCAGGCCTTGCATCGAGGTCGCGATCACTTCGTCCCACTGCTTGCGCGACTCGGCTTGGTCGACACAGGTGTCCACCACGCTCCAGCCGGCCCGCCCCGCGATCTCGTCGCGCAGCATCCAGAGGTTGATATGGTCCAGCGCGAAGGGCAGGCCCATGCGCACCCAGGATACGCCCGGCGCCACCTCGCGCGCCCGGCCCGGCGCCGGCAGGTCTTGACCCCAGGGGTGGTGCAAGGCGTCTTCATGGGCGTTCATCGCGGCGGCCGATCTGCGTTATATTGCGGGCTGTTTGACGTTTACGTAAACGTCATTGCTCCGATTGTAGGCAGTCCACCCACCCGGTCCCCGTCGCGCTGGCTTGTGATGAGGCCGGGGTCAGGTTCTCCGTTTTTTATCCATGGCCAACATCACCTATACGATCAGCGATCTCGCCAAGGAATTTGACCTGACCACCCGGGCCATGCGCTTTTATGAGGACATGGGCCTGCTGCAGCCGCGCCGGGAGGGGCCGGGCGGGCGCAACCGCATCTACAGTGCCCGAGACCGCACCCGGCTCAAGCTCACGCTGAGGGCCAAGCGTTTGGGGCTGAGCTTGACTGAGGCCAAGGAAATCATCGACACCTACGAGAGCCCCCGCGATACGGTGCCGCAGTTGCGCAAATTCCTGGTGATCTTGGAGGGTCACAAGCGGCAAATCGAAGAACAGATGGCCGACCTGCAGGCCAACCTGGAAGAAATCAAGGCCCACGAAAAAGAAGCCCGCACCTTGCTCCATCGTGCCTCCCGGCGCGAGGCAGCCTGAACCTGATTCGGATCGAGCGATGACCCCTGTTGATTCCATCACCGCCGCTCAGGCTCTTGAGCGGGTACAAGCCAGCTTCGCCCGGCAGGGCCTGATGCAGCTCTTCGGTGCGCGTCTGGTCCGGGTTGAAGCGGGCCTGTGCGAAATTGCGTTGCCTTACACTGACCGGGTCACGCAGCAGCAAGGCGGCTTTCATGGCGGAGCCATCGGTGCGCTGGCCGATATTGCCGGCGGTTACGCCGGGCTGAGTGTCGCGCCCGAAGGCATGGAAGTGACCACCGTGGAGTACAAGATCAACTTCCTCAATGCCTTCCAGGGCGGCGAACTGCGCGCCATCGGTCGGGTGGTCAAAGCGGGGCGACGCCTGATAGTCACCACGGCCGAAGTGACCCACTGGCACGAGGGACGGCGCAGCGACTGCGCCCTGATGCAGCAGTCCTTGGTGCCTGTCACCAAGACCTATTGACGAGACATTTACCAAAGCCTGAACATGAATCTTCCTGGACTTGATTTTCAACTCGGCGCCGACATCGATGCCTTGCGCGATGCGGTGCGTGACTTTGCCCAAAGCGAGATTGCTCCCCGCGCGGCCGAGATCGACCGCCTTGACCAGTTCCCCATGGACTTGTGGCGCAAGATGGGCGACTTGGGGGTGCTGGGTATCACCGTGGGTGAGGAGTACGGCGGCGCCAATATGGGATATCTGGCGCACATGGTGGCGATGGAGGAGATCTCACGCGCCAGCGCATCGGTGGGGCTGTCCTATGGGGCGCATTCCAATCTTTGCGTGAACCAGATCAAGCGCAACGGCAGCCAGGCGCAGCGCGCCAAGTACCTGCCCAAACTGATCAGCGGCGAGCATGTCGGCGCTCTAGCCATGAGCGAGCCGGGCGCCGGTTCAGATGTGATCAGCATGAAGCTCAAGGCGCAGTGGCACGAGCCGAGCGCATCCGGGGGGGGTTATTTCTTGCTTAACGGCAACAAGATGTGGATCACCAATGGCCCCGACGCCGACACCTTGGTGGTCTATGCCAAGACCGAACCTGAACTGGGAGCGCGCGGCGTGACCGCCTTCCTCATCGAAAAAGGCATGAAGGGGTTTTCGATTGCACAAAAGCTAGACAAGCTGGGCATGCGTGGCAGCCACACTGGCGAGTTGGTGTTCAAAGATGTCGAGGTCCCCGCCGAGAATGTTTTGGGCGGTCTCAATAACGGCGCCCGTGTCCTGATGAGCGGTCTGGACTACGAGCGCGCGGTCTTGGCGGCTGGGCCTATTGGCATCATGCAGTCGGTGATGGACAACATCGTGCCGTATATCCATGACCGCAAGCAGTTTGGTCAAAGCATCGGGGAGTTTCAGCTGATTCAGGGCAAAGTGGCGGATATGTACACCGTGCTGCAGGCCGCACGCTCTTTTTGCTACACCGTGGGCAAAAATCTGGATCAGCTCGGTACGGAGCATGTGCGCCAGGTGCGCAAGGACTGTGCCTCCGTCATTCTCTGGTGCGCCGAAAAAGCCACCTGGATGGCCGGCGAAGGCATACAGATCTTCGGCGGCAACGGCTATATCAATGAATATCCTCTCGGCCGGCTCTGGCGTGACGCCAAGCTTTACGAAATTGGCGCTGGCACCAGTGAGATCCGCCGTATGCTGATCGGCCGCGAGCTGTTTGCCGAAACTGGCTCTCATTGAGGTTTTGCCATGCCTTTGCGCCATCTGCTTGAGCACAACCGCCAATGGGCGCGCGGCATGGAAGCCGAACGCCCCGGGTTTTTCACCAACCTGTCACATCAGCAAACACCGCGATACATGTGGATCGGTTGCTCCGACAGCCGCGTCCCGGCCAACCAGATTACCGGTTTGGAGCCAGGCGAGGTCTTTGTGCATCGCAATGTGGCCAATGTGGTGGTGCCCACCGATCTGAACTGCCTGTCGACTATTCAGTACGCCGTTGATCAGCTCCATGTGGAGCATCTGATGGTGGTTGGACACTATGGTTGCGGCGGGGTGCTGGCCGCGCTCAATGGGGTGCGGGTGGGGCTGGCTGACAATTGGCTGCGCCATGTCAAGGATGTGGCGGCCCGGCACCGCGGCCTTCTGGACGCCGCCCCTCCCCAGCACCGCGCCCACCTGCTGGTCGAACTCAATGTCATTGAGCAGGTGGTCAATGTGGCCCGTTCCACGGTCGTGCAGGACGCTTGGGAGCGCGGCCAGTCGTTGATGCTACATGGCTGGGTCTACGGTTTGTCGGACGGATTACTCAAAGACCTGCGTATTTCGATTGACCGGCCTGAACTCATCGACACGGTTCATGCCGAGGCGGTGCGACTGGAAGTTCGCTTGAGCGCAATGGCCCGGGTCTGATCGAGCGCTCGCAAGGACCGCTATGTTTCCCCAGCGCCTGGATTCAAGTCTGGCCTACGACATCGCCAAGGCCATGCTCGACGGCTTTAATCGTCACTACGAATTGTTTCGACGGGAGTCGGCGCGGGCCAAGCATCGTTTCGAGACGGCCGATTGGCATGCCCAGCAGCGGGCGCAGCGCGAGCGCATTGAGTTCTACGATTTGCGTGTGCGCGAGGCGTCGATCCGGCTTGAGCGTGAGTTCAAGGCCGGCGAACAGCCGATGGAAGTTTGGTACCAGGTCAAGCTGCACTACATAGGCTTATTGGTCAATCATCACCAGCCCGAGTTGGCCGAGACTTTTTTCAATTCGGTCACGACCAAGATCCTGCACCGCAGCTATTTCCATAACGACTTCATTTTTGTGCGGCCGGCCGTCAGCACGGAATACATCGAAAACGAAGAGCCCACCGCGCGCCCGACCTACAAGGCTTGGTACCCTACCCGGGACAATCTGATCGAGATCATGGTCAAGATGATCGAATCCTTCGATCTGCGGCGCCCCTTTGCTGACCTGCAGCGCGATGCCCGTGATGTACTCGAGCAGGTGACGCAGAGGTTGGGCGATGTCAAACTGCGGGCGAATTTTCAGATTCAGGTTCTCTCCAGCTTGTTCTACCGCAACAAGGGCGCATATGTTGTGGGCAAATTGATCAATGGTTTTCAGGAAATTCCTTTCGCGCTGCCCATTTTGTATGACGAACAGGATCGCTTGTGCATAGACACCGTGCTCTTCGGTGAGGATGAACTCCTGATCCTGTTCAGCTTCGCGCGTGCCTATTTCATGGTCGATATGGAGATCCCATCGGCCTATGTGCAGTTCTTGCGCAGCATGATGCCGCGCAAGCCACGCGCCGAGCTCTACAACGCCCTGGGCTTGGCCAAGCAAGGCAAGACCTTGTTTTACCGCGATTTCCTGCATCATCTGCGCCATTCGAGCGACCACTTTCGAATTGCCCCGGGTATCAAAGGAATGGTCATGCTGGTTTTTGACCTGCCCTCCTTCCCCTATGTTTTTAAGGTGATCAAGGATTTTTATCCGCCGCAAAAGGACACCACGCGTGAGCAGATTCAGGGCAAGTACCTCCTGGTCAAGCAGCACGACCGAGTCGGGCGCATGGCCGACACCCTGGAGTACAGCAATGTGGCTTTCCCGCGCGCGCGCTTCGAGGATGAGCTGATCGAGGAAATCCGAAAGTTTGCCCCAAGTCAGATAGAAATCAGCGACCGCGATGACGATGGGCAAATCGAGGTCATCCTCAAGCATGTCTACATTGAGCGCCGCATGATTCCGCTCAATATCTATTTGCAGGAGTCTTTTGACGCTGGGACTGGCAATGACCGTGCCCGCGAGCAGATGGAGCGGGCCGTCATTGAGTACGGCAATGCCATCAAGGACCTGGTGGCGGCCAACATTTTTCCGGGCGATATGCTCTGGAAGAACTTCGGCGTCACCCGGCACGGCAAGGTGGTGTTCTACGACTACGATGAGATCGAGTACCTCACCGATTGCAATTTCCGTCGTGTACCGCCCCCGCGGAATGAGGAGGACGAGATGTCCGGTGAAGTCTGGTACAGCGTCGGGCCCAAGGATGTCTTTCCGGAGACTTTTGGCCCCTTTCTTCTGGGCAACCCGGCGGTGCGTGAGGTGTTCATGAAGCACCATGCCGATTTGCTCGATGCGGGCTTCTGGCAGTCCAACAAGGATCGCATCATGGGCGGGCATGTGCACGATGTCTTCCCTTATGACCCCTCGCGACGCTTCGCGGAGCGCCGTCGGCGCAAGACCCACGAAACCTCATGAGCGTGCTTACCTTCATGGACTTGCTCGAGATGGCCAGTCATGCGGTGACGGTCATCGGACTACCGTTTGCCTTTTGGGTCTTCTGGGTGGAGCAGCGCAAAGAGCGCGAGAACGAGGAAGAGGAGGCGTATCAACTGCTCTCCAACGCCTACAACGACTTCCCCAGGGTAGTGCTGGCCCATCCTGACCTTCAGTTGCGCTCAGCACCTGCGTTGGTCGATCCCACGCCCGAGCAGCGCGAACGAATGCTGGTCATTTTCGACATGCTTGTTTCCCTGTTTGAGCGTGCTTACCTCATTGCCTACAAGTCCGAGATGAATCAGGCTGAGCGTCGCCGCTGGAACTCCTGGGATGACTTCATGCGCGAGTGGTGCCGCCGTGAAGACTTTCGACAGGCCCTGCCGCAATTGCTACGCGGCGAGGATCCTGCCTTCGTCGCCTACATCGGCCGGCTCGCTGAGCAAGAAACCCCCGACCAACACCTGGCCCCGACTGTCTAGTCCCCTGTAAGGAGAAACCCATGAATGACTCCATCCTAATCGTCTCCGCTGCCCGCACGCCTATGGGCAGCTTTCAGGGCGATTTCTCGCCCCTCGCCGCACACGATCTTGGGGGGGCTGCTATCGCCGCAGCGCTGGCCCGATCGGGCGTGCCCGCCGAGCGGGTGACCGAAGTGCTCATGGGAAACTGCCTGATGGCCGGTCAGGGCCAGGCGCCTGCCCGCCAAGCCGCGTTCAAAGGCGGATTGCCCGCCTCAACCGGCGCCGTGACCCTCTCGAAGATGTGCGGTTCGGGCATGCGTGCGGCCATGTTTGCGCACGATATGCTGCTGGCGGGCAGTCATGAGGTGCTGATTGCTGGCGGTATGGAGAGCATGACCAATGCGCCGTATCTGCTGCTCAAAGGCCGCGGCGGCTACCGAATGGGTCACGACAAGGTCTATGACCACATGATGCTCGATGGCCTGGAAGACGCCTACCAGGCCGGCCGCAGCATGGGCACTTTTGGGGAAGACTGCGCGGCCCGTTATAACTTCACGCGCGAGCAGCAGGACGCCTTTGCGATGGCCTCGGTGCAACGCGCGCAACACGCTATTGCCAGCGGTGCCTTTGTCCAGGAGATCGCGCCGGTGACCGTCAAAACCCGCGCCGCAGAGACGGTCGTTTGTATCGACGAGGGGCCAGGCAAGATCAAGCTGGACAAGATCCCCACGCTCAAGCCTGCCTTCAAGAAGGACGGCACCATTACCGCAGCTGCCAGCTCTTCCATCAACGATGGCGCAGCGGCGCTGGTGATGATGCGCCAGAGTACTGCGACCCGCCTTGGCTGCAAGACCTTGGCCCGCATCGTCAGCCACGCCACGCACGCCCAGGCGCCCGAGTGGTTTACCACGGCCCCTGTGGAGGCGAGCCGCAAGGCGCTTGCAAAGGCCGGCTGGAAGGTCGCCGATGTCGACCTCTGGGAAGTCAACGAGGCTTTTGCCGTCGTGCCCATGGCGCTAATGCACGACTTGCAGGTCGCGCATGAGATCGTTAATGTCAACGGCGGTGCCTGCGCACTGGGACACCCGATCGGTGCCTCGGGCGCGCGCATCATGGTGACCCTCATCCATGCCCTACAGGGCCGCGGCCTCAAGCGCGGCCTGGCCTCGCTGTGCATTGGTGGCGGCGAAGCTACGGCGGTGACGCTGGAACTGTGCTGAGATAGCGTCAGGAGGGTTTTATGCTGCTCAATGCCGACCAAACCATGGTGCGTGATGCCATGCGCGACTTCGCTCAGCGCGAGCTTTGGCCCAAGGCGGCCGAATGGGACAAGACCCACCACTTCCCCAAAGATGTGCATCGAGGGCTCGCGCAGCTCGGCGCGTATGGTATTTGCGTGCCCGAATCACTGGGCGGCGCCGGCCTGGACTATCTCAGTTTGGCGGTGGTGCTCGAGGAAATCGCTGCTGGTGATGGCGGCACCAGCACGGCTATCAGTGTGACCAACTGCCCGGTCAATGCCATCTTGCTGCGCTACGGCAGCGCCGAGCAGCAGCGCCGATGGCTCACTCCCCTGGCCCGCGGTGAGATGCTCGGCGCTTTTTGCCTGACCGAGCCGCATGTGGGCTCCGATGCCTCGGCCCTGCGCAGCACGGCCGTGCGCAGGGGCGACACCTATGTGATCAATGGCGTCAAGCAATTCATCACCAGCGGCAAGAACGCCCAGTTGGCCATCGTCATTGCAGTCACCGACAAAGGGGCTGGCAAAAAAGGCATGAGCGCTTTTATCGTGCCTACTGTCACACCGGGCTACCGGGTCGCCCGTCTCGAAGACAAGCTCGGCCAGCGTTCCAGCGACACCGCGCAGATCCAGTTGGACGATTGCGCGATCCCGGCCGACCACCTGATCGGTGCCGAGGGCGAGGGCTACAAGATCGCCCTGTCGGCGCTGGAGGGCGGTCGCATCGGTATTGCCGCGCAGAGTGTGGGCATGGCCCGCAGCGCGCTGGAGGTGGCCGTCGACTATGCCAGGCAGCGCGAGAGCTTCGGCGCAGCCCTGATTGAGCATCAAGCGGTGGGCTTCAGGCTGGCGCAGTGCGCCACCGAACTTGAGGCGGCGCGGCAGCTGATCTGGCGTGCGGCCAGCCTGCGCGATGCCAACCAACCCTGTCTGAAGGAAGCGGCGATGGCCAAACTCTTTGCTAGCGAGATGTCCGAGCGGGTCTGTAGCGCTGCCCTGCAGACGCTGGGGGGCTACGGCTATGTCAGCGATTTTCCGGTCGAGCGCATCTACCGGGATGTGCGTGTCTGCCAGATCTACGAGGGCACCAGCGATATTCAGAAAATCATCATCCAGCGCGCCCTCTGAGGAACGCGGCGGCGCTCCAGGCGGCCTCGGCGTATGATTTCATTGCCATGAACATCATTATTCTGGGGGCTGGGCGTGTGGGTGAGAGTGTGGCCGAAAGCCTGGTCTCCGAGCGTAACGACATCACTGTTATCGATCAGGACCCGACGCGACTGCGTCTGCTGGAAGAGCGCCTGGACCTGCGGGGCGTGGTTGGCAATGGCGTGCAGCCCTCGGTGTTGAGGGAGGCGGGGGCACAAGACGCCGATATGCTTATTGCCTGTGCAGCACTTGACGAGTCCAATCTGGCCGTCTGCAAGATTGCGCACGATGTCTTTAATGTGCCCACCACTGTGGCACGCCTGCGATCGCCCGATTTTAAGGAGGGGGACGAGCTGCTGGGCAAAAGCGGTTTTGCGGTCGATCATGTGATCTGCCCGGAAGAGTCGGTGATGAATTACATCCACCAGCTCATTGATTACCCTGAAGCTTTGCAGGTGCTGCGCTTTGCCGATGGGCAGGCTAGCCTGATTGTGGTGCGTGCCATTGAGGGCAGTTCGCTGGTCGGGCACACCATCGGCGAGTTCCGCACCCTCTTGCCCGACGCCCAGATGCGGGTGGTGGCCCTCTACCGCTTCGATGCCGAGGTGGAGGCCACTGCCGCCACGCGGATTGCGGTTGGCGACGAGGTATTCGTGCTCGCCGACTCCGACAAGATTCGCCAGGTGCTCGCCGCCCTGCACCGACGCGACAAACCGGTGCAGCGTCTGATGATCGCCGGTGGCGGCAAGGTGGGCCTGCGCCTGGCCCGCAGCCTGATCGGTCAGTGCGAGGTCAAGCTGATTGAGCGCGATGCGCAGCGCTGTCAGTACCTGGCCAGCCAGTTGCCCTCGAGCATGCTGGTCTTGCAAGGCAATGGTGCCGATGAGGACCTGCTGGTCGAGGAGCATGTTGGCGAAATGGATCTGTTTTTGGCCTTGACCAGCGACGACGAGGACAACATCATGTCGGCCATGCTGGCCAAGCGCTTGGGGGCGCGGCGGGTCATGGCCCTTATCAACCGCCGCGCCTATGCCGACATGATGCAGGGCGGCACCATCGACATTGCCATCTCGCCGGCTCAGACAGTTATTGGTGAATTGTTGGCCCATGTGCGTCGAGGTGATGTAGTCGCGGTGCACAGCCTGCGACGCGGCGCGGCCGAGGCGCTTGAAGGCGTGGCGCGTGGCGATGCCCAAACCTCGCGCCTGGTTGGCCGTCGTGTGCAGGAAATTGTTTTGCCTCAAGGCGCCCGCATCGGCGCCATCGTGCGGCAGCAAGGAGCGCAGTCGCAGGTGCTGATGCCGCATCATGACACCCTGGTCGAGACCGATGACCACATCATCATCTTCATCCCCAGCAAGCGCATGGTGCGCGAGGTGGAGAAGCTGTTTCAGGTCAAGGCCACCTTTTTCGGCTGATGCTGCGCGCTTTTCTGCCCGTTCTCGCCGTGATGTCCCGCATCATTGTGGCGTTCTCCTTTGCCTTTGTCGTGCCCACCGTGTGGGCCTGGTTCGAGGACGACAGCTTTGACCTGCTTGTCTGGGAAGGCGGTTTTGCTTTCACCTTTCTCAGCGGACTGCTGCTGTGGTGGCTCACCCGACGGCATCGCCGCGAATTGCTCGCGCGCGATGGTTTCTTACTGGTCAATCTGGTCTGGCTGGTCTTGCCTGCCTACTCGGCCCTGCCTCTGATGTTCAGCGTCCCCGACATCACTTGGACCAAAGCGTACTTTGAGGCCATGAGCGCCCTGACCGCCACCGGCGCTACCGCTCTCTCGGGGCTCGATGCGCTGCCGGTGTCGGTCAATGTCTGGCGCTGTTTTCTGCAGCTCATCGGGGGTCTGGGCATCATGCTGCTGGTGGTGGCCGTGTTGCCGCTGCTCGGTTTGGGGGGTATGCAGCTCTACCGCGCCGAAACCCCGGGCCCCATGAAGGATGCCAAATTCACGCCCCGCATTGCCGAAACGGCCCGTGGATTGTGGGGCGTGTATTTCCTGTTTTCTCTGGCCTGCTTCCTGGCCTATCGCTGGGCCGGCATGAGCTGGGCTGACGCCTTCATGCACATGTGCACCACCATGGGTTTGGGCGGTTTTTCGTCCTACGACGCGAGCCTGGGGCATTTTGCTTCGCCGGCCGTTGAGTCGGTGGCCATCGTGTTCATGACGCTGGCTGGCATCAGCTTCTTGCGCTACTTCATGGTGCTGCGCAGCCGCTCTCTGCGGTCCATCAGCGCAGATCGCGAGATCCGTGTCTACCTGGCGGTGATGGCTGCCTCCACTGCGGTGGTGACCTTGCTGCTTTGGGTGCAGGGCGTGTACGACGACGGGCTTGAGGCCCTGCGGGTCAGCGCTTTTCATGTGGTGTCGCTGGCCACCACCACCGGTTACGCCGCGACCGACTACTCGCAGTGGCCGGTTTTTGCGCCGGTGCTGCTGCTTTTTCTAGGCTGCTTTGCTTCCTGCGCCGGGTCCACCGGCGGTGGGATCAAGATGGTGCGCATGATTTTGCTGGTCAAGCAGGCCCGGCGCGAGTTGGTGCGCATCATCCATCCGCGGGTGGTCAATCCGGTCACCCTGGGGGGCTCGGTGGTACCGATGCCCATCATGACGGCGGTGCTGGGTTTCATGCTGATCTACGGCGCGGTAACGGTGGGCTTGAGCATGTTGCTGTTGTTTTCCGGAATGGATGTGGTGACCGCTTTTTCGGCGGTGGTCGCCACTGTCAACAATATCGGCCCGGGCCTGGGCCAGGTGGGGCCGACGGGCAACTTTGGCGGCCTGAGCGTCTTCCAGACTTGGGTGCTTTCCTTTGCCATGCTGCTCGGACGGCTGGAGCTGCTCTCGGTTCTGGTACTGCTGACGGGCCAGTTTTGGCGCAAGTGATTTTTCAAGGAGACAGGTATGCCGATTACCAAGGGATACCGCCAGCTGGTCGATGAGGCCATGGCGCAGGTCACCACCTATAGCGTCGAGCAGGTACGCGATCGACTCGGCCAGGGTCAGGTGCAAATCGTCGACATCCGCGATGTAAGGGAGCTCGAGCGTGAGGGCACAGTTCCTGGCGCCCTGTTGGCCCCGCGCGGCATGCTCGAGTTCTGGGTCGATCCGGCATCGCCTTATCACAAGCCGGTGTTTGCCGACGAGAGTCGGCAGTTTGTTTTGTTTTGTGGGGCCGGCTGGCGCAGTGCCTTAGCGGCCAAGACCCTGGAGGATATGGGCATGCGTAATGTGGCGCATATCGACGGCGGTTTTGCGGCCTGGAAGCAGGCTGGGGCGCCGGTGGTGAGCCTGGAAGAGCACAAGAAAGAAAGTTCGTCGCGCAAGGCTTGATGGCGAAGACTCCGCGCGCCTTATGCATTTTTCATCGTCGGCCCGCTTACGCGGCGTCATTGACTCGGCCTTTATACGCCGCTTCGTGCGCGAGGCCAGGCGTCGTCGCTCCGATCTGGAGCGCGGCAGACCGGCCGACTCTCTGACCTTACAGCAGTTGCTCGATCTTCATGGCGGGGCCACTATGCCGGTGCTGCTGATTGTTTTGGCGCTGGTCACCACCATTCCCGTGGCTGGTGCCGGTATGCTTTTTAGTCTGGCGATCATGGTCTGGGCCTGGCGTTGGCTGCGCCGTCGTGAGACCCTCCAGGGCCTCGAGCGCCTGGACTTTATCCAGATCGCGCCTCGGGCAGCCAGCCGCTGCCTGCGCTGGCTGGCCTGGATGTATCTGTTCGCCAGACGCTGGCTACGGCCACGGTGGGCACCACTTTTCGCAAGCCGCCTGCGCGGCTTCTGGAGCCTGTGGGTGGCTCTGATGGCCTTGATTATTTTTCTGCCGATTCCCTTCGGCAATCTGTTCCCGGCGGTCAGTTTGCTGATGCTGGGTCTGGGTCTGCTCACCCGCGATGGTCTGATGCTGGTGTTTTCTCTGCTGCTTGGGCTGGCTGGCCTGACCGCCTTGATTCTGGCCGGCGGCTGGATCTGGCACTGGGTGGTCGATTTCTGGCTGTCGGTGGTCCGATAGCGGCGCTTCCTACAATGGCCGGATGCGTTTTGAAGCTCTGCTGTTCGATTGCGATGGCGTGTTGGTCGATAGCGAGGCCATCACCTGCGGCGTCTTGCGTGACATGCTGGAAGAAAAGGGCTGGCGTCTGACGCTGGCTCAGTGTATGGGGCACTTTGTCGGACACACGGTGCGCAATCGGGCGGACTTGGTACGCGAGCACACCGGCTGGGACTTGACCGAGGGCTGGCTGCAGTCCTTTTATGCGCGGCGCAATGCGGCGCTGGCCCAGGATATACGGGCCATCGACGGTGCGCGCGAGCTGCTCGGACAGGCGCAGACCGTCTACGGTCAACGCATGGCCGTGGCTTCAGGGGCCGACCGCCACAAGGTGGAGATGATGCTGGGCCGCGTGGGCCTGATCGATTTTTTTAGCGGCCGTATTTTCAGTGGCCATGAGATGCCGCGCAGCAAGCCGGCGCCGCGCAAATCTTCGAGACCATGCACGCGTTGCGCCAGGCGCTGATCTAGCCCCCAGGGGCCACCCGGCTCACACTAGAGCTCTGCTGACTCAGCCCCGGGACGAGATGGGCAGGGGGGCGGCCTTTAAGCCGCGGCACGCCAGGCTGCCGGCGTCTGGCCGGTCCAGCTCTTGAAGGCCCGACTGAAGC
>Ga0194130_10005886_pt1 | contig 14468 bp, 14 predicted proteins | sample TA2KigsurfametaG_FD_160084 | JGI IMG/M metagenome (GOLD analysis project Ga0194130, IMG submission 160084) | Freshwater microbial communities from Lake Tanganyika, Tanzania - TA2015050 Kigoma 12 surface | ecosystem: Environmental > Aquatic > Freshwater > Lake | place: Tanzania: Lake Tanganyika... | reverse complement strand
ATGTGATCGGCGGTGGCGACTGGGCCGCCGATCGGATCGTGCCGGATGCTATGCGGTCCCTGGCCCGAGGTGAAGCCATCCCGGTGCGCAATCCAGCGGCCACCCGCCCCTGGCAGCACGTGATCGAACCGCTGGCGGGCTACCTGCGGCTGGCGGAGGCCCTGGCCCAGGGGGCCAAGCCCCCTTGCGAAGCCTTCAATTTCGGCCCGAGCCTGGCCAGCAATCGCCCCGTGGGCGAACTGGTGGCCACGATCCTGGAACACTGGCCCGGGGAGTGGCTGGATCAAAGTGACCCTACCGCCCCGCACGAGGCCAACCTGCTGCACCTGCAGATCGACAAGGCCCATCACCGGCTGGGCTGGCAGCCCCGCTGGGATTACGCCACCACCCTGGCCCGCACCGTGGGCTGGTATCGCGCCCATCACCAAGGCACACCGGCGCTGGAGTGCTGCTTGGCGGATCTGAACGCTTACACCTCACCCCTCTCCCCCATCGCATGAACGATCCCATGGCCCTGAAGCAGGAGATCCTGCGCCTCACCCGCGAATACTCCCGTCAGGTGCATGGCAACTTTCGGCCGGCGGCGGATCCGCAGCGCCATCCTTGGCAGGAGGGCACCACCATCCCCTATGCGGGTCGGGTGTTCACGGAAGACGAGGTGGAGGCGGCGGTGAGCAGCACCCTCGATTTCTGGCTCACCCTGGGCACAGAAGGCGAGGCGTTTCAGAAGGAGCTGGCCGCCTTCCTAGGGGTGCGCCACTCACTGCTGGTGAATTCTGGCTCCAGCGCCAATTTGGTGGCGATCTCAGCGCTCACCTCCGCCAAGCTGCCGGAGGCGCGCCGAATCAAACCCGGTGATGAGGTGATCACCGTGGCGGCAGGCTTCCCCACCACGGTGGCGCCGATCGTGCAGGTGGGGGCGGTGCCGGTGTTCATCGATGCCGATCCGATTACGGGCAATGCTTGCTGTGATCAGCTGGAAGCGGCCTACAGCGCGGGCAAAACCAAGGCCGTGATGATGGCCCACGCCCTGGGCAACCCCTTCGATCTGGCCGCCACCCTGGCCTTCTGCCGCAAGTACGACCTGTGGCTGGTGGAGGACAACTGCGATGCTCTGGGCTGCAGTTACTCGATGCCCCGGGAGCTGGCGGAGAGTCTGGGTTTCAGCGAGAACAGCCCCGGCCTCGATGAAGGGCCGGATCGGGTGATCCGCTGGACCGGCACCTGGGGTGACATCAGCACCCAGAGTTTCTACCCACCCCACCACCTCACCATGGGTGAGGGAGGGGCGGTCAATATTGTGCGCGATCAAAAGCTCAAGGTGGTGGCCGAGAGCTTCCGCGACTGGGGCCGCGACTGCTGGTGCCCCAGCGGTATCGACAACACCTGCAACAAGCGCTTCGGCTGGCAGCTGGGTGAGTTGCCCCAGGGGTACGACCACAAATACACTTACAGCCATCTGGGCTTCAACCTCAAGCCGCTGGATCCCCAGGCCGCGATTGGCCGGGTGCAGCTGCGGCGGCTGCCGGAGTTCATCGAGGCCCGCAAGCAGAACTGGGAGACGTTGCGCCGGGGCCTCGCCGCCCATGAGGACGTGCTCGAATTCGCCCTGCCCACCCATGCCATCGCCTGGGATCCGGAGCAGGGCTTCTCCTGGGATGGCTCGGGGTGCCGCACCGATTGCTCTTGGTTCGGCTTCAAGATCGCGGTGAAGCCGGGAGCAGCCTTCAGCCGCACGGAGCTGGCGCAGGAGCTGGATCGCAACCTGATCGGCAACCGCATGCTGTTTGGAGGCAACCTCGTACGGCAGCCCGCCTTTGTGCAACTCAAGCAGGATCGCCCTGAGGCCTTCCGGGTGGTTGGGGATCTTGCTGATTCTGATCAGATCATGATCGAAACTATTTTTCTGGGTACCTATCCAGGGCTTACGCCTGAGATGCTTCAAGCGGAGATCGGGGTGATCCAGGACTTTGCCGGAGGCAAGCGCGATGTCTGATCTGCAGATACGGCACCAACCTCTGCCGGGAGTGTTCGTTCTTGATTGCCCCCATTTCCCCGATCATCGCGGTGATTTCACCAAGCTGTTTCATGCCCAGACCTTGCTGGCTCAGGGCATTGCCTTTACCCCCGCGGAATCGTTTCTCACCCGCTCGAATGCTGGTGTTTTGCGTGGCATGCATTTTCAGGTTGACGAAGCTGCACATGACAAGCTCGTAACCTGTATCAAGGGCCGAGTGCTGGATGTGGTTGTTGACGCACGCCCCGACAGCCCCCATTTCAACCATCCGTTTGCTATAGAGCTGACTGGTACAAGCAATACAGCTCTGCTGATTAGTAAAGGGTATGCCCACGGTTTTTTCACAATCGAAGACGACAGCTGGATGCTTTATTCCACCAGCACAGTTTATTGCAGCTCGCTAGATCGGGGCGTGCTCTGGAGCTCGATTGCTTTTAAGTGGCCGAGTGAGCAGCCCGTGCTCTCTGAGCGGGATGAGCGTCATCCATCTATTCAGGAGCTGGTATGAACATCGCACTCACAGGGGGTACCGGATTCATCGGCTCTCATTTTCTCAAACAAGCGCTCGCCGCTGGATATTCTGTGCGGGCGTTTAGGCGCAGCTCCTCGAGTAAACCCCGCATCCCGATGGACCAGCAGCCTCAATGGCTGGATCGCCAGCTCGATGAGGTAACTGCAGCAGAACTGCAAGGCTGTGATGTGCTGGTGCATTTGGCAGCACACACCGGAAATGTTCCCTATGACAGCCTTGCCAACTGTCTGCGTTGGAACCTGATGGCCGTGCTGGCCTTGTTTGAGAATGCACGTCAGGCTGGAATTGAGCGCTTTGTCGTGGCGGGGAGTTGTTTTGAATACGGGCGTAGCGGCGAGCGTTATACCTTCATTCCCACAGATGCTTCATTAGAACCTACTAATAGCTATGCGGCGTCTAAAGCCGCCGCATCAATTGCTCTTTGTCAGTGGGCAGGAGAGCACCAGCTAAGCCTTGATATCTTGCGGGTATTTCATGTTTATGGTGAAGGTGAGCTGGAAACGCGTTTCTGGCCTTCGTTGAAATGCGCTGCCTTAAATGGCAAAGATTTTCCGATGACAGCTGGTGATCAGATTAGAGACTTCATGGATGTCAGTGATGTCGCTGCAATGTTTATTGCTAGAGCCCTTCTTGATAGCTCCCAGTCCCCAGGAGTTAATGTATTTAACCTCAGTAGTGGCACCTCTGTTAGCATAAGATCATTTGCTGAGTATTGGTGGAACCGCTGGCAGGCGACTGGGGTGCTTAAGTTTGGGGCTGTTTCTTATCGCCTTGGTGAAGTAATGCGCTACTCACCAAGCGAAAGGTGCTTGATTCTTGGAGGATCAGGGGTTGGCAAATAACCAAAGTTTTCTTATTAAATATCTAAAACTCATTCTTTTGCCATTGCCCTTTCAGTACTCAAAAGCGCTTGCTATTTTAGCTATTATTTTCGATATTCACGTGCTTGAGACGCACTTTTAAACTCCAGCATGCTAGTCATTTATCATCAATAACATGTCTTTGTCCGCCATCATGCATTACTAGGGTGCATCACGCTTTCTCCCAATCTCTTGTTCTAACCGCTGATTACTTTTGTCTGAATTAAATGAAGGATAAGCTCAAGCCAAATAACTCTGATTATTTATGGGGATATGCAGCAAGCTTCCTCAGCCTAGCTTCAGGTCTTCTTATATTACCTGTAGTTTTGAAATACTTAAACAAAGATCAGGTTGGGCTTTGGTTTGTATTCATGAGTTTGGCGAGCCTTGCTCAACTACTAGATTCTGGATTTCAGCCAACAATTAGTCGAAATATAGGATATGTTCTTGGTGGGGCTCGAGCGTTGACTCACGGTAAATTTAATTCTTTTGCGATTGATTCTCGACTACCTTCAATTAATTTGCTTCAAAAACTGTTTGATGCCGCAAAAAGTATTTATATAGTACTATCTGCAATATGCCTGGGCTCACTTCTCTTGCTTGGTTCGGTCTATGTATTAAGCTTATGCAACAATCTTCCCGAATGGAGGCATATATTGATTGCATGGATTTTATTTGCGAGTGGTGTTTCTCTTAACTTATTCTCAGGATTCACGAACTCGTTTATTTTGGGTTATGGTGAGATTGCGTTAGCCAATCAATCTCTAGTATTCACGCGTGCGCTATTTGTTGTAATTGCTGTTTTTATTTGTTCTTTAGGTATGGGCATAATAGCTCTCGGCCTTGCTCAGCTCATCTCTGCATTAGCTTATCAACTTTTACTACGCCAAAGGCTTATTTCTCTATTACCTCACTCGATTTATGAGAATAAAAAGTCTTCTAGTCCTAATCGTGCCCGGAAAATCTTATGGCACAATTCTCGAAAAATGGGCTTTGTACAAATAGGCGCATTTCTTGTACAGAAAGCAACTATATTGATAGCTGCATCCACCCTGGGAGTTGGCGATTCGGCCTCCTATAGCTTATCAATGACAGTAGTTAATATTTTCTCTTCTGTATCCCAAAATTATGCAAGTTTCAATACCCCTTATCTCGTCAAGATCCGTCTTTTAGGATCCGGCAGCATGGAGGCTCTTAGGGCTAGATACTTTAGAATTTCAATACGATCTGTTGCATTGTTCCTTTTATTTTCTGTTCTTGCTCTTATATTTGGTCCGACCCTTTCTGCTGCCATTGGAAGTAGCACCTCGCTCTTGCCTACGCAGGAGTTTCTATTGCTCATAGTAATCTACGCACTTGAGGTTAACCATTCAGTAGCCGCTACTTTTATTGCGTCTAGCAATCATATTCCATTCGTGTTGCCATCAATTATTTCAGGGGTTTTAATAGTGGTGCTAAGCATTTATCTTGCTCCACAATATGGTGTTCTTGCGATGATTGCTGTTCAGGGCATTGTGCAACTCCTTTATAATAACTGGAAGTGGCCACTTGATGTTTTGCGGGAAACATCTAATAAAAAAATACTCTTAAGCGTCATCTAGTTTATTCTTGCATTTCATAACCGCAGATTAGATCAATGGTACTACTTAAGGCGCCGTGTTCTGTGATTGTCAAACCGAGCCTTATTCATCGGCCTTTTGTATCAATTATGATTCCGACATATGGTCGCTTTGATACACTTGGCCAAACGATTCTTTCGGCGCTTTCGCAAAAAACTGATATTCCTTATGAAGTCGTGGTTGTTGATAACAATATTGAAAGCCCTCAACTCTGCGCCCAAATTGATAGCCTTATACTCGAATTTAGCGATGCAAGGTTAAGCTTAATTAGAAATCGATTGAATCTTGGCATGTTTGGCAACTGGAATCAGTGCATTTCACTTGCAAGATGCCCGAATATGACTATTCTCAATGATGATGATATCCTGCTTCCCAGTTGGATGCAGGCCGTTTCGCAATTTATTGGCACCTCAACCTTTGTAACTGTTTTAGATAGTGTCCTCCTCCCTGAGTCCCGCCCCTATACCGGCGTAGATATCGGCAAGGAAATCACGACTAAGTCTTTTTTATGCAAGAATATTGGTATTGACACATTGCTGGCCGGTAACCCTGTGAAAGGCTGTTTAGGAGCACTTTTTCACCGAGATTTGGCTTTGGAAATGGGAGGTTACGATCCTGAACTTTATCCTAACTCAGACTATTCGTTTACAGCAAGATACATACTTGCTCATGGAGGAACTGCAGTTAAGTACGTCGGATGTCTTTACGGAATTGGCCTTAACGAGTCAATGAAAGAGGTCACTATCCGTGGATTTATTGCTAATGACTTTGCGCTTCGGACTTCACTGATAAACCAGTTCGCTGCCCCTTCGTTGATTTCTAACTTTGTGGGCAGAATGCTTTCTTTTTGGGCTGCCATAGATTCTATTTTGCATTACAAGCTGGTATTTAATCCCGGTATGTCAGTGAGTTCAGCGGCATCGGAGCTTTCCCTCCTGGTGAACCCCGCAGAGCGTGTTTTAATTTTGATCCTATGTAGGGTCCTTCGGTTTAGGGTGAATCGTGTTCTCATCATTTTCTGGAGGGTGTATGTAATTCTTTTTGTGTCACAATCATCCAAACGACTTAATTGCTCGTCGTTCTTCTCTCGAAAACTTGCTGATCGTTGAGTGGCTTATGGCAATGAACTCTATTTTTAGTTTGGTATAACAATGTCCAACAATATTACTGCGTACATGGTTTCACTGTTGACCCCTGAGCAAGCATTGGCGCTGCCTATCGGCGGTTATTTGACTTCCAACAATATTCAATCGCTATTAATCTCTGGAGTTGACGGACGGTCCATGTCGGCAGCTGAATATTTTAGACTAGCGTTTGAGATAGATGGAATAATGACGCCCGGAGAGGTTGGCTGCAAGCTATCGCATCTCCATATATTAAAATGCATTTATAACGGCTCTACTCTGGGACTGGTTTTTGAGGAGGATGTTCTTCCGCCAGACTTTGCAGTTTTTCCTCTGTTAGAGAACATGCCCGCCCTTTCTGCGGACAAAAACTTTATACTCTTCTTGGGTGGGCTTGATGGTACAAGCTCACAATATCGAATGCTCGGCAAGCCATTACAAGGGTCACGGCTGAACATTCATAAACTTCACCCATTATCTTCGCGCTGGCTTTTGCGAACATGCTGCTACCTTTTAAGCCCTGCCGCTGCTAGCTCCCTATTGAAAGTTCATTCCAAATCTTCTTATAGAATAGACGACTGGGCTAGGATCCTTAAGTATACAAATATTGAAGTCTATTACACGCCGTTGTTTCGACACCCGTTGTCCTTGAGTGCCAGCCAAATTGAGCCAGAACGCAGAATGCTGTTTAAATCAAGGCTTCGATATTCTCGCGGGCCGCTTTCACGTTTCTTTTCTCAGGTGCGCTCAGCTTTTCAGCTTCTTTACCTTCTTTGTTTAGGCTACAGACCTGTATTGCCTGCAGAAGGAGCTTTGGGAAAATGAAAACTTTACCTCTCTATGTATTTGTCGGACCTTCTTCGCTCCCTAGCCTAAGGCTCTTGTGTTGGTCGCTCGCCCAGTTCTCAGGCTTAAATCGGTTAGTTTTCGTAACCCCTAGATCACTTACTGCATCTGTCACGGCCGCTTCACTTGATCTTCCATGCGATATTGTTAACGATGAAGATGTGCCGGGATCGATATCTGTTCTTCACTTCCTTCGCCAGCATTCTCAAGAGTTGTTAGTCCGATCTAGATCCGCTAATTGGTACTACCAACAATATCTAAAGCTCGCTGTTGCGTGGTTCAGTGATGATTACGTGTTTATCCAGGACGGGGACACTATCTTTTCTGCTATGATACTTAATGAACTCGCCCTTTCCCCGCAAGTTCTTTGTACGCGTGAAAATATAAGGCAATATGATGCAGGTTTGTCTCTCATTGGATTGCCTAAGGTCGGTGTTTCCTGTATAGCAAATGGTGGCGTATTCTGTCCACGCCTCCTGGCACGGCTTGGGGCCGATCCCAAGGAGTGGTTCTTAAATGCGTTCATTCGATCAGTCATTTCCAGTTCGTTGCCATCTAGTGACTTTTCTGAGTATCAGGTAATGGGCTCTTTGATGTCTTGCGGCCATTCTTTGCGACAAATCTCTCTTTTCCGTCGGCTTGATCTGCTCTCTTTCGGTTCCTTTGATCATCAGTCACGCTTTGTCGCTCGGGCATTAAATAGGTATGATGCTGTCGCTTTTGAGTGGGCACACCGAGGATCTAGGCTTAAGCGTTTAGGAGCAATGTTTAAATACGTTATTGGCCAAAGTTGGTAGCACGTTGCATTTCTGCCTACTGTAGATTTCGCATTTCTTCGACAGCTTGCACTGTTCGTAAAAGAAAGCAAAAGACGATTGTGAACGACCTCTTGATTGCTTCGCAAGCAGCAAATCTTGGGTGTCTCCGTCCTCCTTAATCAGGGACTTCTGAAAAAGCCAGATCGACAGCAGCGCAGCTTGTTTCGCCGATTGTGACCTGATAAACTGGTCTCAATCAGGGCAGCCTACGATTGCTACAACAACTGCACGCGCAGATGTATCTAAAAACCCATAACGGCCAGCTTTCGATCGCGGACTTCCACCTGTCGTTTGGCGGCACATTGGATCCGGACAACGGTTACTTTCAGGAAAGATGTCACTCTTTGGCCGCCGCTCGCATCACTGGGAGTGGTGTAAATCCCTGGGGATCTCAACCCCGGCGTAGCCGGGGTTGAGCGCGCAGCTCAGGCACACGGCGCAGCAGTCGGCGTTGCAAGGGGTGGGCAGGCCCGTTTCCCTGGTTTGAGAACCACCTCAACCTGACGAACCATGCCCGCAAGACAGTCTGATGCGTCTGCCCTGGCGCCGCTACTCGATGGCAGCACAGCCGGGGAGCTGATCCCGGAGCTGGTGCGCCATGGCCTGCAGCAGCTGATCGAGCTGGAGGTTGCTGCCGTGCTCGGCGCCGAGCGCCACGAGCGCAGTGACGACCGTCTCGGCTACCGCAACGGCTACCGGCCAAGAAACCTGGCCACCCAGGTCGGCGACATCGACCTGATGATCCCCAACCTGCTGGAGACCGGCGGCGGAGACGCTATCAGGATGACTTCTAGCAGGCCCTGATACAGGCCACTCTGGCGGCAGTTGGCGTTGAGCTCGATGGCGTTAGAACTGTGGTCACCTGTACCACCGTGAACTAGCCGGTAGCGTTCCATCCCTCAGGGCTTTTCTGCGATGCCGGAACCACCTCCCCCTCCAGCTCTTGCGCCAAGCGTAGAGAGTGCAGATGTGAATGCCGTTTCCTCGGAAATCCTCGCTAGGCTCTGATGAGCGGGCGGACTGATCCGATTGCGGATGTCAGCTTTGACAGCCTCGCTGAAACGCCGCACTGGTCATCTCCTTGAACCCCCTCGTGGTCAAAAACACAGGCGACAACTTTCCTGACTTCGGGGTAAGTCGCTGCATGCGTAACATCAACCAAAGTTGTTTATGTGAAAATTGTGTGGGAGAAGGAAATGAGCCTGACCGTGCATCCATGGATGTACTAGTATTTAATAGTTAATGCTTGCCGGAAATGGGAGCATCGGTTGCAGCTCGCTAATGTTAAAGGCCTTTTATTGCTTTGAGTTTATTGTGTCATGCTCCGGAGCCGCAAGGCAAGGCATCCTACTCTGCCATAAAAGGAAGGTAATTTCTTTTATTCATTCACGAGCTTGTAAATGAAAATCCTGAGGCGAAATCTTAATGCGGCAACTGCATTGATTTTGTTCACTCTCTTAGCCGCATGCCTCTCCTTCTTGCTGATTGCATTGTATAAGATAAGTCCCAGCAATTTTCTCAACGTTACTGCTCCAACCACTTATGATGGGCTTTCTTACTATAATGAAATCAGCGTTTATGGAGAGGATGTGCGCTCGCTCAATATCGCGAGCTTGCTCAAATCTTACGGACTTTTAGTCGTCATCCTCTATTCACCTATATTTATTTTTCCCCTGGTTGCATCGTGGTGGTGCTTGGCGGTTAATTGTTGTTTATTATTATTCTCGGCCGCCTCCTTTGCCATAGTCGTCCATAAATCATGTTCTTATTCCGCTTCCATCTGTAAATCCTTGCCTATTGTTCCTTTAGGTGAAGGAATAATAAAGTCAGGGGTCGGACCTCTTGCAATTCTGGTTGCGACTCTCTTGATCCTTTTAAATCCATATTATATAGGTTCTATTTTTGTGCCCTCCAAGGATATACTTGCACTTTCTGTGTCAATAAGTTATTTGCTTGTACTTGTTGGTCTTTTTGCTTCGCGCTGTAAAGCACCTTTTTTTGCTCCTGGCATAATATCCAAATTTATTATAATATTAATTTTTGCGTTTTTCGTTAGGCTCACCCTTTTCCTGGGCTTACTGTTTTCGACAGCGTATATTTTAATCTGTTTTCGTAAGCGTTCTGGATTGATCTCTAGCCCACTTGCACAGTATTTCGTGTGTGCCATTTTATCGTCCTCGATATTTTTAGTGTATCAAACTGTATCGTTTGATTCTGCGGGTTTAGCGTTAAATAAGCTTTTGGCAAGCCCTCTTAAATTTGTCTTTATTCCAGCGCTGCCATTTATTTATTCCCTTTGGGACTTCTTGAAGTCCCCTGATGTAGGCCCCGGCGGTATTAATATTGTTCAATTGGGATTCTCTTTGAACGGTACAATAGTGCTGCCACTCATTGCTTCATTCTTTGTATATCTTTATTCAGGAAAGGCTAACTTTCGCGATGCTTCCTCTAGGTCTCTCTGGGCTGTGACGGCAATTGCTTTAGCAGTTCCAATGGCCTCTGGCTATGTACATGTGCGTTATATATATGAATTTATACCTTGGCTTCTTGTTTCCTTCTCTTTTGCTAGTGGCTACTCATATATTCGCTTGTTTCTTTTTAGATTGCTTCCTTTTTCTGCGATAATTAAGTTATCGCTTTACATGGGAGGACTCTTGCTTCCCTCGCCCGTTCTTCCTTTATATTCTCTACCCCCTCACCTAATGTAGCAAAAACAAGTATTCTAAGCAAATCTTCGAGCGTTTAAATGACTCTATTTGTCAGAAAAAAATTTCCAATATTTGTTCGATTGGCTGGGGGGCTGGGTAATCAACTTTTTCAAGTTGCAGCAGCCACACTCGTTTCAAATCGCCTGCGCCAGGATATATTTCTTGTTGCCAACGGCTTGTCGAATTATAACGTTTCCAGAGAACTGATGTTTCAGCATATTCTTCGACCTCAAACCTCCCACTGGCGCTATACCTCCCCTGGAGCTATAGCTACGTTTCTTGCTGATCGTTTTCGTTTGGGTAGGCTCCCAGTACCAGCCATGTCAATTAATGACTCAAATATATTAAACTCTTTAAGTCCGTGTTTTTTGCGGCTTCCATGCTTCATGGATGGATATTTTCAGCAGTTTTGGACAGCCGAATTGTTTTTTGAATCTCTATCTTATCTTAATATTGCCTCTTCTTTGGGAGGCAGTGCTGTCTCGGATGATGTAAACTGGGTATCGGTTCATGTACGTGGCGGCGACTTTTTAAGCGAATCTCGTTATCTTATCGCTGATTTTGATTTCTATTTGCGTTGTTTTGAGCTTGCAGTTGGGCAAGGCTTCAGGCGTTTTATGATTGTCACTGATGATAAAAGCTATGCTCAGTCAATTTTGCTTTATTTAAGTGATGCTTTTCCAGGTATAATGATCGAGGTTGCGCCACCTTCCTCTGCATTAGACGATTTTTATCGTATCCGTAATGCGCCGGCGCGGATCATTGGTAACAGTACTTTTGCATGGTGGGCTTCTGCGCTTTCCTTGAGCGGACCAACTTGGTCGTCACCTTCTTTTGTAGCCGGATCTCCAAAGCCTTTCTTGCTCCCAAGTGAAATCTATGTGTTTTAATTTGGGCCTCCTAATAAAGAATCTACAGGCCGGATCCGAATCCATTGAGCAAGCAGCGCATTCACGCCCTACAGGCTGAGCTATTCAGCTCAAAGTGAATTGGTCGTCTCAAGCTGCCAAATGTTTGTAAGCTCTCTCCAGATTGGTCATGGCCCAGGACCTATTAGATTTCATCATGAAGGCGACTTCGTCGAAGTTCTCCACCCCAGCAGCTTGAGCAGGCTCTTGATGTCCTTTTCAAGAGCAGCGATGCCCTCGGTGATCGACCGGTGACTTTCAGGAAAGATGTCACTCTTTGGCCGCCACTCAGACAGGCTGAATTAATGGTAGCTCGTGGATCGGATCAGACTCCTCTGTTGGCTTGTTGATCCACACTTCCGCCGGCTGACTCCAGCAGCGCGTGTGTCGGCTCCAGCGCGTTGGATTGGCACGGCGGGCCTTCTCGTAGACATAGTCTCGCTGCTTGCAGATTGCGCTGGCAGTACAGTTATGATGCTGATGGGGCGTCACGAATTTGATGGCGCTGTGACGGTGTCGGTGGTTGTACCAGTCCACAAAGGTCGCCACCCACTCGCAGGCTTCGTCCTTGTTGGCAAAGGGCCGGCTGGGGTAGTCGGGCCGGTTTTTGACCGTTCGGAAAAGGGATTCCGAGTACGGGTTGTTGTTGGAGACCCTGGGCCGAGAGAAGGATCTGAGCACCTCCATCTCCTCCAGCCGCGATTCCAGCGTCGCCCCACGCATGGCATTGCCGTTGTCGGCATGCAGGATCAGTGGCTGCTGCTGGCACTGGTGGCTGCCAAAACCGCTGGGTCGGCGGTAGCGCTCCCTGAAACATGACCGCTGCACCAGGTCAGCCGCGATGTCAGACGACTCCACCTCGGCCACATCCCAAGCCACCAATTTGCGGCTCCAGACATCGACCATCATATAGAGGTACAGCCACACACCTCGCACCGTGGTCGGCAGGAAGCTGATATCCCACCTCCACACCTGGTTGGGGGATCCGCCCTGAGACGCGGCACCGTACGGGGTTCCTGCGGCAGCCGGGCACGCCCGCGGCGGTGGCACTGCCCTGCTTGGTGTAAGACTCGATATAAGCTTGATTCAGAGCCGATGAGGAGGCCCTAATCGGCCAGCGCCGGCACGATCTGTCCCGGTGGCAGAGAGGCGTACTCCGGCTGGTTGCACGTGAGGGCTGATTCAAAGTCCGTCATATGGTCGCTTGCCGGACCTGTCACCATGCGTTGAGGTCGGCGGGATCGCCTCCTCCTTGTGCTCAAAAGCGTTTCCGCCCCTACTGATCTCGATCTGATCAGCTACCTCAAGGCAATCCCGGACGCTCGGATGCGGCGTGGGGTGCGGATTCCAGCCTGGTATCTGCTGTTGGTGGCGGTGCTGGGAATCCTGAGCCGCTGCCAGAGTTTGCGGGATCTGGAGCGCTTTGCAATCCGCCACCACGCCGTGCTCACCGAGGCTTTGGGCCTTGAGCTGCGGCGGCCGCCCTCTGATTCAGCCTTCCGCTACTTCTTCCAACAGGTGGATGTGGCGGCCCTCTGTGCAGCGATTCGGGATTGGATAATCGCTCAGGTCCCCAGTGCTGCAACGGATCTCGATCAGCTGGTGTGTGACGGCAACACGCTGAGAGGCTCGATTGAGGCCACGGCCGGCGGTGGCTCAGCGTTCATTTCTCAGGTGACGCTGTATTCAGCAGCGCTGGGCGTGGCGATCAGCCAAGCCTGCTACGCGACAGCAGAGAACCACGAACGGGCCGTTCTCAAGCAGTTGCTGGGTGAACTGAATCTTGAGGGCGTGCTGATCCAGGCGGATGCCCTGCACACCCAGAAACCGTTTTTCGGCAGCTCAAGGAGCGGGGGGCCGACTTCTTCCTGACGGTGTAGCCGAAGGCTTCTCCGAAGGAGTGAGCGAACCAGAAGACGCTCTGCCGCAAGATCGACAGCCAGTTCCAGGGAAAGCGGCACATCCCTTTTGAGGCTACGGATCATGAGATCAGCCATGGCCGCGACATCACCTGGACACTGCGTGCCAAGGATGCACCAGAACACATCCGCGAGGCTTGGATCGGCACCAGCTGGATCGTGGAGGTGACGGCCACCGGCAGCCGCGACGGCAAGCCCTTTCGGGCCACCCAACTCTTTATTACCAGCCTGCGCACCACGCCAGAAGCACTGCTGCAACTGGTACGCGACCGCTGGAGCATTGAGGGCTGGCATTGGATCCGCGATACCCAGCTCCACGAGGACGCTCACCGCTACAGGGGCAACGGCGCCGGAGCCATGGCCACATTGCGAACTGCAGCCCTCAACCTGTTGCGGCTGGCTGGATTTCGCTCGATCCGAGCCGGAATGCAAGCGGTTATGCACGACATCAGGGCACTGCTGGCGATGGTGATGCGCAAGTCAGAGCAGGAGCCCTGCTGAGACTTTGCATCAGCCCTGGACCAGATCCCCTCAAGCCTCAGGGCATTGATGGCCAGACTGAGCAGCGTGACCAGGTTCTGGACGCCGTTGTCCTCCCGGTAGCGGTGGGCGTCTTCCCGCAGCAGCACATCGCGCATCCAGTGCAAGCTGTTCTCGATCGACCAGCGCTGCCAAATGGCTCTGAGCAGGGTCTTGGCTCCAGTGCGCAAGCTCGTGACGTAGAAATAGGTCTAGTCGGTCGTCCTGCTCTCGAGGGTGTTATGGCTTCGCTCGGCTGTAATCGAAAGGCAGCCCGGCCATTGCTCCACCACCCACTATGGCGCCGGCATCGCCCTGAGGCTCCAGGTGATGTCGCGGCCCCCGTTTCAGCTCACGGTGACTGGTCTGCCAGGGTGCACGACGGCCGTAGGTGAACCGATCACAGATCAGCTGAAACCCTCTGCGCCGGCTGTGTTTTACAGCGATCAGGAAGTCGGCACCACGTTGTTCGAGGTAGAGGAAAAAGGGCGGTTTGCATGCAGCGCGTCGGCCTGCACCAGCAAGCCATTGAGCTCGACACGATCGAGGAGCTGGCGCAAGGCCGCAATCTCGCCGCCGGCATCGGTGGCGTAGGTGT
>Ga0194130_10005884_pt1 | contig 14475 bp, 12 predicted proteins | sample TA2KigsurfametaG_FD_160084 | JGI IMG/M metagenome (GOLD analysis project Ga0194130, IMG submission 160084) | Freshwater microbial communities from Lake Tanganyika, Tanzania - TA2015050 Kigoma 12 surface | ecosystem: Environmental > Aquatic > Freshwater > Lake | place: Tanzania: Lake Tanganyika... | reverse complement strand
CAGCAGCGCACCCTGGCAGAAGCTGGCGTAGAAGGCCTGGCCAGCTGAAGCTGCAGCAGGGGTGAGACCACCAATCACGCGGTCGTTGCTGATCAGCTCCTGCAGGATGCGGCCGGGCAGCACCCTCTCGGGGCAATAGGCGATGTGGAGTTGCTCGCTGCTCAGGCCACTCACTTCAGCAATCACCTCGGCCACCTGCTCGGTGGTGCCCACCGGCGAGGTGGATTCCAGCAGTACGAGATTGCCTGGACGCAACACCGGCGCAATGGCACGGGCTGCAGCAAGCACGTAATCGATGTTGGGCTTGGGGATGCCGCCGGCTCCACTACGGAAAGGTGTGGGCACAGCAATCAGGAACACATCAGCTAGGGCTGGTGTGAGCTGGGCAGAGAGGGAACCGGAGGCCACTGCGGCCGCCACCGCCTGATCAAGATCGGGCTCCACGATGTGAATGCGGCCCTCGTTCACGGTTGCCACCACCTGGGCATTCATATCCACGCCGATCACGCGGTGGCCGGCGCGGCAGAGCACTGCGGCGGTGGGCAGGCCGATGTAGCCCAGGCCGAGGATGCAACAGGTCGTCATCGGGTGACCGCCTGCAGAAGCCAACGCTGCACTTCAAAGATCTCATCAGCTGGAATCGGCGGAGGCCCACCGGTTTCGATGGCCTTCAAGTAGGCCGCACAACAAGCCACTTGTCCTTTGTCTTGCGAGAGGCGACGGCGGGTGCGGAATCCGGGGAGGCCCCAGGCCTGGAGTTTGCGGTAGTTGTCGAGGCGGAGCACCTTGCCGGCGGCGAACACCTCGAGGCGCTCCTTGGGAAAGGCCTTACTGCCGTTGGCGAAGTAGTGCACGGTGCCGATCGAGCCATCGGCGAAGCGCAGTTGCAGCGAAAAGGTGTCGGGGCAGGGTTTGCTGTCTGCGGCGCTGAGCAGCTGTAGATCTTCGATGGGGCTGGCGGCCAGATGGCGCAGCAGGTCCACGAAGTGGCAGGCCTCACCAAGCAGGCGGCCGCCACCGAGGGAGGAGTCTTGGGTCCAGTGGTCCGGGGGGATGGCGCCGGCGTTGCAGGTGTAGACGAACGCCTTGGAGCCACTGAGGCGGGCCAGCTGCTGCTGGAGATCAATCAGCAGCGGGGCAAAACGGCGGTTGAAGCCCACCATCAGGACCTGTTCACCGGTGTAGATGGCTTCAATGGTGCTGAGCTCCTCAGCAGTAAGACAGAGAGGTTTCTCCACGAAAACGTGCTTACCGGCGGCTATGGCCTGCTGCACCAGGGAGGCGTGGCTGTCGTGACGGGTGGCGATCACCACGGTGTTGCAGCTGGGTTCAGCCAGCAGGGCGGACACATCAGTGCTTGCCTGGCAGAAGCCGAACTTGCGGCCTAAGTGCACCGGGCCAATACCGCTGGAGGCAGCAAGGGTGTGGAAGCGAGCACCGGTCTTCGCAAAGGCCGGGATCAGCATGCGACTGGAGTAGTTGCCTGCTCCGATGACCCCGAGTAGCGGCTGGCCGATGCGAATGGTTGCGGCAGCAGCCGGATCCGCTGGGAGGGCGATGGTGCGCTGCTGGGGATCGGCGGTGGCGGGGTATTGGAGCAAGATGCCAAGCGAGGGCTCGGAGCTGCTGAGTAGCTCGTAGGCCGCGGCGGCCTGCTCGATCGGAAAGCGGTGGGAGATCAACATCTCGGTGCGCAGGCTGCCTGTTGACAGGGCGTGGAGCACGGCCTGGAAGTTGCGCTGCTCCGTCCAGCGCACGAAGCCGATGGGGTAGTCGTGGCCCTGCTGCTCATAGGCCGGGTCGTAACGGCCGGGGCCGTAGGAGCAGCTCACTTGGAAGGAGAGCTCCTTTTTGTAAAAGAGATCGCGGCGTAGCTCCAGCCCGGTGACGCCCACCAACACGATGCGACCGCGCTGGCGGCATGCCTGGGCCGCCACATGTACGGGCTCACTGGAGGAGGTGGCGGCAGTGATCAAGACCCCATCCACGCCGCTACCAGCGGTGTGCTCCAGACACCAGGCCACCGGATCGGCGCTTGAAACCAGGTTGAGCGCAGTAACACCGAGTGCTTCAGCCAGGGCGCACTTGGCTGGATCGGGATCCATGCCCAGCACGCGGCAACCCTGAGCCGCCAGCAGCTGAGCCGTGAGCAGGCCGATCAGACCGAGGCCGCTCACCACAAAGGTTTCCCCGAGGGTGGGCTGGGCCAAGCGGATGCCCTGCAGGCCAATCGAGGCCAGCACTGTGAAGGCGGCGGCCTCATCGCTCACGCCGGTCGGGATGGGGGCGCAGAGGTGCTGGGGCACGGCTACCAACTCGGCATGGGAGCCATTGGAGGCCACCCGATCGCCCACCTGAAAGCCGGACACGCCGGCGCCCACGGCCACCACGATGCCCATATTGCAGTAGCCGAGAGCGAGAGGCTGATCAAGCTTGCTGCGCACGGCCTCCAGGGTGGTGAGCAGGCCATCGTTGCGGGCCTTCTCGATCACCTGCTGCACTTTGTCGGGCTGCTGGCGCGCCTTGTCGATCCAACTGGCCTTGCCGAACTCAACCAGCATGCGCTCGGTTCCAGCAGACACCAGCGAACAGACCGTGCGTATCAACAGCTGGCCACGGTTGGCGGCCGGAGAGGGAAGATCGGGCAGGTCGGTGGCACCAGTAGCAAGGGATTGGAGGAGTTGTTTCACAGCTACCAGCCCTATTTATAAGCAGTGATCATCATGAATAGGCCGTTATCGGGAAAGAAACAGCGGAGGAACCAACGCGGCCAGATGAGCCGGGCAACAGACAAGAACAAGCCTCGATGGCGCTGCCCTACAGATGACTCAAGAAGATCAGCATGCGCCAAAGGGGTCCTGATGTCGACATGGGTAAAGTCTTTGAAAAGACTGAACGCCTCGGATCGGGAATAGGCTTTAGTGCCCGGGCTTTCCAAATGCCTGGCATAGATGTCCTCAAGGCCTCGCAACGACCTCATGGAGATCAGCCCATAGCGCAGACATAGCATGAAGCCTACAACGCTCCACTTGTGGTAGATCATGATTCGAGCCACCCCCCCCATTTCAGGACTCGATAGAATTCCTGAACAGACATATGAGTATCCGGCGAATGATGAAGTACGCCCCAAGAGTAGACCACATCAAAGCTCTGATCTGGAAATACAAGATTCTCAGCATCTCCGGTCGTTGGATCAGAGTTATATCCAAATAAATGCAGCCTGCGTCGTGTATGTTCAACCGCCCGATCCGTAAGGTCGATTCCCGTGAGTTTGGCGCCAGCCTGCGCATACTGTTGGTGATCAGCTCCCAGACCGACACCAACCTCAAGCACAGATTGCCCCTTGGATTCACGAAACCTTGCGAAGGGGAAAATCATGTACCCTTCCAGCCGATAACGGGCTTTGGCCTGAGCGCGATAACCCTCTTGATCACAGTTGCTTAGGTAGAGAGCTTCTCCACAACTGGCTTGATCCCAGAAATCACGGACAGATTTTTTTAGGCTCATGGCTTGAAAGTGTGCAAAGGCTTTTGGTCGATAAAGAACTTGCACCATATTTCAATACAAGCGAGAGAAAATAAGGTGTAACTAGCATCAAGCCTCCCTTCCGCATTGGCTGCTATTAGACGCTGAACAGCCTGCGGGTCAAAAAGGCCTCGGCTATGCAGGCGTTCTGGTGACAGGGTATCTGAAAGCCAGTCGCGCAGCTCCACTCGAAGCCAGCGACGCAGAGGGGCACCGAAGCCGCTTTTGGGCCTGTAAATTACATCCTGGGGCAAATAGGGCTCCATCGCTTTCTTCAGCACCCATTTGCTCTCGCGCCCGCGCTGCTTGTACTCGGAGGGTATGCGCGCAGCAAAATCGACGAGCTCAATATCCAGGAAGGGAACACGGACCTCAACACCTGCCGCCATCGACATCTTGTCGGTATAGGTGAGGTTGTGATCGGTGAGGAAGAATCGCTGCTCCAGCGCAAGCATGCGCTCCAAAGCAGGTGTATCCTTTGGAAGATCCGCCAAAAAAGCCAGCATAGGATCCTCAGCCTGAGCCTGGCCAATAGCTGCACGAAAAGAAGGGGTATAGAGAGCGTCAAGATCGGAACGCTCGATCCATCTGAAGTAATGCACTAAGCGTGCATCTCCTTCGAGGTGGGCACCAGAAAGGGCCTTACGCAGACGCCGGGTAAAGGCATAGCTCGCTGGCAACTGCCCTGTGAGCTGGCGCAACAGGATGCGCACTCCGCGTGGCAGCCAGGTCCAGAAGCGCTCGGAGCGTAGAGCTAAATGTCGGCCGTAGCCAGTGAACAGGTCATCGCCACCGGCTCCGGAAAGTAAGACCTTTATGCCATGCTCACGGGCAAGGCGGCTGATGTAAAGCACATTAAGCGGCGCAGGATCGGCCAGTGGTTCATCCAGCTGCCAAACCATTTCCTCAAGTCCTGCCGCCATGTGGGCGGCATCCACATGGACGACCTCAAGTGCTACCCCCAGATGGCTTGCCACACAACGGGCATAGGGGAGGTCGTCAGTGAAACCATCTTCGCGAGTGCCGCTCACCTCAATGGTGAAGCAACACAGATCAGGAGTGCGCTCGCGTGCGAAGGCCACGACACTGCTGGAGTCGAGGCCTCCGGAGAGAAACGCACCCACGGGCACATCAGCCACTAGTTGGCGATGTACAGCCCGGCGGAGGTGTTCTTCGGTTCCTCGAATGGCCTGCGATTGGGTCGTGATGGCGGGCCTGAAAGCGGGCGAATGGAATACCGGCAATCGATACCAAGTGAAATGTTCTTGTATCTCACCCTGAGAAATCCATAGCGCCTCTCCTGGGCCGAGCTTGCGAAACAGTTCGGCCGGGGTACACTCACCGGGACACCAGAGAAAGCTTAAGTATCGATCCAGCGCTATTGGGAAAGTTGCTCCAGGATCAGCGACGAGCGGCATCAAGGCCTTAATTTCACTGGCGAATGCAAACCGGCCTGAATCAGCCGAGTAATACAACGGCTTGACGCCAAGAGAATCGCGCACAAGCAGCAATGCACCGCGCACAGAATCCCACAAGGCAAAAGCAAAAATGCCGTTCAGGCGCCTCAGCATAAAGGTTAAGTCACCTCCACGGGAACGACAGTCGAGATATAGACGTAACAAAACCTCGGTATCGGAATGGCTATGGAAGACATGACCAACAGCTATCAATTCAGAGCGCAATTGGCGATAGTTATAAATCTCACCATTGAAAACGAGTGCAACAGAACCTTCATCGCCAAGCATGGGCTGATTGGCGAGGGGAGAGAGATCAACAATCGACAACCGCGCGTGGACAAGACCAATTCCATTCAGAGGGTCAAAGAATGATCCCGTATGGTCTAGCCCTCTATGGCGCAGTGCTAAAAGCGCATCACAAAGAATGTTTTCTTCTAAACTTGAAGTGGAAGCAAAGGAGATACCAGCGAGTCCACACATAACTATCGATTGTCACGTATACTGCTTTACGCGGGGATCAGGCCGCCCAGCTCCATAAAGCCTGCTCGTCGGCAGGCGCCCCGTCAGCCGAATCTCACGTGCTTTATACTCCTTCATACGCATAACATCCGTCCGAAGTCGAGACCAAGCATAGCCGACCCAGCCTGAGCGCCAATTGCCTTGCCACAACCATAAGTAGAGGAACAGCAAAAAATAACGCAAGGGGAGATTGAAGAAGTGTTTTTTAATCCACATGCGTCGCTGAAAAGAGGTCCCAAACAAACGTGGGGTGTCTGCCAGCTCCGATTGATTGAAATAAGTCAGAGCCTCGGCAGTTGTGTAGCGATTCTGTTTTTCAAACCAATGCTCCAGATCAGGGCTATCATGATGCTCGACATCAAAAGACAGCTGTGCAATTTCCCCATTTACGCTGATATGCTCATTAACCAATACATTGGACATACGAGCCTTACCAGTCAACCATAGGCGAAGAAGGCGATACCTAACAGAAAGTGCTTTCCCCATAAAGAATAAACGAATCCTCAAATAGCAGGCATCAGCGAGAGGTGTTCGAGTAAATTCGACAATTTCGTGCTTCAATTCCTCGGTAAGCCGTTCATCAGGGTCAAGCTTCATAGTCCAAGGAGCACTGATCGGTAGCTCACGGAGAGCAAAATTCCATTGCTCACCAAAACCGCAGAAACGCCGCTGAACCACATGCACACCGTAACGCAGGGCTACATCGACTGTCTCGTCCTGGCTGTAGCTGTCTACCAGAAAAACCTCTTGTGCCCAGCCTTTGAGATTGTCTAGGACATCGACTATGTTGTGTCCCTCATTGAGGGAGATCATCACAACTGCTACAGGTGCAGAACCAGGTGGCCATGATATCAGTTGGGGTGTATCAGGCACAAGGAAGACCTCGCAAAGTAAAGGATGCCTGCGGTTGGCAAATAGAACTTGGCTGTGGCAACTGCCATGCGCCTAGCTTAGCATTCACAAAAAGAGGCATTTGTAAGGATGCACGAACAAGGATGATCGTTTTGCAATTGATCGTCCTTCTGAAGCTGTTACAGCATGGTTAGCGATATCGCAATATAAGCACTTAAAAAGAGAACGCAGCGAGAAAGAACAAAGCCGAGTTAGTGTTGAAAGTCAACATTAAATCCAACTTGAGTCGAGCCGAAGTGAAAAACACTACCAGGTTCTAGCAATCGAGGTCGGCCAAGAGATAAGAAACGTAACTGACCCAGCCGGGCCGGAGCACTTCTGAACGGACAATAATCTGGTAGCCAGTATGGGGAACACCCCCAGATAGAGAAGAAGAAATAAAGCTTGCGTAGAATCGCTCGGACAAAACATAATTTGATTACGCCGTAGAATTGCATATCTAACGGCCAGATCATGACTATTGACAGGGCATTGAAAGAACAATTCCTGGGTTGGCAACACGAGATTGATGGCCGGATAAAAACAACCTGTATGTTTGAAAGAATAAAATTTTAGACCACTGACGTGGGTCACAATAAATCCAATTCCGGCAAACAATACTAACCACCAATAACCTCGAAGGGTTCTACGTCTGGACAAATAGGAAATGCCTAGCAAATGAAAACTGACTATTATACATTGTAACAAGATTACGCGGTTGGCTTAGCTCAAAAGAAAACTGTAACACCATGAACTCACTTGAATGCGCCAACGAATTTAATGCCAAGGACCAAAATGCAGATGTAGAAACAGCTGGTCGATATTGCATAGGTGTGTCGGACAAACAAAGGGGAGGGGGGATAGCGGGGCTGAGCGCAGTACATAGATCAATCCTCTAAAATCCATGAGGGCCGCCTACCCCCATGCAATATCCAACGGTAAGTCTCAACCATTTGAAAGGATATACGCGCCCATGAAAAGTCTCTAGCCATCCACGAACGGCCGCGCAAACCGAGCTCTGCCAAGGTATCCGGTGAATGATTCATGGCTGTATCAAGGCAGGAAACCAAAGGGTCAACGCCTATCTCGATCCACCATCCCGAACCATGGGTTTCCAACGCTTGCCATGGTGCACCGTGGGTAACAACGGCCGGTGTACCGGCAGCAAGGGCTTCGGCCACAACCAAACCAAAGTTCTCGGAGTAAGTTGGCAGGACGAACAAGTCAGCCTGGGCAAAAGCTCGCCATTTATCAGCCCCATATAAAGGGCCGGAAAACTCGACGCGCTCTAGGGCCAGCTCAGAAGCAAGAGTGATCAGTTGTTTAAGATACCCACTATTGTCGGCACCAACGATCTGCAATCGCCATTCGGGATGACGTGATTGCAAATCCCTCCACGCAGGTAAAAGCATGTCCAATCCTTTTTTTGGGTGGATTCGCCCAAGGAAAAGAAGAGTTCGAGTATCAGCGTAAGAGCGTTCGTATAGGCGCGGCACATCGATCCCATTGGGAATGATCGCTACCGGTTGGCGGAAACCCATGCGGCGGATGTCTTCATACTCTGACTGGGCGGTGGCATGGAAACAAGTGACAGCAGACAGCGCTGGCCGTTGCACTAAGGGCCAGAAAATCCCCTTGACTGGTGTTCCGCTGCTAAATGCCCATGGGCTAAGTGTCCCGCGAGGAGAAACAACATACGGAATCTCATAACGCCGTGCTGTACGACCGGGGTACACATTGGGCATCATCCATAAACTATGGCAATGGAGCAGTGAAACCTCACCCGCTAATGCCTGGCAATCGAGCCACCGGGACATATCCGGTGACCTACCCAGGCGGCGCGGACCGGGACCTAAGGGGAAGCTGCGATAGAAAGTAGGAGCGTGAAACCGAACAGGTGCATAGTCCAGGCCAGCAAGCATTACAGGACTGCCTTGATCAATTAACGATTCGCAGAGACGAACAACCGAATAAGAGGGGCCGCTGGCTTCTTCAGAGATGGAAGGAACAATATGGACTAAGAGACTCATATCATCAACGAAACCGACGGCCACGCAGTTTCAACAAAGTACTTGATAAAAAAATGAAAAAATAGGCCACCAATCCAATAAATAAAACCTGCTTCAAGCCGTAGGTAAAATATGCATCGGGCACAACCCATGCCATGTAAAGGGCCGACCATGATGCCAGCCCAAAAATATTATATCTAACCCTATGCCATAGGAGACAAAATAGGGAGAAGATGAACGCATAAAGGATACCAGCCATAAATCCAAGCCAGTGGCCAACGTAAAAAGCCTCACCGATTCTGCCGATAGGCGTCTCGGACAAGAGGCCTTGAATTCCCCAAACTGCACCAGTTACATAGTGGTTGAAACTCAAGTGCGGCCGTTCTTCCCAAATAAAAGTCGGGACAAGATTGCCTATTTCGACCAATGAGCCTAGGGAGTAAAGATCATTTCTATGATGAACGGCACCATTGATCATAAGCACTAGCGCATCACCATAGTAGGTGATTCGATCTATCAGAATTAGAATATTATTGTCGCTAAGTTGCCAAAAGGAATCCAGGCCTTGGGCGAGCAGGGCATAATTTGACAAAAGAGAAAGCGAAGCAAATGGATCACGAAGCTCAGTGAACGCGAGCTCTCGTATCTGATAAGAAATCAGACCAAAAGCAACACCAAAACCGAGCATGAGGGAAATAACAATATAGGGTGGACGCCTACCCAAGATGCTAAAGTTCAGCAAAAGAAAAATAACAATATTAATGAATACACCCTTCGAGGACGTCAAGAATCCCGTAAGAACTACGGAGGCAAATACAACGAAGGCTTCAACTAAGTAAACGGTCTTAGATGAGCGAGAAAAAGCAAGCATGCACAGCGTCGCAACAAACCACTTCAAATTGACGAATTCTCCGAGGATTATTTGGAGTATGCTCTTTTTCAGTTGCGAGAAATCTGAATACAAACCAGTTACCCCCCCAATGGTAGTTAGAGATATGAACGACAGGATATATACCAAAAAGACAAAATGTATAATAAGCCGGTCTTGACTGGTAAAACGGAGCGTGCTTAAGGAGACGGGCGAAAGTGTGCGAGCTCGCAGTGGCAAAATTTGCCTAAGGCCAAGACCGATCATCGCAACAAAAGCTGCAGAGAACAGCACTGCAGAGCATTGAACATCCCCGCTGTTCAAAGATGGCAAAGTTAATTTGGATTTCGAAAACAGATCCTGATTTCCAAGAGCTAGAAGGTACCGAGTTGGATATCCTAACAGCCAAAACAAAACTGGAATAACCAGTGGGTTGTGAAAGATTTCTGAAACACGTATCGAACGAACAGACCATGAAGCGCTAAATAGAAAAACAGCTAGTGCTGGGAGAATTAGGAGAAGAGGCATAATATAATTTAGCCACCTCTTAAGAATAAGTACATAATGCAATATGCATAAGCCATGCTTCGTAGAATAATTAGCCTTGGTCGGCAGATATTCCTCTTGTTTAACACACTAAGCCGGTAACCATGCCAGATCTCTGATAAAAAGTACCAGCCGAGTTGGTTACGATGTTTTACTGCAAAGCGAAGCACACAGCAACCAGCAGTCCAGTCTCCCCAAACATTTACTCTGCAGCCGCCTGATGGGACGCGCAGATGATGAAGGTAGGCAAGTGGATCGAAACAGATCGTTCCTCGGGCCTGGAGGATGCGAAAGGCGATGTCAGTTTCCTCGCGTAATGCCACGCCAGCAAAAGCTTCGTCATAACCCTTTAAAGCGAGTACGGTTTCTCGACGAACCGAATGATTACAGCCTTTGACGGTACCAAAATCACCTATGCGGTGGGACCAACCCAGATCAAAAAATTTGTAGTCAAGAAATCTAGGCCACGTACGTGCCACAACTGGACTGATTAAAATATCACTTTCGGTAACACGCCCGCAAACAGCCGAGACTGAATCATCTTGATAGTTGGCAAGATGCGACTCAACAAAATCTGGCGTAAGCTGCACATCGTCGTCGATGAAGATGATGATATCGCAAGCGCATTCATCTAAAATACGATTCCTGGCTTTAGGAAGATTCGCTTCCTGCTGCCGAAAGTATCGGATGGCACCCTTCTGCGCCAACGCAAGCAACTCATCCTTTGATCCTTCTGGATACCAATCTGACTGGTCGACAATTACAATTTCGTCAGCAGGGCGGTTTTGCTGGAGGGCTTCGCGAATCGTGCTCAGGAGAACACTAGCGCGGTTATAAGTAGGAATACCGATAGCGATTCTCATTAGATAACTATCTTCCCATCAATTGACTCACTTTGAGCGTAGAGAAACGGCATAACTTGCATTGCTACCACAAAAGGGTGCATTAATCAGCTCCCCCGAAAGAACTAGGAATATGATGAAGGCGCAGTAAGCGAGATCCCTGAATGGGATAAATATAATGGCGGACCATCTGGGACTGCAGACACTTTATAAGTGTAGCACCCATAGAGGACCATGTAGATTATCTTTATCAAGAGACACACCTATAGCTACCTATAGGTGTGTCTCTTGGAGTGGTGTAAAAGTCGAGGCCTGAGATCTGGTCGGAGATCAGTGATCAAGCCGCTGCAGCAAGTACAGCTGTTGGTTGATCTTGGAGCTAATCGCTGGTCTTGTCCAGCTTGGCCATCGACAGTTTCTAGAACACGCGGCGCCATTCGAGCTGCCATTCCTCCTGCTGCTCCAGCAGCAGCGCACCCACCAGGCAGGTGATCGCGGCGTCATTGAGGAAGATGCCGACGATGCGGGTGCGGCGTTTGATCTCCTTGTTGAGCCGCTCCAGCGGGTGGGTGCTCCAGATCTTGCGCCAGTGCTCGGTGGGGAACAGCCGGATAGCCAGGTCGTCGTCCCTGGCCTGCTCCATCAGGGCAGCAGCGGCTGGGAATTTTTCGATGAGCATCGTGATCACCTGATCCCACTGCTGCTCCACGGCATAGTCCTCAGCCTGCACAAACACCGAACGCAAGACAGCGGCCGCCATAACCTGGCAGCCTTTTGGCGCCTTGGCCAGCAGGTTGCGGGTAAAGTGCACGCAGCGGCGCTGCCAGCTGCAGCCTTGGCAGCAGCGCGCAATGGCCTTCTTGAGGCCGGCATGGGCGTCGAGGCCCGAGAGCCCGCGCTCGCGCAGGTGGCGCAGTGAGGCGGTCCAGAACGCCTCGTCCTCGCTGTCACCCACTTCGTTTGCCAACACCTCCCGCTGGCCTGTAGCCGTGATGCCGACGGCAACGATCACGGCACTGGAGATCACCTGCTTGCGGGCCGTATCCGGGCCATGGAGGTAGGTGGCATCGAAGTAGACGACGGTAGCGACTGAACTCAAGGGCCTATTCAGGAAGGACTGCACCTGGGTGTCGAGGCCCTGGCAGAGGCGGCTCACCTCCGACTTGGAGATGCCGCTCTCGCAGCCCAGCACCAACACCAGCTCATCGACCTTGCGGGTGGGGCCGTCAGTAGGCCTCCATCAGCACCGCCCACAGAGCACGGTCCACACGGCGGCGGGGTTCCAACAGCGATGGGAAGAAGCTGCCAGTGCGGAAGCGGGGTATGCGAAGCTGCACGTCACCGGCGGGTGTTGCTAGGAAGCGTTAACGGCTGTCGTTGCGGTGTCCGCGCAATTCAGCGGTGCGCTGGTGGCGGTCGGCACCGAGGGCTGCTGCGTCCATGGCCTCGATCAGGGCCTGCAGCCCTTGGCGCACCAGTTCAGGGATAAGATCGCCGGCGGTGCCGCTTCCAAGCAGCTGCTCCAGATCCATGGCGGCAGAATCGGAAATGGGCATGGTCTGGTCTCGGAAAGGTGGTAGTGCACAGGACTAAGTCACAGACGAGCCCACCCATTCCCCCGCAGGGGTTCTGAGCAAAGGACCGTAACCACCGGCATAGCCGGTGCTGCGCCCAGGGATTTACACCACGTAGCGGGACGCCACCTACCTATAAACGATAATCCGCGGAACTGATAGTTTTATTGTTTTGCAGGTTGTAAAGGATGGGTGGATTGGTTTATACGATATGAGTTAAGTAATGAGGCAAAAGCAAAAGTCTACATCGAGTAAAGAGCTGGTCGCAGCATCGAGAGACAATAGTGACCGCCAGCCCCTATTAATCCAGGCTATCACGGAAACATACACGCGCGCATGTTTTAATTATCTAAGATACCGAAGATCGGACCCAAACCATGACCGCGCACAACACGGCAGGAATCTTAAACCGAATGACAATACCATGATCCCTACAGACAACATTGACGCCTTATCATATTATATGTGCCTTGCAGAAAATTTTGTCCTTTTTACAATAGGTATCTACTGCTGGCACGAATGAGCCAAGGCAGGAAAAGCCACCATGCACATCACAGCAGAAATTCAGCAATTGATTCAAAAATACATCCCATTAATAATAACACTTGATGACGTAGAATAGTCCCTCTCGATTACATTGTCGACGAAATTAAGGCAAGTATTTTGGAACAACGCAATTACCAAGCGCACATGGTGTCATGATTCGTGGGGCGAGTGTGGTTTACGAGCAACATAGAGTTGGAGATTCCCCAAGAGGCGCCCGATGAATCCTGCAGTTGCAATAAATAAAGGGCTATCTTTACTTTCTATAAAATCGATCAACCTGAGTAGCGCAGCAGCCATACGGTGACCAGCGTGTCTGGTTTGAAGCCCAATGCCCATAACGCGACGAATAGGTTCAAGATCCAGCAAGCCCCAGCGCGAAGAGAAGGGCATTTCCTTTTCAACTATAAAGCCTGCCTGCGTAAGCACATGACGCATATACGTAGCAGGCAATAAGTACTCATGGAATACAAAACCATCGGGTATGGAAGTTTGAGATGCTGGGGCTAGATTTAGATCATCACGCACCTCGATGTAAGTAGCGCGGCCGTCAAGATCGACTTTTTCACGGCTGCCGAAGAATCGCGATGAGAGTTTTCTGACAACATTCATATGAGGAACGGTGACTAGGAACACCCCCCCAGGCTTCAGTACGCGGCAAGCTTCTTCAACTTGAGGCATCAAGCCATCTTCGAAATGCTCGATAACGCCCCCTGAATAATAACCATCAAAAGTGTCGCCATGAAAAGGCAAATCGCGTATATCGCCTACACGTACATCAAGTTGAGGGAAAGCCGCAGTCAGGCGCTCGACTGTGCGCTGCGCGAAATCGATACCGACTACTTGGTAACCCATTTTTGCGAAACGCGCAAGATAGCTACCGCTACCGCAACCTCCCTCAAGAAGCTTTGCCTTGGGCGGCAAATGAAAAGCACATTCACGGACCAATCTCTCATCTGCACACAATGCCAAGGCATTCAGAGTGATCGGACTATGTTGCCATATACGTTCCCAAAACTCGGGGGTTGGGCCGCCGCAGCCTAGAAGATATCTCTTAATAAAAATATCTTTGTCAATAATCATGCCTGCCATTAAGCAAGAATTGATAGTAACACAGAGACTTGGCTATGCAGGCACTGACACTGAATTTTAGCATAACCTTGCGCTGGCCGGCTTCGCCAAGAACAGCCGCACTCAACGGGTTATCAAGAAGTTTCAGAAGTGCTTGTTCAAGCTCCTCCCTAGAATGAGGGTTGATCAGTATGCCATTCACGCCATCATCCACAACCTCGGGGCTGGGCCCAAACGCCGAACATATGACGGGAACCCCAAGACTCATAGCTTCGGTAGCAACAAGACCGAACGATTCTATCTGACTAACGAACGCAAGTACTGAGGCGTTTTTGACCCAGGCCAAAGCAAGCTGATTAGCTACGCGGCCCACCAGCACGACCCGATCTGCGTATAGTTTTAGGATCTCGCGAATTGCGATGGATATTGGTGCCCCTCGATAATCCGTCTCGGGCCCAACATAGACCAAACACACATCGGGGTAAGCCTCAAAGACCGTGAGCATTGCTTCGGCCAAGAGCAGCGCACCTTTGCGCTCACTGACCGCTCCAACAAAGATCACATACTTCGAAGGCCGCGCATCTAGAATAGGTAGTTTACTTGCATCGATCTGAGGCACGGGGCAATAAA
>Ga0194130_10005880_pt1 | contig 14479 bp, 12 predicted proteins | sample TA2KigsurfametaG_FD_160084 | JGI IMG/M metagenome (GOLD analysis project Ga0194130, IMG submission 160084) | Freshwater microbial communities from Lake Tanganyika, Tanzania - TA2015050 Kigoma 12 surface | ecosystem: Environmental > Aquatic > Freshwater > Lake | place: Tanzania: Lake Tanganyika... | reverse complement strand
AGAAGGTTCGGAAGCCATTATAGAATTTATGATTTGGTTAATCCACAAGGAGTTGAATTTTTATCGAAAACTAAAAAGATTTGTTGTTTTTTTACGTTATTAAATGAACCGAGAAAAACTTTTATTAATCTTTTAAATAAAGAATTTGTAGTTGATGGTTTCGGACCTGCATTTAATAAAAATATTTCTAATCATAACAGTAGTAATTTTTTTAAAAAAGATATTCTAAAAAATTATTTTGCAAATTTTTGTCCAGAAAATTCTATGTATCCAGGCTATTATACAGAAAAAATTATTGATGCTTTTGTAGGAAAAACACTGCCAATAAGTTGGTCTGATGAGAATGTTAAGTATGATTTCAATCCAAAATCTTTTATAAATTTATCAAATTTTTACCCTAATAAGATGGACATTTTACTAAAGACATTAAAAGACGACAATTTGTTGTTAAAATTTTCTAAGGAACCGCTACTACTTTCTGAACCCAATTTAGATAGTGAAATTAATTTTGTAAAAAAAATTATAAATAATTTTATTTAATTACTGTAATAATTATTTGAAGTTAAAATGGTTTTTTTAATCTATATAAGTCCTGTATATATTTTGTTAAAGTTTTTTTAAATTCAAATCTTGGTTTCCAACCCAAAGAGAATATTTTTTTATTATCTAGTAATTTTTTTTTAACGCCGTCACTTTTAGATTTATCAAATATTATTTTTCCTTTATAGTTTAAGGCCTTAGCCATAATTTTAGTAACGTATTTGATAGAATAATCCTTACCATAACCAATATTTATATGACTTACTCTTGGATGAGTTATTTTGAAGTATTTTTTTTTATTTAAGTTAGCGATGTATAATGCGGCCTCAGCTAAATCATCAACGTATAAAAATTCTCTTTTAGGACTCCCGGTTCCCCATGCTACTACATGTTTATAATTATTTTTTTTAGCTAATATAAATTTTCTTATCAATCCAGCAATTACATGACTATTTTTTGGGTGAAAGTTATCGCCAGGACCAAATAAATTTGAGGGCATTAGTGATCTGTAGTCTGTATTGAATTGCCGGTTATAACTTTCGCACATTTTTATACCTGAAATTTTTGCTATTGCGTAAGGTTCATTTGTTAATTCTAGTTTATTTGTTAATAAATCTTCCTCCTTAATTTTTCTTCTTGTTATTACGGGGTAAACGCAACTAGAACCTAAAAATAAAATTTTATTAATTTTATTATTAAAAGCAGCATTAATAATATTAGATTGGATCATTATATTTTTATAAATAAATTCAGCTGGGTAAGTGTTATTGGCATAAATACCTCCTACTTTTGCAGCACAAAGAAAAATCATTTTAATTTTTTTTTTTTTAAAAAAATTATTGACTTTTCTTTGATCTGTCAAATCTAAGGATGATTTGTTAACTGTAACAATTTTTTTAAATTTTTTTTTTTTTAGTAATTTTAATATAGCAGATCCAACCATACCCTTATGGCCTGCAACAAAAATTACATCATTCTTTTTAATACTCATTTATAAGTTTGTTCTTTAATATATGAATATCATGATCAATCATTTCTGATATTATCTCTTTAATTGAATATTTATTTTTCCATTTTAATTCTTTCTTAGCTTTAGAAGAATCTCCAAGAAGATTTCTAACTTCAGAGGGTCTAAAGTATTTTTTATTGATTTTGACAATTATTTGACCTTTTTTTAATTTATAATTTTTGTTTTTATCAAAGTCTTCTATTACACCTATTTCATTCAGACCTTTACCTTTCCAGCTAATATTTATATTCATATATTTCAAGCACATTTCGACAAATTTTCTAACAGAGTATTGCTTTCCAGTTGAAATCACATAATCAGACGGAATTTTTTTTTGCAACATTAACCATTGCATCTCAGCATAATCTTTTGCATGACCCCAGTCTCTTAATGAGTCTAGATTTCCAAGTTCAATTCTTTTTTCAATTCCTAAGATAATTTTAGCAAGGCCAATTGTAATTTTCCTTGTCACAAAAGTTTCTCCTCTTCTTGAAGACTCGTGATTAAAAAGAATCCCATTGCATGCAAATATTTTATAAGATTCTCTATAATGTTTTGTAATCCAATAAGCATATAATTTTGAGATTGCATATGGTGATTGTGGATAAAAAACAGTTTTTTCATTTTGCATTCTTGTAATTGTTAAACCGTATAATTCTGATGTAGAAGCTTGATAAAACTTTATTTTATTATTAAATTTTTTTATAATTTCTAAAATTCTTAAGCAGCCTAAGGCATTTATATTTGTTGTATATTCAGGTAATTTAAAACTTACCGCGACGTGAGATTGTGCTGCTAAATTATATATCTCAGTTGGATTTATTGTTCTTATTAAATTATCTAAATTTAATGGATCAGACAAATCACCGTAATGTAATTTTAAATTTTGATTACTAAATATATTATTAATTCTATGAGTATTGATTAGCGATGTTCTTCTTATAATCCCATGTACAATATAATTTTTTTTTAATAAAAATTCAGCTAAATAAGAACCTGTTTGGCCCGTTATGCCAGTTATTAAAGCAATCTTTTTTTTATATTTCATTAATAAAAACTAAGGTATAATATATTATTACATTAAATTTGTTTAATAAAAAAATTTATTTTGTAATAATTTATATATCAGAAAATTCTCGGATGCTGGGTAGTAAATTATTTTCAGAATTTAGTAGAAATCATAAATATTATGTGAGGGGTTCTATAATAAATACTAATTTTAAATTTCATTGCAAAAACTCTCAAAATAAAGTTGATTCTAATATCTTGGCTGAAAATATTATTAAAATTAGAAGAGTATTAAATTTTTTTAAACCAAAAATTATCATTAATTGCATTCGTGTTGTTAAGCAGAAAATTAAAAGCTACTCTGTCGAGGATATTTTTACATAAAGTCAATATTTCCACATGCACTATATAAAATTCACAAATAAATTAATGCTAAGTTAATTCATTTCATTTCAGATTGCGTTTTCAATAAAGGAAGTTAATCGAGGAATATCAATACAAAAAAAAATTAAAGAAATTGTTTATTGGGTGAATAATTCTATAAATGCTCTAATGTAAAGTTATTTATGTAGAGAAATTATCGGATTTATTTTGTTAATTACTATTTATTAGGCATTTGCAAAAGAAATTGCTAAATCTATTTTTGTAAAAAATTTTCAACTCTAATGATACATATACTAGCTTGTCATGACTATTTTTTTTATATTTAATTTTAAGATCTTTATTTGAAAATGGTTTTGTTTTATTTAGTATTGATCAGTTTTTAGCATTATGATCATATTATATTTTAATTAATTTTCAAAAAAAAACTCAATAGCTTTTAATAAAGTCTATAATTTTTTTATTATTTTTTTTTACTAATTTTTCAAAAATTTTATCATTAATAGGTTTTTTTTTTATATAGCATAATACTTTGCTTTCAACGACAGCAGGCACTGTATAATCACAAAAAACAAAATGCCTACTTTTGTTTATCCATTCTTGTCCACTTATTTTTTCATAAAATATGAAATTATTATTATTCAATGAGTCTATGTTAAAAAATGACATAAGATTCTCAGATCCACTTAATGTTATATGGCTCTGCTTTAGAAGTTGGTAGATTTTTTTTCGATTAACAAAACCGTGGTTAGTAATATTATTACTTTTATTAAAATAATCTCCAACTACACATATTTTGAATTTAGAGCTTAAATGATAGATAATATTTTTAAGATTATTTGTTTTTTTTGTTGGATGCTCTCTGTTATAAAAAATAATATCATATTTTTTTTTTTCATAATTTATATTTTCCTTTTTTATGGCCACTAAAGCAAAATTAAAAATTGTTTTTTTATAATATTTTTTATCAACATATTTTTTTAATAAATTAGTCGAAAAAATAATATTATTAAATTTTTTATAAATAAAGCTCAGACTTATTTTATAAAAAATATTAAAAATATATTTTCTAAAAAAAAAATTCAAATTTGGAACTTTGTCATCATAAACGCCTCCAGTAATTGGACCTAAAATAGTTTTTTTGGTAAAAAAAATAGTAAAATAAAATTCCATAAAGGAAGATAATTAACATAGGCAATTTTATTATTATAATTTTTCCACAAATACAAAACCCCATAAAATGGCTCTATGTACTTATGAATAAATTTTTTTTTAAACATATTATTATTTTTAAATTTATTATTTATAGTTGTGTAAGTTCTATCGAATGTCTTGATTTCTATTTTATGTGATTTATATTTGTCTATTAATAATCTAACAAAATGATTAGCTAATATACCCTCTCCAGTATTTTCAGAAAAATCACTAACCCAAATAATCAAATGCTCTTTTTTCAAATAATTATTTTAGTTTTTAATATTGAATATTTAAATTTTAAATCAGCAATAACAAAATAAAAAAAAGTTACTAATAGCCTTTTAAGTCTTCTGGGTGTATCATTTCTTAATCTCCAGAGCCATTCAAGTCCTAGATTATCTAAAAATTCAGGAACTGCTTTCTCTTCTCCAGAAGCAACTACTAATGCTCCCCCAATGCACATAATTTTAAAATATTTAGAATTTTCTGAAATTTTTTGGGCTAACAACTCTTGTTTTGGAGTTGGTAAAGTGCAGATTATTAGATCATCATTATTAAAATTTTTTTTACAAAGATTATATAAATTAGTATGATTATCTATAGGCAGAGCAATATGAATAATATTTTGTTTTTTGAATTTAAATTTTAAATATTTTTTAGAAATTTCGGAAAGATTTCCCAAAACATAAATATTTTTTATAAAATCTGGAATCAATAAATTCCTAATAAGTTGCATACCTGAAAGTTTTTTAATATTCTTTTCAAAAAATTTATTTTTAAAAATTCCATCAGGCCAGTGATATAGGTCTTTGTTTAATTTAACTATCCCAGAGCCAAAATAGCCTAAGAATGCAAGATTTAGTCCTGATAAAATAAAATTTTTACTAAATGGGATGTCCTTTGCATCTTTAATTAATTGAATTTTTTCGTAAGAGGAAAACAATTTACGAATAATCATCTTAAAATTTTTTAAAATTTTTTCTTTATTAAAATTTGTTTCTAAATATTTTGTTCCTAAACTATTTTTTAATACCTTATTTATATATTCTCTATTGTTTTTTAAAAAAAATATTTTTTTGGCAAGTTCTTCGGGTTTATTCGGATCAACACTGGCTCCAGCTTTTGATTCATCTATTATTTTTTTGGACTCTCCTTTTACGAAACCTAATACAAACTTACCACATTTTAAATATGTTGATAATTTTCCAGGTATAGTGCAAGAAATAAACTCAGTTCCTTTAAGACTAACTAAAACAACGTCAGCAATTTGATGATATGAATAAATTTCAGCAATATCTTTTTGTCCTTCTAAAATAAAGTTAGTAATTTTTTTATTTTTTAAAAAAGTTTGGATATCATTTAATTTTCTTCCCCCTCCTATGATAATCCAGGAGATATCCTTATGTTTTTTTAGGATATTTGCCGTTTTTAGTATATTATCAAAATTTTGAGCTTCCCCAACATTTCCTGTAAAAACGATTTTAAATGAATTGATATTTTTATATTTTTCTAAAACTTTATTATTAGTTAATTCGGGCAATTCTTCAGGCCAAGATGGGAAAAAATAAAAAAATTTTTTTTTTTTAATAAATTTATTTATCATTGTTTGAAAGGAACGGGACTGAACGAGAATAATATCGAATTTGTTGTAAATATATATCGATATTTTTTTAATTATTTTGTAAAAAAAATTTTTTTCACTAAAAATTCCAAGTTCCAATAAAATATTAGGCCACAAATCAAGAACCCAGATAATACTCTTGCAGAATTTTATTTTAGCAAAATATATAGCCGGTAAGGATGATGTAAGTGGTGAGGTTGCAAACGAAAAAACAAAATCATATTTTTTTTTTCTTAGCTTGATTGTGCCTATTATTATAGAACTTAAAATAAAACTAAAATAATTTAAAAAAAGTTCAATTTGATTTCCTTTTCTTCTTAAAAATATCGGAACTCTATATACATTTGCACTAAAATATTTTTTATAGTTGTCTTTATTATTTTGATAATCAACATTTATTTTTCCTGAAGGGTAATTTGGTTCTCCAGTTAAAATATCTACTTCAATATTTTTAGATACCAAATATTTAGCAACATCATTTATTCTAAAATTTTCTGGCCAAAAATACTGTGTTACAATTAAAATTTTCAAATTTATTTAAAGTTTAAATTATTATATTTTGTTATATTTATTTTTTACATAATTAGCATAACTTTGAATGATTGTTACTACTTTTTCTGAAACATTGTCCATTGAATAGTCAGGGTAAATATTCTTCGCAATGTCTTTTTTAGATCCTTTGCTTAATAAAATTTCTGCTGAATTTAAAATATTTGTTATTTTTGTTCCTGTCATAATAACAATCCCGTACTCCATTCCTTCCTGTCTTTCGTTTGAATTTCTTAAGTTTAATGATGGTATTGATAATATCGAAGTTTCTTCGGTTATACTCCCGCTATCAGACATTACTAATTTAGAATTTTTCATTAATTTTGCATAATCAAAGAAACCAAAAGGTTTAAAAAAAATTATATCCTTGTCTTTAATTTTTATTTTAAATTTTTTAATATTTTTTAAAATTCTCGGATGTGAAGAAAAAATTATTTTTGTATTAAATTTATTTTTAAGGCTTATTAATGATTTTAATATCGATATTAACGTCTCTTCATAATCTACATTTTCCTCTCTATGAATACTCGCTAACATATATTTTTTTGGAAGCAATTTTAATTTTTTTAAAATATTACTATTATCGATATTTGATGAATATTGATTATAAACTTCTAACAAAGGACTTCCAATTTTTATTACAGTATTTTGATGCAGGCCTTCTAATAAAAGATTTTTTGATGCATAATCACTATAGGTTAAATTTATATCAGCAATATGATCTACAATCTTTCGATTTGTTTCTTCTGGAACATTTTCATCAAAACATCTATTGCCGGCCTCTATATGAAAAATAGGAATTTTTTTTTTTTTTGCACATAATGCTGTAAGAGCACTATTAGTATCGCCTAAGACTAAAACAGCGTCTGGTTTTTCTTTTTCTAGTATCTTATCGACCTCTAATAGTGCCTTTGATATAAATTCGATTGGTGTTGAAAACTTTACGTTTAACTTATAATTTGGTTTTTTTATCTCTAACTCCTTAAAAAAAATACTATCAAGTTCAAAATTATAATTTTGTCCAGTATGTACTAACACATGATTAAAATTTAAATCTAATTTTCTAATTATCTGTGACAATCTAATAATTTCTGGCCTTGTTCCTAGGATGGTTAAAATCTTTGATTTCATATTTAGATTTTATAAAAAAATGTATCAGAGTTTTTTGGATTGTAAATTTCGTTACACCAAACAACAAGTATAGCGGTTTTTGATCCAATATTTTCTATGTTATGAGCTGAGCCTGGAATTGTGTTAACTACAGTGCTTCTTTTTTTTTTGTCATTTTTTACTATGAAAGAAAATCTTTTTTTAGTCGATAAATCAAAAAAACTGAATTTAACAACTCCTTGCAACACAGCGAACTTCTCAAGTTTAGTATGATGATAATGATTCCCTCTAGTTTTTCCGGGTAATAAAGATAAAAATGACAATTGACCAAGTTTATTACTTTTTAAAAACTCCACAAATTCACCTCTATGGTCAACATTTTTTTTAATTTTGTAGATAAAATTTTTTTTTGGAAGAAAACTTACATAAGTGCTATATAATTTTTTTATAAAAGGTTTTTCTAAACCATTTATTAAACTAATTTTATTTTTTATTTTAAAACTTTTAATTAAATTCGACAAATCTAATAAATCAATTTTATGAATGTCCTTTAATCTTACAAAAGTTGTTTTTTCTTTTTTATTATTTATTTTTTTAAAAAATTGATTAATTAGATCATCAATATATAAAAGAGCAATTTTAGATTTTTTGTTAAATAAACTAATTTTTCTATTTCTTGCAACTTGATAACAAAATGTTGCAACCACTGAATTATAATGAGGTTTTGACCATTTACCAAAAATATTTGGTAATCTATAAATTATTACATTAGAATTTTTCTTTTTATAATTAATTAATTCCTTTTCAGCATTCTTTTTTGTAATTCCATAAATATTATTTTTTGCTGCTTGCGTAGATGATGCAAATATCAACTTTGTATTTTTGTTATTTTTTTCTAAGATTTCAATAATCCTTTTTGTCAAATTATAGTTATTCTCAATAAAATCCTTTTTAACTTGCGAGCGATTTTCGCCAGCTAAATGAAATATTATATCAGCCCCTAAAATTTTTTTACTAAAAAGAGAATAATTATCCTTTTTTTCTAAAGTTGTTATCTTAAATTTATTTTTACTCTCAATATGAGTATATAAATTTTTTCCTATAAAACCATTTGCGCCTGTTATTAATATATTCATTTATGTACAAATATGTGTTAGGTAATCTTATATTCTTTTTTTAACAATATCTAAATTTAGCAACATTTTTTTAACTTCTTTTACTCCAAGAATACTTGAATTGTTTGAGGAATATTCTTTAACATTTTTTTTCTTAACCCCTTTTGAATAATATAAACTATAATTCAAATTTCTATGATCGCTGGGAATTTTGTAATAATTTCCTTGATTAATGCATTTTGCAAACTCTTCCCTAGTAAGCAAACTTTCATGAAGCTTTTCACCATGTCTAATGCCTATGATGTTAATCTTATGATTTTTTTTGCTAAAAATATCGAATAACGCCTCTAATATTGTAACAATTTTTGCTGAAGGAGTTTTTTGAACAAATAAATCGCCATTATCTGCATGTTTCAAAGCATGTAAAACAAGCTTTATTGCATTATTCATTGGCATCAAAAATCTTGTCATTTCTAAATCAGTAATCGTCACCGGCTTATTTTCCAAAATTTGATCAATAAACAGAGGTATAACCGAACCTCTGGATGCTAAAACGTTTCCATATCTCGTTACACATATTTTTGTATAATCCTGTTTTAATAGTGACTTAGATACAGCAACTTTCTCCATCATTGCTTTTGAAATACCCATTGCATTAATAGGATAAACTGCTTTATCAGTGCTCAAGCAAACAACGCTTTTTACTTTACATTTAATAGATCTTTGTAATACATTTTCTGTTCCCATAACATTAGTTTTATAAGCCTCTAAAGGAAAAAATTCACAAGAGGGAACTTGTTTATAAGCAGCGGCATGAAATACATAATCAACATCATTAAAAGGAATTTCTAAAGTACTTAGGTCTTTAACGTCCCCTATAAAAAATTTAATATTTTTGTTATTTAAGAGTCTCCTAAGATCATCTTGTTTTTTTTCATCTCTACTTAAGATCCTAATTTCTTTATACTTTATTTTGTGATCAATAATATATTCAATTAAAGATTTACCAAATGAACCTGTTCCACCTGTAATTAAAATAATTTTTTTTTCAAACATTTAATTTCTATATTACATAAAAGAGCTACTTATACCATGCATTCTTATTATCCCTGTTTAAGTGATGCTTTTTATCGAAACAACCTTCTAAATACGAAGCTGCAATTGCTATTTTATATATAATCGGAAAATAGAAAATATGCTTTTCCAAAAAAATTGATATTTGTTTAACAATTATTAAAAAATGTTTAAAAATATAAAAATTTAAAAAAACTTGAGTAAAAAAATTATACTCTAATTTATAAAATTTATTATATTTTGCAGCCATTAGATTTAATTCTATAAGATATTTCATACTATTAAATCCCAAATAGTAAATTTTTTTTAAATAAATGCTAAAATCTCTAAAATCATTATGAACAACAAGTGGTTTGCTTTTGCATATTCTATAATTATTTTTTTTAAGTTTAAAACCAAACTCAAAATCTTCAAAACCATAATTACCAAACTTTTCATTAAACAAACAAGTTCTTAAAAAATTCCTATTTTTCCTTAATCCCATATTCATAGTAACAATATGTTCAGGCCCAAGAGACTCTCCTAAGACACTTAAATTATTAACCACAAAATGTCGTGAATTTCTATATTTTATAAAATTATTTTTTAATAAAATCTTAGGATAAGTAACAGAACCACAAAATACAGATTTTAAAATATAATTATTTTTAAAAATTGAATAATAATTCTTAACAAAATTATCATCTGGCAAACAGTCATCATCTAAAAGAATTATATAATTGCCAGATGCAGATTTAATACCTAAGTTCCTTTTAACGGCATGAAGATTTTTATTAATATTTAAATAAGTTATTTTAAATAAGTTATTATAAGTTTTAAAAACCTCTATTTTAATTTTTGTATCATTAGAATTAGAGCTATCGCAAATAATAACTTCAAAATTTTTAAAATTTAAAAAATTTTTTTTTAATCTCTCAAGTATTCTTAATAAGAGTTTTTGTCTTTTATAAGTTGGTACTATTATAGAAATAAATATTTTATTTGTTAACATTTTTATAATATTTAAAGACTTCCTTTATTCCCTCACTTAAAGTAGATTTAGTTTTACAATATTTTTCAAGATTATCTTTGAGGTATTAATTAATTTTTTAAGATAATTCATTAACACTAATTTTTTTTAAAATAACACTTCTTTGTTTAGAACTTGTATAAATCCACACATCTTTTATTACTTTTTTCTTGATTTAAGCTTTTTAAGTTTTTTATTTTTATAATAAATAATTATAAAATTTGTTTTGTTAAAAAAATATTTTATATTGTTCGTATATTCAAATTTATAATTTGTTAAAAGCCTAATTTCATCATAATTAATTTTTTTTAAAATTTTTAGTAAATTAGATAAACTATAATAAGTTGCAATACACTATTAATGAATACACTTTATTTCATAAAATATATAATCTAGGCTAAATATTATTTTTAATTTTCCAAGTTTGTAAACAAGTGTCTTTATTAGGAAAATTACAAGAACATAGAATAGTATTTTTTTTATATCTAATCCTAGAAAAATAAGCACCCCACCAATAAAATGTGCTATTTGAGATAATATGACTCTTACAGTAACTCATTAACCATAGAGTATCATAAGCATTTTTGTAACCAAGATCAGATGTAATAAATGAAGTTTTGTATTTATTTAAAATTGGTATATTTTTTAATATATTTTTAATATTATTAATAGTTGTTGAAAATATAAAAAAATTTGGATTATCTATTTTTTTTAAAATATAATTTATAGCTTTTCTATAAAAATCAAAATTAACAACACCGCCAAACTTATACAAATTTTTCTTTGGAATACTCTCATGAAATCTAATTCCTAATGAAATTGAATTACAGTTTTTAATCTTATCCCTCATCCTTATAAAATTTTTATCTTTAGATTTTGAAGGAAATATTTCTTTGATTATTAAGTTTTTATTTTCTAAAAAATACTTTTCAGATTGAAAATAACCTAACAAATAAGTATTTTTTTTTAAATCAGTGTTTAAAATTTTTTTATAAAATCTATTTAATAATGTTTCATTAATTATAAGAGAATTATTTGTATTATTCAAAACTTTTTCTTTAAAAAAAAATAATTTTTTTATATTTTTAAAAATTTTATAAAATAAAAATTTAAAAATGATATTTTTATATTGAGCATTTTTAATTTTATTTTTATATAAAGCAAATTTACCATTTTCTCTAAATAATGTGTATAAAGAGTTAATCAAAAATCCAGATTTTACATCTATCACTAATTGAATTTTATTTTTAATAGCTAAATTTCTAGCAGCTGCATATTGAAATAATTGATTTCCCAATCCTCCAGTAAGAAATAAATAAATTTTATTTTTCATATTAATAAAATAAAAATTTACTACTTTAATTCAAATAAAACTGTAAAATTATAAATTTTTATTATAATTTATAATTAAAATATTCTAAATAATAATGTTTTACTCTAACAAAGAATTAAAAGATTTGGGTTGTAGAAAGATAGGTAAGAATAGCAGAATTTCTAATAAAACACTTATTTATTCCAATAACTTCGAAATAGGAGACAACGTCAGAATTGATGATCTTGTAACATTAAAAGGAAAAATAGTTATAAAAAATAACGTGCATCTTGCTAAAGGATGTACATTATCAGGAGGAACCAAAGGTATATTTTTAGATGATTTTGTGGCACTTTCAAATTTTGTACAAATTTATACTTGCTCAGACGATTATATTGGACCATTTATTACAAGTGCAACTTTAGGTAAAATTGCAATGAAGAATTATTGTAAAATTTATGATAAAAGCATTCACGTTGGAAAAAATGTTATGATTGGGTCTATGAGTGTAATATTGCCAGGGGCCAATATAGAAGATTATTCATCCATTGGTGCTCTTTCAATAATTTATAAGAAAATTCCTAAGGGATTATATTATTCTAATTATAATAAAATTGAGGTAAGAAAAAGAGATATTGCTCTGATGAAAATGAAGATGAAAAAAATAAAAAAATATTTAAAAACTACAAGTGAATTTCGTTAGGAATTTATTAATTTAAAATTAATGAATAAAATATTGATTACTGGTGGTGCTGGTTATATTGGTACTAAATTAACATCACTACTTCTTCAACACAATTTTCATGTTACAATTTTTGACAATCTTTTGTTTGGGGGCGATCACTTATTACAGTTTATTAATAAAAAAAATTTTAACTTTATTAAAGGAGATATAAGAAAAATTAAAGATATAGAGAAAACAAATATTTCAAAATTTCAAGTTATCGTTCATTTAGCTTCAATAGTTGGTTATCCAGCCTGTAGATCGAATCCTATTTTAGCACGGCAAACAAATATTGATGGAACTAAAAATATATTAAAACTTAAAGAAAAAAATCAACTTGTTATATTTGCTTCTACAGGTTCAAATTATGGAAGTAAGAAAGAAGTAGTAAGCGAAAATAGTAAATTAGATCCTTTAAGTTTATACGCGGAGTCAAAAGTTATAAACGAAAACATGATTAAAAAAACCAAAAATTTCATTATTTATAGATTCGCAACAGCCTTTGGTTCTTCACCAAGAATGAGATTAGATTTACTTATAAATGATTTTTTATTCAAAGCAATTACAGAGGGTTATTTAGTTGTTTATGAAAAAGATCATCAAAGAACTTTTATTCATGTAGATGATATTGCTAATTCTATTTTATTTGCAATAAAAAATTCAAATAAAATGAAAAATGAAATATTCAATGTTGGTGATGAATCGTTGAATTTTTCTAAGCAACAGATATGTGATAAAATAAAAAAAAAAATCAAAAAACTATATATTCATTATGCTGAGGTAGATAAAGATATGGATCAAAGGAATTACATTGTCTCTTATAAAAAAATAAAACAAATTGGTTTTAAAACAAAAATTTCTATTGATGAGGGGTTAGATGAACTAATTAAATCAATTCCTTTATTAAAAAAAAATAAAAATTACTCAAATATATGAGTATTTTTTTTAATTACATTGACTATGTAATCTATATGCTTTTTGTCTAACTTTTCATTAAATGGAAGGCATATCTGGTGTTTATCAAAATAATTTTGACCAATTAAATCTTTGTTGGTACCTCCAAACAATTTAAATCTGTCTATACGTCTATGAACAACCGAAACAGGTATTCGATATTTTGTCATTAATTTAAAAAAAGAATTTCTCTTTTTAACCAATATATTAAATAACCAACCAGAAGATTTTCTGTCATTATCTTTATTTAACAGAGTAATACCAGGGACATTCACTAAATTTTCTCTATAATAATTTTCTAATTTATTAAGATAAGTAATTTTTTTTTTAACAATTTTTAAATTTTCTAGACCAATTGTTGCAGCAATATCGTTCATGTGATATTTAAATCCTAACTGATTTAGTTGAAAATTTCTCTCACCTAATAAAAAAGATTTACTATTTCTGTCAATACCAAACCATTTTAGTTTTTGTGCAAGATTGTGATCTTGATTTTTTTTACAAATCAACATTCCACCGTCTCCTGTGGTTAAATGCTTGATGGCCTGGAAAGAAAAACAGGTAAAATCAGAGATAGATCCTATGGGTTTATTTTTATAATAAGCTCCAACAGCATGAGCTGCATCCTCAATCACTAAAATTTTTTTTTTTGAAGCAATTTCTTTTATATCATATAAATCACAAGGATATCCTCCCCAATGGACAGCTATAATTGCTTTAGTTTTTTTTGAAATTTTTTTTTTGATTGAGAAAGGGCATATATTTCCAGTATTTTTTTGAATATCTGCAAAAACTAACTTTGCATTTTGATACAGAGCGGCCATTGCTGTAGCTAAAAAAGTTTGAGCAGGTAAAATTACTTCGTCACCATTTTTT
>Ga0194130_10005877_pt1 | contig 14481 bp, 13 predicted proteins | sample TA2KigsurfametaG_FD_160084 | JGI IMG/M metagenome (GOLD analysis project Ga0194130, IMG submission 160084) | Freshwater microbial communities from Lake Tanganyika, Tanzania - TA2015050 Kigoma 12 surface | ecosystem: Environmental > Aquatic > Freshwater > Lake | place: Tanzania: Lake Tanganyika... | reverse complement strand
CCCCAAAACCCCAAAACCCCATGAGTTAAGTTTGAATAATTTGTATTGGCTATCTTTTATTTGATTGGATAATGATTTAAATGCTGCAATTCTATTGGCTAAAATTATAAATTAGTTTTGACCGCGCATATTAAAACCCGTAAAAATTCAAATTGTAATTAATAATTTTAAAGACCATATGACAGAGTTATTTTTGAAGAAAGATAACATCAGTGACGAAGACCAGATCTTCAGGTCAGCAATTATTTTCCTTGGCATGAAACAAAAGATCAAGGAAGACGCCAAATTCCGCACTCCGGATAACCAGTAAGCATTAAACCGTTACAGTATTTGTCTTAACCGCTTTAATTTTCAGACAAGCCATAAAGGACTTTTGCGGTCGTTCAAATTTCCTGTTCGCCTGGGCAGCAGGTGTTGACACGCTATCCTTTAGTTCAGACCTAAACAAGGTTAATTTGACCAGGAAAGCACTCTTGATCGTCAAGGCTGTAGAGCCCACTTAGGAGTATGATTCAAAGGAAACCAACACAAATATTGGCCAACGCATCGTATGCATGGAAATTAGCAGGCCAATCCTGGAGTCCCTTCATAGCTTCAGCACTGTAAGCAATTATTCTCTGCACAAAATAAATGATGGTTGCACTTAGGCCCATGAGGCTTGTAGCCGTAAAAACACGCTACTTAATGTTTCTACTTTTAATAAACCAAATAAATTCAAACTTAAATCAAGGCGCTCAAATTAAAATCAGACCTAATTAATTATTTTAGGAGGTATTTTTACCCGTCCTGGGCAACCCCCACAACCAGATAGGCTGGAGTGACCTGGTCAGCAAGGATCTTATGGAGAAGTTCCACTCCTTCCTTGCTCACACCTACGTAACCATAGGCCAGATCAAGGGACGCTGCATGCTCCCCTTGCCCCCTACAGAGGTCACATAGTCCGAAAAAACGCTATCAAAGGAGAAGTCTTAAGTTTTGGAGACTGCAATCATTCATTGGACAAAGCAAATTAAAAATGTGCTTAAGATGGACCCAGAAAATGCCCTTAAAAATGGCAACAATCCGGGTCCGATGGCTGAAATCGATTTCTGGGAAAAGTAAGCCTTAAACCTGGACTCGATATACGACCAGCTAAATACTGAGCGCATTAAAAAAGTGCTAAAATTCTTAGAGCAGAACAAGTCTACCTTTATTTCTCCCTTCTCTAAGCTTTAGAAGGAGGTCTAAATTGCCCGACTTGAAGCCAACGAGAACAAGAAGTACCTCCAAACTCTTAGGGATCTCTTTGAGTCGCTTAACTCTGGTACTCTTGAGCTTAACGAGATGCAAGATCTCTTTATTCCGATAATGCACACCATTCTCATGATCTACATTTACTCATCGCACTATAACACTACACCCCGCCTTGTCGTTCTAATACGTGAGATCTGTAACGAGATCATAAAGCAGTGCCGTGGCCAGGTATCTGGACCATAGATTTTTGAAGAACTTAAGGAATCTCCCCAGTCTGCTTACAGCAAGCTAAGCTAAGCTCTTGAAGTGTGTGTAAAATTCAAAGAGGCTTATTTTGAATACAAATCAAAGGCAAAAAACAGCTGGAAAATTACCTCAAGTGCGCTCTTTGTTCGTCTCGATGCCTTTTCAGAGCGCTGTTAAGACTTAATGCAAATGACTTAGACTATTATGCAGTTCAACAAGCTCGAAAAGATTGAAGTTGGTAACACCAAGGGTGCAGCTATGACCAACGCTGTCAAACAAATTTTCGAAGAATTCCAGAACGCTCAGACCAAGTTCTGCTCAGTTACTTATGACGTCATGGATATTGAGCAGCGCGCCTTCGATGACGACTTCTTTGCTTTTAGGCAGACTATCAAGGAGCTAGAGCGTCGAATTGCTGCTCTTCTCGCTCAGTCATTCGAGGACTGTGACACAATTATTGGCAAATTCAAGCTGCTTGAGAGCTTTGAGGGTCTTTTAAACCGTCCAAGCATCAACGATGAGCTAGAAAAGAAGCAAACTGTGCTCTTAGACTTGTATAAAAATGACTTGAAGAAAGTTAATCAAGTTTTTGCAGAGGGCAAGGAACTTCTTGCTATAAAAGATCCCAACTCACCGATCAGCCGCAACTAGCCTATTATCGCCGGTGCTCTAAACTGGAGCAACGGTCTGCGTGGCAGAATTCAAGAGCCAATGGACCGTCTACTCACCTTTACCTAGAGTATGCAAGACCGAGAAGAGTTTAAGGATGCTTAAAAGCTCTACGCTAGCATTTAGCAGAATCTGAACAGCTTTGACAGCGAACAGATTAAGATTTGGCAGCAAGGCGTAGAAGAAAATACCCATTAGAATTTAGATAAGACCTTACTAGTTCGTGAAGCAACCGAAATTGCAGTAGAAGGATTCGTGCGTGTCAATTTTGCAAATGAGCTCCGCGCTATTCTTCGTGAAGTTAAGTACCTTCAGTTGCTAGACTTCCCTATTCCTTAGACTGCGCTTAAGCTATTCTCTAAAGTAGAGACCTACCGTGTTCAGACACTTCGTCTTCAGATAATTGTAGACATGTACAACAATATTTTGGCCACTCTACTGCCCGTAGAAAAGCCTCTTTTAGCCAAAAAGATCGATAATATGGGCAAATCACTCCAAGCTGGTATAGAAACTCTTAAATGGAACTCTGAAGGAATTGATAAGTTTATTACAGTCGCTCATGCAACAGTTCAAGAAGTCGATGAGTTAGTTAAGAAGATGAAGGAAAACGTCTCGAAGATTCACACATTTATGGATTACTGGAAGGACAAGGTGTTCTTCGAACGTAAGCCCAAACCAATGCCTCCTGATGAGTTATTGTCATCTCACACTGCAAGCGTTGAGAACCGCTTCGAAGAGGTGACCAACTAAGGAAAAGAAATCACTAAGCTGCTTAGAGACACTGAGTCAAACATCAAGCCCGATAAATCCTCTGCTGAGTGGCGTGCGTACGTTGACTACGTCAACGGTCTGGTGATTGCTGGCATAACAATAGGCATAAACGCTTCCCTGTTGGATTTGCTAAAGAATATCAACATTAACCAGTCAGCTCTTTAACAACCAATTTTCGATCTTAAGATCAATTTGCAGAACCGCTCCGTTCATTTTGAACCATCAATTTAGTGTAATTAACGCTAAAACGGTATCCGCGACATCATTAATAGTATCGTTAATGACTTTGTGTCTCTTGCGATAAAGATGCCACGCCTTGATACTGGTACAGGTGACTATTTAGTTGAGATAAGAGACTAGTTTGAGCTATTCGGCTCAATACAGGCCATCTGCCACCAGTTAAATGAAATTGAGAAAGCTTGCGCTGACTTTATCGAGCAGTACTCTTCATTTGCATTCCTCTGGAAAGAAGACCTCGATACCTACTTTGCCAAGTTCCTTGAGCAAGGCAAAGACATTAAAGATACCTTCGAAGCGGATTTGGCTATAAGAGCACCAGACATGGAAGAAGTTTAGATCCAGGTTGAAAGGGAAAACTTTGATTAAATGATCAAGAAAATCTACAATGGTGTTGCTACTAAGCAGCCTGCCCTAGAAAAATTTGACGAACAGATTTAACATTTGAGCGAAATAAAGCATCAGATCAAGAGCATGAAGGAAACTGACAACGTAGGATGGCTCAAGGTCGATTCAACACCAATTAAAACCGAACTTACTGATACCATTTAACGCTGGATCAATAAGTTCACTAGCTTCCTAATGGAGAATTTTAAGAATAAATTAAAGAACATCGAGTCCTGGTCTAAAGATGTTCATGAAGGTATTTCTTAACTTCCAAAATAATAGGCTGAGGGTGCCAAAGTTCGCACAGAAAAAGAAAAGAAGCTCCTAATCACCGTAATGACTCATCTAAGAGATGTTAAATAGATTAAGGAAAATACGATCGAGCAATTCGCTCCCATGCGTGACACAATTCAAATGCTCAAGAAGCATGCCGAAAACTTTGAAATGGAAAATGTTGACTATATAGTAAAATGTGAGACGGCTAAGACCTTCCTAAACGAAGTATCCGAAAAAGCTCTTGGACCTGTAAAGGAAAGCATTCTCCCTTTGCAAAAAGAAGAAGGCAAAAATGTGCAAGAAAGGAGAAAATTCTTCGTTTAGAAGGTCCTTAAATTTAGAGGTGAGTTTATGACCGAGCTTCCCTACCATACCTAGCATTCTAGCTTAGAAATTATAAATGGTGCCTACAGCAAGATAAGCGAATACTATATTAAACTCAAGCAGATTGAGGCCGAGCGTGATGACCTTGCAAACTAAGAGACTTTATTCGATCTTGAGCGCTCGATCTACAAAGAACTTAAAGAATGTAGCGTCGAGCTAATAAATCTTAAGAAGATGTGGGACTTGATAGCCCTTATAGACATGCAGTTCGAATCATGGCGCAACACCTTATGGGACTAGATCGATACTGATTTACTCACAACTTTAATAAAAGATATGCAAACTAAATAATGCAATCCTACTCAACCACAGAACAAAGACATAAAGAACTATAGAGCGTTTTAGGCACTCAATGAACGTGTCAAGAATATGAACACGATTCTGCCTCTAATTGCTCAACTTCATTCTCCTTTTATGCTTGAACGCCACTGGAGACGCCTTGAAAGCAAAATCGTCAAGAAACCGATTCCTTTTAAATCCGATAAATTCTGCCTTGCTGATCTTATTTAGCTTGAGCTATTTAGGGTCGGTGAAGATGTTTCTGAACTGGTCGATAGTGCTTAGAAAGAAGATAAGATTAATAAGAAACTTGATGGTATCAAGGCTATTTGGGAAGATCAAATCTTCAGTTTCAACTCCGGAGAAGATGGAATTCCACTTCTCACTTCTCTTGATCAGATTACTGAGTATGTAGACACACATTCTCTCGACTTAATGGGCATGCAAAGCTCTAAAGATGTTGAAGAATTTAGAGAAGAAGTCACTAAATGGGTTAAGACACTCAAAACTGTAGATACAGTCATCGGAAAGTGGATCAAAGTTCAAAAGGATTACTTAAAACTACAGCCAATCTTCTTGTAATCCGACGATATCAGAAATTCATTGCCAGATGAAACCAAAAGATTTGAAAAGGTCGATCAGGACTTCCAGCAACTAATGAGAGATGCATAAGACGAACCAAAAGTTACTGAGTGTGCAGGCGCAGAGGGTCGTGAAGCTCTCCTTAACGATCTTATGTCCGAAATAAATTATTGTGAGAAAGCTCTAAACGAGTATCTTGAAGCCAAGAAGAAGATGTTTCCACGTTTTTATTTCATTCCCAACGCATCTCTGCTTGAAATTCTTTCAAATGGTAACAATCCAAGAAGAGTCGACGACTTTTTGGGCGATTGTTTTGATGGTATAAAATCTATGAATCTTAGACCTTAAGACTTCAATGATAAGACTCCTATGCAAGGTCGTGGTATGATTGCTAAGGACGGAGAGTATGTGCCTTTCAAGGAAAACTTCGTCTGTCAAGGTTAGGTTGAGCACTATTTGAGCAATTTAGAGGAAAAAATGAAAAGCACTCTCGGAGATTTACTATGCGATGCCAGAGAGGCTACCGATGACTGGATCGAACCAGACCCAAAAAAGCAGCGTGAATACTGGCTCAACAATTACTGCGCGCAGCTAGCTCTGGCAGCAACTTAGATTGTTTGGACTGAAGAGACCAATCGTGCTTTCGACGATCTCGAGTCTGGCTCAGAAGGTGCTATGTAAGACAACTTGAAGCAAATAGTTTCGCGCGTCAGTAAACTGATTGACCGAGTAAGAACTGATCTCACTGAGGAGGTCCGTACCAAAATCATCACGATCATCACAATTGATGTGCACTCTCGTGACGTCATTGAAAAGTTCTGTAATGAAAAGATCAATTCTCAAGAGCACTTCGCATGGTAGTCGCAGCTTAAGTTCTACCTCGAGCAAAAGGAAAAGAAAGACACTTTCAAGAAATGCGCTTCAAGAATTTGCGACTGGTCAACTTGGTACAACTATGAATACGTTGGCAACTGCGGTCGTCTCGTTATCACTCCCCTTACCGACAGATGCTACATCACGCTAACTCAAGCGCTTAACTTGTCAATGGGAGGTGCCCCAGCTGGCCCTGCCGGTACTGGAAAGACTGAAACAACTAAGGATCTCGGTAGAGCTCTAGGTCTTCACGTTGTCGTCTATAACTGCACGCCTCAGATGAACTACAGGGGTATGGCTGAGATCTTTATGGGTCTGTCTTAGGCTGGCTCATGGGGCTGTTTCGATGAGTTTAACCGTATCCATATTTCAGTGCTTTCAGTCGTTTCGACTTAAGTTAAGTACTGCTTAGATGCAATTAAGGTTCTTAAAGGTGATGCCTCCAAATTCCTGTTTAAGTTTGGCGATGATGAGGATATCCCTATGAGAATCACATCTGGCTACTTTATAACGATGAACCCCGGATACGCTGGCAGGACTGAGCTGCCCGAAAATCTAAAGGCCTTGTTTAGATCATGCGCTATGGTTGTGCCTGACATCGTGCTTATATGCGAGAACATGTTGATGGCTGAAGGTTTCAACACTGCGAGAGACCTCTCTAAGAAATTCATGACGCTTTATAATCTCTCCTCTAGTTTGCTATCCAAACAGAGGCACTACGATTGGGGTCTTAGAGCAGTAAAATCTGTGCTAAGACAAGCTGGTATCCTAAAGCGTGCGTCACCAAATGACCCTGAAAAGCTAATTTTGATGAGAGCTCTTCGAGATTTCAATACACCCAAGATCGTGCTCGACGATATCGACATTTTTATGGGTTTAATCAACGATCTGTTCCCAGGATGCGATCCACCGGTTGAATACAAAGCAAATGTAAAGGAGGCTTGTGAACAGTGTGCTCGTGACCCAGAATTATGCGCCTTTAAGGAAGGTAGAATGAATATAAAATGCGAGGAAAGATTCATTTAAAAGTGTGTCGAGTTGTACGAGCTGCTCGTTGTGCGTCACTCTGTCTTTATAATTGGTGTTCCAGGATCTGCTAAGTCAACTATCTGGAAGTTGCTAGCCAGAGCTTGCACCCATATCGACCACGAGACCATATTCGACATTGTTGATCCCAAGTGCGTCAAGAATGAAGAGCTATACGGTAACATGAATCCGAAGACCAAAGAATGGAAGGATGGTGTCCTTTCCACTATGATGCGTGATATGAGCAAGTGTTAAGGCAAGTTCACCGATTCATAAAAGTACAAGTGGGTTATTCTCGATGGTGATGTTGATCCAATGTGGATTGAATCTATGAACACTGTCATGGATGACAATAAAATGCTAACGCTTGTCTCATAAGAGCGTATTCCTCTCAGCAAATCCATGAGACTCATATTGGAAGTGTCTCATCTAAAAAATGCAACCCCTGCGACGGTCTCTCGTGGTGGTGTGCTGTTCGTGAACGAATTTGACATCGGTTGGAAGCCATATTGGGAATCTTGGATCTAAAAGTTTAAAAATTAAAAGTCAGACCCCCAAGATCTGGCCTATACTACTTTTGTTCTAAACTTGGGCCAGTACTGCGATGATAATTTTATTGAAGAAGTGCGAAAACGACCAGCAGTAACACCAATGTGTCTTATGGCGTTCATTTAAAGTCTTACCCACATAATTGACTTCTTGTATGAAGAACTTCGTAGCGAAAAGAAATACACTGAGTTCTTTAAAAAGCTAAAAGATGGCTCAGAACCTGAACTCACAGCACGCTTAGGATCCTATGAGGATGTAATGAAGTTGATATATGAGGGTATTTTCGTTTTCGCTATGATCTGGTCCTTTGGTGGCCCTTAGAGTGAAGAGCGCATTTGGTTCAGCAACAGCCTCAAGCAGCGATCCACTAAAATTAAATTTCCAGAGGCGGTAAATTAAGTTTATGACTACTTCTTTGATGTTATGGAACTAAAGTGGGAGCTGTGGCAGGCCAACGTCGAGTCTATGGACCCCAACTTTGAGGGACTATTTGGCAACCTAATTGTGCCTACTGCAGAAACTTGCCGCCAAATAAGACTTATCAACATACATAAACAAAGCCGTAAAGGCCTATTCTACGTTGGTATTGCAGGAACGGGTAAAACAACAATATTAAAGAATTACTTCGCAAAGATGAACAGAGAAGAAGTGATTGCCGCAACCATAAATTTCAACTCTTACACCGATTCTCAGGCATTTTAAGTCGTGCTTGAGTCAAACGTTCAGAAACGTTTCGGTAAACAGTATGGTCCCCCTATTGGCAAAAAACTCCTTCTGTTTATTGACGATATCAACATGCCAGTGGTCGATGAATATGGAACTTAATAGCCTATCTGCCTAATAAGACAAATCATTGACTACGAACTGGTCTATGATAGGTCTGCACTCTCAGAACAAAAGTTCATCAAGGATGTTATGTTCCTTGCTTGCATGAACCCCAAGAGTGGCTCTTTCAATATTGATCTGCGTCTGCAGCGCCACTTTACTACTGTGGCTCTAGGTCTTCCAGATAATGTTGTTCTTTATACGATCTATGGCCAGATTCTTCAAGGCCATTTCAGTAACTTTGATCAAGGCAGCAAAGATATGGTTGATAAAATTATCAACGCCACATGCTCAGTCTTTAATGCGATCACAAAAGATCCTCAATTTAAACCAAATGCTCTTAAGTTCCACTATTAGTTCAATTTAAGAGACTTCGCCAAGATTGTTCAAAATGTTATGCTTGCCTTACCCAACGTCTACCGAGGCAATTAATTAGGTCTAGCTCGACTTTGGCTACATGAGTGCCATAGAGTCTGGTAAGATCGTTTTATTCGATAAGAGGACAACGATAAGTACATGGGTTTCCTGTAGACATCTATGAAGGAATTCAATACTTTCAAAATGGATGACATTTTTGCTGAACCTCTTGTGTTTACTTCATTCGTCACGGCATGTAAGGGCCACGATCCAGCCTATATGAACGTAGCTAGCATGGAAGATCTAAACTAAGTGTTGGAGGACAAACTCTAAGAATATAACGAGAATGTTTCTGCTATGGATCTTGTTCTTTTTAACATGGCTATGTGCCACATTACTCGTATTGCAAGAATTATTGATCAGCCAAAAGGTCATGCTCTATTAGTAGGTGTAGGTGGTTCAGGCAAGCAGTCACTTTCCAAGCTTACATCTTTCATTCTCAGTTATGATGTTTTCCGTATTGTTGTAACATCTTAGTACAGCCCTTAAGACCTGAGACAAGACATCTAGACCGTCTTTAAGAAGGCTGGTGTTGCAGGAACTTAAACTTTATTTATCCTAACTGATGCATAAATAGTTAATGAGAGGTTCCTAATCGACATTAACGACATTCTTTCCTCAGGTTACGTTCCAGAGCTATTTGCTTAAGATGAGAGAGACGAGATTCAAGGAAAAGTGCGATCAGAAGCAAAAAGTAGTGGAGTTGCGGATATGCCTGAAGACCTTTGGAACTTCTATCTCGACAAGACCATGAAAAATATGCATCTATGCTTGTGCTTCTCTCCAGTTAGCGAGAAGTTCAGAATCAGAGCTCGTAAATTCCCCGCGTTAATTAATTGCACCAGTATCGACTGGTTCCATGAGTGGCCTGAGGATGCACTAATTGGTGTAGCCAACAGATTCCTTAAGGAAGTAGAACTGCCAAGTGATGATATTAGAGAAAATATCGCACGTCACATGGCATATGTGCATCTTTCTATCGGAGAAGCAAATATTGAATTCAAACGAACTGAGAGACGATTCAACTACACGACACCCACTTCTTACTTGGAGCTAATTAACTTCTACAAGATGCTTTTAGGCTAAAAACAAGGTACCATTTCTGATTAAATTGAACGTCTCGAAAAAGGTCTTTCAATTATGGCGGATACTACATCTAGAGTTGATAATCTAAAGAAGGAGCTAGAGGCAACTTAGAAGATCGTTGAAATCGAAAAGAGCTAGACTCAAGAACTAATCGATGTCGTAGAAGAAGAGTCTGCCAAGGCCGCAATTGAGGAAGAGAATGCAGCCACTCAAGCAGCAGAGACTAAGATCATCAAGGATGCTGCTGATGCAAAAAAGGCTAACGTTGACAAGGAACTTGCGGCAGCAATCCCTGCTATGGAATAGGCAAGAGCAGCCGTAGATGGATTGTCCGCTAAGTCTATTGGTGAGTTTAAGGGTATGACCTCGCCACCAGCTGGTTGCGAGCAGGTTACCAAAGCCGTTCAGATTCTAAGAGGTGAATACAAAAAGCACGATTGGGATGCAGCAAAGATAATGATGAAAGATCCAAACAAGTTCAAAGAGTCCCTTGAAAAGTATGATAAGGATAACATTCCTGACAAAGCGCTTGATGCACTTAAGGATATTCTTTCGCTCGATTATTTTAATGAGACGGCTATGATGAAAAAGTCTAGCGCTGCTGCTAACATGTGCAAGTGGGTCGTCGCTATTGTAGAGTACAACAGAATCTACAGAAACGTCAAACCCCTCCAAGATGCAGCTGAAGAGGCTGCAGCTCTTGCTAAACTTAAAGGAGAGGAGCTGTAGGTTGTGCTTGATGCACTAGAGATTGTCAGAGCAAAGGTGCGTGCACTCAATGATAAGCTTGACGCGGCAAAATTACAGCTATAGAAGGTGCTTGATCAAGCCGCCGCTCTCATGACTAATTTGAATCTTGCCGAACGACTTGTGAATGGTCTCTCCGATGAGCAAGTTCGTTGGACTTAGAACGTCATTACTTTTTAGGAGGAAAAATTAACTATGATTGGTAACGCTCTGCTCTCTGCAGCTTTCGTGTCATATATTGGACCTTTCTTATATACCTTTAGAAATAGACTCTGGCAAGAACAATGGTTACCAGATATCCTTCAGAAGAAGTTACCAATTTCTAATGGAATCGATCCATTGATGATTCTTTCAACCAAGTCTCTTCACGCAACTTGGGCACAGCAAGACTTGCCAGCAGATCGCGTCTCACTTGAAAATGCCGCTATTATTGTATCATGCAGCAGATATCCGCTTATCATCGATCCTTAGCTTTAAGGAATAAGATGGATCAAGGGCAAAGAAGGCGCTGCGATGCAGATCATCTAACTTACAGAAGACAGGTGGCTCAAGAAAGTTGAAGTTGCCGTTAGCGAGGGACAAATTCTTATGATCGAAGCAATTGGTTAAGATATCGACGCTATTCTTGACCCACTGCTTTCGCGCGCCTTCATTAAACGTGGCAAGAATTTCTTTGTTAAATTAGGATCTGAAGAAGTCGAAGTCAACAAGACTTTTAAGCTCTATCTTCAGACAAAGCTGATCAATCCTCATTACAAGCCTGAAACAGCCGCTCAATGCACCATTATTAACTTCTTGGTGACTGAAAAAGGTCTTGAGGATTAACTTTTGGCAAGTGTTGTGCGTGTTGAGTAACCAGAGCTTGAGCAATCAAAAGAGGAGCTCACTGCAAAGTAAAACCAGTATCAGATCACGCTTGCCGAACTCGAGAGTAAATTACTACAGAATTTATCTGATGCTGATCCGAACACCATTTTGCAGAATATTGGGCTGATTGAAAGACTTGAACTGACAAAGGAAACCTCCGTCGAGATCAAGCGTCAGCAGCAAATCGCTCTTGCTACTGAAGAGAATATTAACAAGCTAAGAGAGGTCTATCGTGTTGTCGCTACTGAAGGTGCTATGCTCTACTTCTTACTTATCTAACTCAACGTCGTTGAATTCATGTATTAGTACTCGCTTAAGTCATTTGAGACATTCTTCTTTAAAGCGATTGAAAAGACACCAAAGAACGACGATATCGAAGAAAGAGGTCTCAGCTTAAGATAAATTATCAGAGAAACCATTTATCAGTGGGTCTCACGTGGTCTCTACGAACGTCACAAACAGATTTTCATGACACAGCTGACCTTCCGTCTGATGCAGAAAAAGATTATTCCTATCGAATATACTGCTGCTTAGATGGACTACCTTGTTAACTGCCCTACAAAAATTGACCCATAAAACCCTAACCCAGTAAAAAAGTGGCTGCCAGATTCCGCTTGGGCAAGTGTTCTCAAGCTCGTCGAAATTGAGGGCTTTGAGTAGATTGCAAATTAGATTGGTAAGGAGGCTTCTAAACGCTTCGAAGACTGGTACAACGAGGACAGACCTGAGGAGATGCCCTTACCAGGTGATTATAGAAGTCTTGAGTCCGACTACTTTAAGAAAATGATAGTAATCCGAACCTTGCGCCCAGATCGAATGACGACTGCGCTGAATAGATTCATTTCTCAATCTCTACCCAACGGTCAGAAAGCTTTCGTCGAGTGCGATAACTAATTCAATGCAGTTGGAATTCTTGAATAAGCTTTCTTTGACTCCAGTCCGACCATACCAATTTACTATATCCTCTCGCCAGGAGCTAATCCAATTAAAGATGTCGAAGAGCTATGCATGAGACAGAAAGTTAACAAAAACCAGTTCCACTTGGTTGCACTCGGCTAAGGCCAAGAATCAAATGCCTTTGCAAAGCTTGAGTTGGGCCACAAGGAGGGCCACTGGATCATGCTTCAGAACATCCATCTGATGCCTGATTTCTTGAAAGACCTTGAAGACAAGCTCGCTGTTTACTCAGTTGCTGGTTCTCATGCTAACTTCAGACTTTTCCTTACTTCTGATCCTTCAAAAGAAATTCCTATTGGTTTGATTGAACGCAGTATCAAGTTGACAAATGAGCCTCCTGCAGGAATGAAAGCTAACTTGCTAAGAGCTTTTGGTTTCTTCCAGCCAGCTGACTTTGATTTCCAGGACAATAAGCTAAAGACAATTTTGTTTGCTCTCAGTTATTTCCATGCGGTCATGGTTGAACGCAGAAAGTTCGGACCAAAGGGTTGGAACGCTTATTACAACTTCTCCATCGGTGACTTGCGTGATTCCGCACTTGTTTGTGCAAACTACCTCGAAAGAAGTTCTCAGGGAGGTGGCAAGACTCCTTGGGATGATCTTCGCTACATATTTGGTGACATTATGTATGGTGGATATATCACGGACGACATTGATCGTGAAATGTGCAAAACATTCTTGATCAATTTAATGAATGACCAGCTTTTCGAAGAGCCCGAGCTGTTCCCATTCGTTGACAAGGCTAACGTTTCTTTCAAATGTCCAAATGCACTTTCTCATGATAAGTACATCGAACATATCAATGAAGAGCTCCCACCTGAAACTCCACTTGCATTCGGTATGCATCCTAATGCTGAAATTGATTTCAGAACCACACAATGCAAGGCTCTTTTCACAATGCTTGTTGAGCTTGCTCCAAAGGGAGCATCTGGAGGTGATGATAATGCACCAACTCCATTGTCTCGCTTCGAAGCATTTGAGGACAGAGTTTCAAACGAGTGCAACCTTGAATAAAACAAACCCAACGTCGAAGACATACGCTCTAAATTGGGAGACGACCCAGAGAACGAAATGAAGCCATACTAGAACGTGTTCCTTCAGGAGTGCGAAGTTATCGGTGTTCTAATCGATTGTGTGCTGAAGTCCCTTTAAGATATTGTTCTAGCTAATAAGGGTGAGCTTACAATGTCCGAGCAGATGGAGAGTCTCATGAATGATATCTTCATGAATAAGGTCCCTGCCTCATGGATGAATTTCTCTTTTGAGACAACAAGAGGCCTTGCTTCTTGGTTAGACAACCTTAAATAGCGTCTTGAGTAGCTAAATGCCTGGAAAGATGAGCCAAGCAAGCTCCCAACTGTCACGTGGCTGAACAGACTTAAGAACCCTTAGTCATTCTTGACTGCAATCTAGCAGATCTTTGCGCGCAAGCATCAACTCGAGCTTAACAAACTTTTCATCTAGACTGAAGTGACCAGAAAATGGTACTGGGATGCTGAACTGCCGTAGCCAAAAATCTATGAAGGTGCCCTTGTGTTTGGCCTGCAGGTCGAAGGAGCGAGATGGGATTTCATGGGTGGTTGCCTCGAAGAATCCGAACCAAAGAAACAGTTCTCTGCCGTGCCCGTTGTTTGGTGCAAGGCTCAAGAGCTCTCTAAGAAGAAAGAAAATGACCCAAGCATCTTTGATTGCCCAATGTATCTGACGCCAACTCGTGGCAAGACTTACGTTAACAAAGCGCAGATGAGGACTAAAATGCACCCAAATAAGTGGATCCTTGCAGGTGTTTCAATTATTCTAGACGTCGAAGGTTTCTCAGATCAGTTCAGGCCTGGTTTCGATCCAACAAAGTGAGCCTAAAAATCATTTTTTACCTTGGGACAAGCTGGACTGTATAGTGGACTGGCTTATCTTAGGGTTTAAATTTTCATATACTTATTATTCTATTATGTTAATCTCTCGCAAAATACAAAAAATTTCTTGAGAAAAACATGCATATATTTATAGTCATTTTAATTTATTCATATAACATAATAACAATTTACTCTATGGGGTTTTGGGGTTTTGGGG
>Ga0194130_10005876_pt1 | contig 14482 bp, 9 predicted proteins | sample TA2KigsurfametaG_FD_160084 | JGI IMG/M metagenome (GOLD analysis project Ga0194130, IMG submission 160084) | Freshwater microbial communities from Lake Tanganyika, Tanzania - TA2015050 Kigoma 12 surface | ecosystem: Environmental > Aquatic > Freshwater > Lake | place: Tanzania: Lake Tanganyika... | reverse complement strand
GTACTTAGCAAGCTGCCCATCGAGCGAATACTCGGCAACTGCCCGCTGCTGATTCGCACGACCTAAAGACACTCTCAATTCGGGTTGGCTAGCTAATCGAACGACCAATTCCACCCAGTCCCTCCAAGCATCGCGAGGCACCGACTGAGAATCGGTCGACTCACCTAGGATACAATCGATTCCTTCCACCCGAGTTACAGCCACAGGCAGACCGACCGACATCGCTTCGAGGACCACATTGGGCATCCCTTCGTAACGAGTGGGAAGCAAAAGCAATTCGGAACGTCGCATCCACTCCAAAACATCGTCCCTTTGTCCCAAGACATCGATGCGGGCTCCGAGTTTTGATCGATCTCGAAATGCTAGCCAGTCACTCCGCAGTGGGCCTTCTCCCAACAGCACCAGCTGATATTCAGGCAATCGAGCGAGTATCTCTTCGGCGTGCTCCATCAACACATCGACTCCCTTTTGCAATTCAAATCGCCCGACGAACAGAAGGATACGGTCGCTCCGCGAAATCCCATCGGCAGGCATCATTGCGAGGGGTGAATGGTGGGCGGGATGTATCGAATCCAAGGGAGTTGAAGTTTCATCTGCAGGCGCGACCAATCTCCCCTGAATTGCAACGCCATTGGAGATCACTCGTAATTTGCTCCGTGGGATGCCTTCGCTCTCATGACACCATTGGGCCACCGCGTCGCTGACACATACCACTTTCTCCATCCGGCGCGACCAAAAAGGTGCAAACCACGCTCGCCAACGTCGAGGCTCTACCACGCGAACTCCGCCCGATAACGGCACATCGAATTTCGGATAAACCGAGGCGGCAACGAGATTTGCATGCCACAGGAACGATTGAGCCACGTCGGGAGGGGATGAACGAACCCATCCTTTCAATTGCTTCCGCACTGAAAGAAATGAACTCCAGTGGTTGGCGTTAAGAAAGTGAAGATCGAGCGAACCGCCCGAGGTCCCTTGGGCGAGGGCCGAGCGGCAGGCTTCGGATAGGTGATGCAATTCCTTGATCAAGGCATCGCGTGGAGGCATAGGTGCCGGCCCAAGCGAGAATAGCCGAACACAATGCTGGCGCGAGACCAAGTAGGAGGCGAGCGAAGCGCAACAACGTTCCGCCCCCCCAGTGTTCAGTTCTGTGATCAGCAAATCAATTTTCATGAACTAATGCATTTTCTAACTCGTGATCGCAATTGCCAACTTGAGGTGGATCGATCGCGTCGATGTTGGTTGTTGGAACTGGTTCTCCGAACGCTTAACCTCTTGGAAACTTGGCGTTTCGGAATCTGTGTTGTGCCCAAACTCTAAAGATTGTAAAGATTTCCAACGAAAGTAGGAATGAAGCACCCAAGCATGGAGGCGAGGGGATGGTTCTGCGATGGGCGATCGGAATCTGGACTTGGCGAGCGTTGCTCTTAGGAACGCTCCTGCTGGGCCTGGTAGCCATTCCGGGATGTGATATCGAAGGCGATCCCTCGGCCGAGGCCGTGGCTAATGGAACCGCCGGTCCAACTGGAACAGTCACCGGAAACGGTACGTTCCCAGGGCGTCCCGTATCAGCGGCCAACTCGGCAACCGCAAATAATACGCCCAGCGCGGGTGGCTACTCTGCGGGTGGCTACTCTGCGGGTGGCTACTCTGCGGGTGGCTACTCTGCGGGTGGCTACTCTGCGGGTGGAACCAGTGCCACAACTGCAGCCAGCAACAATCCATTGCCGGGGCAAGTATCCGGGCAACTGGTTTCCTCCCGACCATCAGACATTAGGCCCGTCGGCTTGCCTGCTCGTTCACCGCAAACAATCTTAATCGCCAGCTTCAATATCCAAGCATTCGGTGAGAAAAAAGTCACCAATCCGAAAACAGCACAGCGTTTGGCTTCGATCATCGGAATGTTCGATGTGGTGGCGATCCAAGAGGTCCGCGCTACCGACCAAACCGTCTTGCCCCAATTGCTCAAGTACATCAACGCCAACGGAGCCCGATACGATTACATCCTCGGACCGCGATTGGGTCGAACCGTCTCCAAAGAGCAGTATGCGTACATTTACGATTCAAACCGTTTGCTCTCTAGCCCCGAAGCATCCTACACGGTCGACGACAAAGCAGATCTGCTCCACCGAGAACCGTTGGTGGCCCGCTTTCTGACGCGCGTTCCCCAAGGCTATCGACCTTTCTCGTTCTCGTTGATGGACATTCATACCGATCCAGGCGAGGTCAAGCAGGAACTACCGGTGATGCATACGGTCCTCAAAGCAGTGCGGGAATACGAATGGGCTACGGCGGGAGAAGACGATGTCTTGCTGATGGGGGATTTGAATGCTGCCCCATCCAAGTTTGGCCCGTTAGGGCAAATGCCTGGCATCTACTGGATTATTCGGGACCAACCCACCAATACACGACGCACCGAAATCTATGACAACATACTCTTCGATCGAGATCTTACGAACGAGTTCACCGGACGCGCCGGTGTGTTGGATGTGATGGATCTGTTCAAGATCAATACCGATGAAGCTCTCCAGCTATCGGATCATATGCCGATCTGGGCGGAATTTACCGTGACCGAACAACCTTCCGGTGGAAACGTCTCCACTGCCAACCAACTCCCTGCCGGGACACCCTGGCGGTAAGCGTTGATTTCCGGTGCGATGTGATTACTGACGTCGCATGGGATCGGATCCTCCACACCAATAGCTCGGCCTATCAAGCCAATGAACGGCTACGCTGCATGCTCCGAAGCGCGGAATAGGCAGGTTCCCAATCGGGGTACAACCTGGCGGCTTCCAGAAAACATTCACGAGCAGCCGCATCGCGGCTCTGGTGCCAGAAGCATTGGCCCAACGCCACGCACGCTCGATAGCAAAACGGGTCGATCGACAACGTCTTTTTGCAGTCGTCGGCGGCCCAATCCATCCTCTGGTTGCTGAACCTTACCCACGCCCTTAGCATGAACGCATCGGATCGGGATTCGGTTTCTTCCACCAGCAGATCCGCCAAATGGGACGCTTCGCCAAGCCGAGCACGGGCCAATAAGTCCTCGATGTTTTGTGCCATCTCCCGGTGCCAAGGGCTTTGCGTCCGGGCCAAAACTGTCCTGCGAGCTTCATCCACCGCGGTTCTCACTCCACGAAACGGGTCACGCAAACAAGGTCCGAGTGCGTCCAATGCGATCTCATCGCCGATCAGTCCCAATCCCCAAGCTGCTGCCTGCCGCGTTCGAGAATCCGTAGAATGGAGCATTCGACAAAGCGTATGCGAGTTGTATATCGCTTCGATGCGTTGGGACCAATCCCGATAGCATCCCGCATCCACTCCCAATCGGCCTTCGTCAGTCACTTGGCTCTCGTGCTTCGCCCCCCCTTCGGCTCGATGCACGGAGTACGCATCAAAGATTTTTTGCAGCTTCGGTATTTCAGTTCGCATGATTTCGACGTTAAGCTGCAGTAAGTGGGTTGCGGGACCAAAGGTTTCAAACCGTAAGCCGTTGCAACACAACGGAAGGGTTTCTCCTTTCACGATAGTATCCACTCTAGTCACAAGAGCGCGGGATCGCAATCATCTAAACGGACTGATGGAAAGAGACCATAAATGCGCTTGACAGTCGACCTCATTGCAACTCCAAATCGATCCACTCGCCTCGGCGCGTTTAGCATCATTTTGATTTGCTGTCATTCAATCATAATTGGAACGGCATGGGGGCAACCACCTTCGCAACCAACCGCACAGCCATCGGCACAGAGTTCGCTTACTACATCGGTTCGATCATCGAATGCTTCCTCGACACATCCGTATCGAACACCACAAGCGATTGCCTTAGCTAGTCGCCTCAAGAGTCCCTACCGAGGTTCCGGCGATGCGATCCCCATTCACGATTGGTTGCGTGAGATCTCGCTGCGATACGAAGTTTCGATTTGGTTGGACAGGTCCATTCCGTCCGATCAAGAAATCGCGATTTTACCTCGAGACGACAGAACACTTTTCGCGGCGATCGACGAGGTGGCGGAACAACTGCAAGCTGGTACAGCGATCTATGATCACGTCATTGCGATCGTTCCTAAAGAGAACTCAGAGAGCGTTGAAGTCGCTTACTGGAAGTTGCTTCAAGCGAGTTCAACGCCAATGGCTTGGCGCGCGGACACGACCGATTTTGGCTGGGACAATGGAGCAAGATTCACCCAGATTTGGGATTCTTACTGCAAAAAATACCCGCGGCTTTTCGCGGATTCCGACCGGTCGAGGGTGGATGGCTTCGGCCCAAAGCATGGACTTAGCCCAGGGGATCTCCAGCCCGATGCCGGCCAGGAACAGGCCAACGCCGTCGAGGATATCTGGCGAGCAGCTCGGTTTCAAAATACCTCGCCCGCTGCGATCGCCGTTACTTTGTTGTGTGGATTCAATCGGGTGTTGCAGCCCGTTGCTGGAGATAGCGCGTTATTTCAGATCGCTCCGCTCCGAATGGATACAGCTTCTTCTGATGTGGATTGGGATTATCGGGACGAAATTGAGAAAGTCGGTCGTGAACGATGGAAGGAATGGCGAGAGCGTTGGCCGAGAGCCGATGTCTCGCGACGGGATGAAGTCTCCCCAACCACATGGCGAATTACAGCCCCCCCGCGAGCCCATTGGGACTTGGTCGCGTACTTGGCCCCGAAATGGGAACCGAAAAAAACGAGGTCGGTCGACCGAAATTTGAAACGCTATACGGGTACCTACCGAGGGGAATTCCAGCGGATCCTTGAAGGGTTCGCGACGCAATCTTCGCTTCGCTTATCCCTACCCAAACTCCCCCCCCAATTGGCTCGAAAGGAGATCGATATCCGGTTCGAACAAGCGTCCACGGATGAGATCATCGCCAAACTATCCGAGGCATCGGGGATCCGAATTCGCCGAAAAGATGATGATATCGTTGTCGAGTTTCCATAACCCCCACTACGGAACCGAAGCTTTAGTTCCCTGATGATAGGCCTCCAGAAAGTTGGAAAAGGGCCATAGAAAATCAGGAAAAGCTAGCCTTCGCTGCAGTGATTCTTTGTTAAACTATCGAGTCTCCGAGACCGCCGGTTGAGTTCGCTCAAACCCAAAACCCCTTTGGGATTTTCGACCCGCCACACCATAAGCGTCTCGGCAGACCTTTTCCCGCCAGCATCTTTTTTGGACCGTGCCTTCGGGCAACTGTTTAGGTTGTAGTTATGTCGCTACGCATCTGTTGCATAGACGATAACCCTATGTGTGTGCAGGGTATTAGTCATGCGTTGAGACAACATTCTATTGAGTGTATCGGCGAGTTAGTAGATCTCTCGGATCTGCGTCCTATCCTTGAAAATCATGCATGCGATGCGATTATTTCAGAAGTACGAATCAAGGGTGAGGATGTATTAGAGGCCTGGCAAGACATCAGTCTCGACTATCCAAATGTGAATCTCATTCTTTATTGCTACAACGAGAATCCAACTCACGTCGCCCGCGCTTCCGCAAACAATGTTTGGGAATTTGTATTCAAACGACAGCCGGTTTCCAAGCTTTTAATAACGTGCGAATCACTCAAACGCGGAGAGCGTTTAGAGGACTCGATGGTAACGACTGCGAAACGTTATCTGTCGAACCATTTATCACCCGCCTCACCGCTTGAAACGCCATTGACTCGGCGCGAGCAACAGATTCTGGTCCATTTATCGCTGGGATTGAGTAACCGGGAGATAAGCAACTCACTCAAGATCAGTTTGGAGACGGTCAAGGAGCACGTTCAAAACGTGCTTCGAAAGATCAAGGCGGCCGACCGAACAGCGGCAGCCGTTTGGGCGATTCGCAATGGGATTCCACCGCTGAAACTCGACGCCAACTAAACGACGATTTTAGAAGGATCTCACGGTCCGAATCGCCAACTCTTCATTGCTGCAGTTCACGGTTCTCGCTACGCTTAAGCATCGCGATGGCGCTGCATGTCAGAATGCAGCGGATCGCTTGTCCTTGATTTTACACCCATCGGTTCCACCAACTTTTCAGGAGCAGTTTGATGTCCTTGTCCCATGATGAAGTCCGCAGCCTATGCACCAAGTCGGAATTGGCACTCGTCGTCGCTAGCCAATCACCGGCACTGGAGAAGCTGTCACTTGCCGAATTGAAGAAACATGCTGCCAATGCTCGCAAGTTGACCGACAAGTGGCAGGGGCTCTCGGGATCCGAATCCCGAACAGAGAGCCGCAAATCAGATTCGCCAGATCTTGATTCACGCTCGCATGCAAAACAAAACTTGCTCAAGGAAACGCTGGCTACTTTCGAAGCTCGTTTAAAAGCCATGGAATCCGTTCCGACCGTCGCTCCGACGACCTCAAAGCCATCCGCGACGGTCCGCGCTAAAGCCGCCCGGGTCGCACGCCAAACGACGAAGAAGGACCTCCATCGCACCAAACAATCGATCAACGCAGTCGCTGCGCCAGCACCAAAGACTGCTGCTAAACCTGCTGCGTCAGCCGCTGCCAAGACCGCGAAAAAGGCCAAGCCCAAGTCGGCTCCCGTGAAGAAAACAACTGCTGCCAAGGCAGCGGCAACCAAAGCGGCACTCGTGAAAACAGCGGCCGCTCGAGCCGCAAAGGAAGGCCCGGCTGCTGCCGCATCCGCATCGAAACCGGTACCCGCAAAAGCCGCTTCGACCAAGGTCAAGCCAAGCACAACAGCGCAGCGAACTCAACTCGCTGGCAAAGCCAAAGCGAACCGCGCCGCAATCTCGAACCGAACCTCGAACATCGCAGGCCACGTCTCTGGTAAAGGGAAGCGAGTTCAGGCCAAACGAGATTCCAAAGGCCGATAGTTAGCAAGCCTAAGCAAGTAATGAGCGCAAACTGCGGAGGTGACGACAAACTCCTCCGCGCTGGGGCGTAATTCCAATATGTTATTTGGGCGCAGCGTTGGTAGCTCCCAGTCGTAGCTCCACTGGCTCAAGGCCAGTGGAGGCAACAACGGACAGCAACAGCAATGGATAAGCGTAAGTCGGGCGAATAACGGGTTCCCTGCTTGGCCGGCACTCGCGACCCGCCGTTGACTCTTCTATCACCACTAGCAACTAGCCCTAGCCCCTTTACTCAATTACCCGCTTGAGCTGATGCGGCTCGACGATCTTGCCGTAATACTCAGGATTTCGATCAGCCCATCGGTCGATCACATGCTCGCGTGGGACGCGTATCAATCGCTTGTTCCTGGCTTTCGCCAAATTGATCGTCGCCATGAGAATGGATTCCTCTTCGTGCGGTGCATCAGCAAGGGGATTTCCATTCGGATCGCAAATCCGACTGCTCCCGATGAACCGAAATCCACGCTCCGTCCCGACCCTATTCACACTCATGAAGTAGACGTTGTTTTCAAGCGCCCGCGCATTCGGTAAGTACTTTGCAAACGTATCCGCTCCCGGCGGCCAGTTGGTTGGCAACAGCAATAGATCAGCTCCATCAAGGGCCAAGCAGCGAGACGACTCAGGGAACCCGCCGTCGTAGCAAATGTGGATTCCTACGCGCATTCCATTGGCATCTACCGCGCGGTACTGATTTTCCCCTTGGGTGACAAAGCGATCGATCCCCAAAAACGGAAGATGAACCTTGCGATAATTGGCAACTACACCGTCGGGTCCCACCAACGGGCAGCTGTTGTAGACCTTTCCGTCCAGCGTCTTTTCCAGCATCCCAAACGCGACAAATAGCAACTTCTCTCGACAAATCTTAGCGATCGCTTCGATCGCTGGTCCTGTAATCGATTGCGCATGCGGGATCGCTTCTTCGAGACTTGCAAAGCAATAGCCGGTCAGCATGCACTCGGGGAATACGACCAAATCGGCGCCTTGGACGTCGGGATGCGCTAGCCAGGTCAGCATCCGATCCAGATTTGCTGCCGTGTCGGCAAACGTGACATGGGTTTGCACCCCACAGATGGTGCGAAGCAAGGACGCTGGCGTTGCGTCCGTCGATGCGTTGGTCATGAGCTGTTCTTTTCCGGGATCGAGACAAAAATCCAATCCCTGGATTCTACCCAAAACGGCCCGTGATGTAGTCTTCGGTCTCTTTCAATTTCGGACGGGTAAAGATCGACGAGGTGACCCCGAGCTCCACCAACCGGCCCAAATACATAAACGCTGTGTGGTCGCTGATCCGGGAGGCTTGTTGCATGTTGTGAGTCACGATCAGGATCGAGTAATCCCCTTTGAGTTTCTCGATCAAATCTTCGATTTTGCTCGTCGCGATCGGGTCAAGGGCCGAACACGGCTCGTCCAGCAACAGCACTTCGGGATCGCTGGCGATCGCTCGCGCGATGCACAGACGCTGCTGCTGACCACCCGACAAACTTAGCCCCGACTCATGCAGTCGGTCTTTCACTTCGTCCCAAAGGGCGGCTCCACGTAGCGAGTGCTCGCACACCTGCATCAGTCGATTCTTGTCCCGCTCGCCATCGATACGGAGCGGATAAACCACATTCTCAAAAATGCTCATCGGGAACGGATTAGGCTTTTGAAACACCATGCCCATCCGCTTTCGCAGTTGGATCACATCCACCCCGGAGGCAAAGATCGACTCATTCCCCAGCAACATATCCCCTTCGATACTCACCGAGTCGATCAAATCGTTCATCCGGTTGACGCTCCGAAGCAACGTTGATTTTCCGCATCCGCTCGGCCCGACCAACGCCGTCACCATCCCGCGCGCGATCGGCATACTGATGTTGTAGAGCGCTTGCTTGCGACCGTAATAAAGATTGAAATCTTTGATCGTCAGCACCGCTTCACGCGCAAGCACCTCATCGTGGTATACCGACTCAATCGGTTGGCCTTCGGCGATCGCTTTCAATCGGTTCATGACGAGAGGTTTTGCTTCGGAGAATGGTTTACGGTCGGAGTATTGCCAACTGCGAGGATTCGCGACCCCAAAAGGACACGCGACGTTAAAACTGACTGCTTTGAAAACGTTTGCGAAGGCTGGCCCGCAACCAGATCGCCGTCAAATTCAATAACGTCACCAATACCAGCAACAACAGCGTCGCTGTGAATACCATCGGCTTGGCCGCTTCGCTATTCTGACTCTGAAAGCCCAAGGAGTAAATCTGAAACCCAAGATGCATGAACGATCTGGACCCATGCAGGAACGGGAAATCCAGGTCCAAGGGCAACTCGGTCGCTAATGGAATTGCTCCCACCAGCATCATCGGTGCTACTTCTCCAGCCCCTCGTGCCATCGCCAAAATAAATCCAGTGATGATCCCAGGTCGAGCATATGGCAACACGATCCTCTGGATGGTTTGCCACTTGCCAGCCCCACACGCATAGGATCCCTCGCGCAGTGAGTTGGGGACAGCGGCGAGGGCTTCCTCCGTTGCGACGATGACCACCGGCAAGGTAAGAAGCGCCAGCGTGCAGGCTGCCCAAAGCAAGCACCCTTTGCCAAAGGTCGGGTTCGGGAGTTGAGCTTGATAGAGCCCGCTGAAAAACGGGATCTTGGCCAGCAGGATAACCATGCCGACGAGGGTGGCGATCCACAGTAGTCCCGCCAATGCGCCCAAGATCAATCGCCCGGTTCCTTCGCGTCGATCGCGTGGACCGCTCAAGATCGAAACACCAAACGCGACGAGACCGGTAACAGCAAGTCCCGCAAATGCGGAGAACCAAACGGTACTCGGCCACGGTTCAAATCCTGCCTTGACCGGCCCACCGTCGATGTAGCCACCGATCGTGTAGCAGAAAAACGCCAACCCAAAAACGCCGTACACGATGCTCGGGACCCCAGCGAGATTGTTGATGCTGATCCGAATCAAACTGAGCAACCATCCGCTGGATGCGTACTCACGCATATAAAGGGCCGCCAACACTCCAAACGGCATCACCGCCAACGACATCACTAGTGTCATGACGATGGTTCCCCAGATTGCCGGAAAGAATCCACCTTCCACGCCCGCTTCGCGCGGTTGGCCAAATAGGAACTCCAACCAGCGGCTGATATAAACGCCACACCGTCCCATCCAACTCAATCGGTTCGGTTGCACTAAACGAACAATATCGGCGATCAAGACCGGATGCTCGCGCATGCCATAAACCGATGTTGATGCTCCGTTCTCTTGCACCGCCCAAAAATAGACGGGTGGCTTGCTATCATGCTGCGCGGAAACCAACCATTGCCGAGGCCCTAGCGAAACTGTTTCAAAAACTTGATTGACTGCATCGCTCGTCCCAATCGCGTCCTGGACCACTTGAGGCAGTCCTGCTGTGGATTTGCCCTCAGAGGATTTGCCCTCAGCGGATTTGCCCTCAGAGGACGCAATACCTCCCGCAGAAGTCCACTGGTCCGGTGGGATGTCGACAGTACCGAGGTTGTCCATGACCGGGGTTTGCATCACCACCGATCGTCCGCGGCGTTCATCTTCCAAAGTCGCGATCCGTTCGTTGATCGCAATCAACTGGGGTTCCGAATCAAGGGTCGTGCGTATCAGATTGGCGATGGTCCTGGCAGCTCGTGGGGACAGCCCCTGCAACGCGGGAAGCTTTTCAATCGCAACCGCTGATCCACCGGCGCTCCCTTCCATCGCTTCCGAAGTGGCTTGGTCAAGCGTCATCTGCAACTCGATCTTCTCGGCGAGTTCGGTTCGGCGGATATCCAAACGCGCATTGGAAATCGTTCGATCGATCCGCTCTAATTTACGTTTTTCCAACTCGATCTTATGGTTGAGTTGCTCCGCCTCATGCATCGCTTTTTGAACAAGCTCGGCGATGTTGGATGCATCGGCCTCGGTCCACGATAGGGACTTGGGAAAACCGTATAAATTTCCCCATTCCCGGCGTTCCAACAACCAAATCGATTTCGGTTGAAGCGGTTTGTCATTCGAGAGTGCAATGGTCGGTAAGAAAGTAAAGTGCCGGTTGGTCAGTTCGAAGTTACCAGTTCGCAGATACAACCGCCTCGATTTGATTTCCGATGCGCCATCCAGCAGCGCTTCGGCTCGCACTCGTGTGTTCGAGTCCAGATCCTCGAGCGTTTGGCCACTCAAGACATACTCGTTGTTCCCTTGCAACTCGCCACCCACCAACTCGTTTCCGAGGGTCGAATACATCGAGTACGGACGAGGCCAAAGCGTCGAGAGTCCTTGGTAGAGGACCAATGCCAACAACCCAAGGATCATCGAGCAAGCGATGGCGAACATCCCGCCGGTGAGCCAAATCATCGGCTCCCCTTGGGCTTTCAAGCTACTGGTCTTGCGTCGTTCCGGGATGGCTCGCGTCATAACTGATACGCTCGCTTTCGGAATCGAAGTCGAACCCACTCAGCGAGCGTATTTGCGACCAACGTGAACGAGAAAAGGAGTAACGCGGCCAAAAATAGAGTGTGGTAATGGATCGATCCGCGGGCCGCTTCGGGCAATTCGGTCGCGAGTGTTGCCGATAAGGTTCGGTACCCATTGAATGGATTGAGCTCGACCAGGGGCGTGTTTCCGGCAGCCATCAACACCACCATCGTCTCACCGATGGCCCGACCGAACCCGATCATCAGCGCGCTGAACAATCCGCTCATCGCCGTCGGAACCACCACCCGCACCGTCGTTTGCCAAACAGTCGCGCCGCATCCGAGCGATGCGCTCCGAAGATGCTGAGGAACGCTCTGCAACGCATCATCGGCGAGGGTGTAGATAAGCGGGATAATCGCAAAGCCTAAAATGCCTCCGACGAGCAACGCGTTCCGTTCTTGGTACGGGCCGAGAAATGTCCCTCGCGCGTCCCAACCCAAACTCGAAAGGACCGTTGCGACAACCGCGCAAAGCAGCAATGTGACTGCGCAATTCCCGAAGAATAAAAGCAATTCTCCGAGCGCCGTGTACCAAATACCACCCGGCCTCGTTGAAATCCATGGACTGACTCGGGTCGTGTGGAACCAAAGGACCAGCAATCCCATCGGGAGTATCGATAGCAGGAACCAACCCGGCCAAGGTGTCATGCTGTCGCTCGACAACCATATCAACATCGAACCGCCGAAAAGCCAGTTCTCGATCGTGTCGGACATCAGCCAAGCGATCCCGATCGCGGATGGAGCAACCAAAAACATTAACGGCAATCGAAACCGTCGCAATGGAATCGACTGCTTGGTCGGGAGCAAATTCCACAGATGGGCAGCGAACAGAAACATGACGATGGTGAGAATCCCTGACAGCAGAATCCATGCAAGCGAATCTCGAAGGATCGGCGCAAAAACCATCGCCCCGATGAACCCGAGAACCACGCTCGGGACGCTCGCCATCAATTCGATCAATGGCTTGAATCGCAATCTCCATCGGCGGCTCATGAACTCGCTACCGTAAATAGCTGCGGAAATAGCGATCGGAGCCGCGATCAACATCGAATAGAAAGTCGCTTTCAACGTCCCGAAGATCAACGGCCAAAGCCCAAATTTAGTCTCCCCCTCGATGCTCCCAGTGCTGCTCTGCCATATGTGCTGCGGCTTCGTGTACCCCTCATACCAAATCGGGCTAAAAAATGCAAAGAGGGAACTCTCAGGATAAGCTACATCCAACTTCAACAATTTGATTTCGTTCGCTCGAAAACCACCGATCACATTTCCATTCGGAGAAAAGCACAACCGCCAATCAACATCCTTCGGGGTATCGAATCCACTCGGATCAAAGAATTGCCAGTTCACCAACTCCCTTTCAGTCGTCACATGCTGTAGCCGCAAATTCCCGGACGAGTGTAGAGCCGCGACAACGCGTTGCGAGGGAGAAGCCCCCATCGATACGATCGGTGACGCTTCGGATTGCATGCGATGGATCGAAAAGTGCTCTTGTCCTTGGTCGGTCGAAGTGAACGCAACCGCTTCGACAGACCCATCCGTACTACCAACCATCCATGTCGTACGGCCTAACAACGGAACCGCTTGGCTCGGCTCACTCAGCGTCCCCGCCATGGTCAAAAACGATTGCCCCATCTCCAGGCTACTCGGCGATGCAGGGCTTGAAGAGCCAGGGTCCGCCGAGCCTCCATTCGACGAGCTCTCGCCGTTGGGTTTCCATCGCACGATGCGCCCCACCGTATCGATCGATTGGATCGAGTCACCCGAGTTCGAGACCATCACGCCTCGACACCTACTCGAACGTTTTGCCATTGCCTGCTCTGCACTCGCTGGAAGCGCGCTCGCCTGAACGGTGCTTGAATGATCAGCAAATGCTTGATCGGCAGTTGCTCCAGGGGTGGTTGCGTTATCGGTGGCGTTGGGACTCGTTCCCTGCACTTCGATCACCTGGGACGTGTTTTTCCACGTTTCGATCACTTGCTTGGTGTCACCTGAGAAACCGACCGCTTGTTGCTTGATCGTGCCCAACGCGACTTGCGATACGGATGAAGCGCCCCACACCGAGACGCTCGAATCGCTGAATCCGGAGGTGTCACTGCTAACTTTCCAATCCAAGTGTTCGATGGGAGTTTCGAAGACGGGGACTTTGTCGTGAAAAACGACATCCTCGACTCGAACCCGGCGCACAAGGCCTTCCGAAGTTTTCCGATGGACTGCGTTCTCAAGCATTACAGGGCCGAGCGCAATCCGTTCGGCGAGCGATGGGTCCAATTGGGACATGGAGAGAAAGCTTGTCTGAAATGGTATGCTGACGGGCCGAATCGAGCCGTCGGAGTAGCCGAGGATCATGCTCGTGTTGCTCGGCTCGACGCAGACCGCAGTGATGCGATGCTGGCCATCCCAGTTCTCGGGGGAGTATTTCCCCAGGACCCCGTTGGATGAAACTGAGCGGATGAGGATGCTATGGTCGGCTTGCAAACTCCAGACAATCTCTGCGTACTCGTCCATGCCAATCGCTAAAATCGCGCTGGGTAAATCCCCCTCCGGACCCGTTTTGAAATCGGACAAGGGCTCGATCGCAGACGGTCGAAACAGCGGCGCAACATTGCCGAACAAAACCACAACCACCATCAGCACAACCAGGATCGTGCCGATACCACCGATGGTGATGACTTGTTTGGCAATGCGATCCGACCAAATCACGAGACGCGACGAAGCCCGATTTCGCCGTATCAAGGTCGGTTCATTACCAGGCTTCAAGTTCACAACAGAGAGGTCTTGTCAGAAAGGATACAACGGACAACGCAACAAACTGTTAGGGATCAATACCCGCGAGCTTCAACGCTTTGGCTGCCGTCTTGGCATCGATCGGGAAGGAACCTTCCTTCGCGACCAACTCTTGACCTTCCTTGCTGTAAATAAACCGGATGAACTCGCGGCGGACAAGGTCCAATTTTGTCCCGGGCTTTACATTGACCGCGAGGGACAGATAACGGGCGAGCGGGTAATCGCCGCTGTACGCATTATCCCCAGTGGGAGCGAATGCCTTGCCGTCCGCTTTAGCTGACAACGACAGTGCCTTGACCGATGATGTCTTGAACCCGACACCACTATACCCGATTGCGAATCGATTCTCACCGATGGATTGGATCACGGCAGTACTTCCG
>Ga0194130_10005867_pt1 | contig 14501 bp, 11 predicted proteins | sample TA2KigsurfametaG_FD_160084 | JGI IMG/M metagenome (GOLD analysis project Ga0194130, IMG submission 160084) | Freshwater microbial communities from Lake Tanganyika, Tanzania - TA2015050 Kigoma 12 surface | ecosystem: Environmental > Aquatic > Freshwater > Lake | place: Tanzania: Lake Tanganyika... | reverse complement strand
GATGTTGCTCGCCTATGCCATGAACTTTTCTCCTATGGATCGGTCGCTATCACCCTCGACGAACCACCATCAGCCGACCCCGACGATGGCCCCCCATGACTGCGACTCCGTTTAAACCTAGTTAAAATCTTCGAGTGGGTACCCATTGGGCAGCGTACCTAGTCAGGGCGCAGGCCACGCATGTACTCTCTCACGGATCACACAAACCGCTTGCATCTCACGCCGTTTGCGTTGCGAGTTGCCTGTATGGCGTGTAGCTTGCATCGTGTCTGATCACCCGGTACGCTGACGAGTCCGGGACGGGGCCGAAAATCGTTGGTCGATAGCATTTCCCCGAGCTTTGTCGTCTCGACAACCTCGCCCGGACGGTGACACGCGAAAATAAGCATTCCCCACTTACGTTGAGTTTTGGAGTTAAGCATGAAATACGGGATGAACTTGTTGCTCTGGTCTGGCGAACTGAACGATGGTTTGATCCCAGTACTCGAAAAGCTGAAAGAGTTTGGATATGACGGGGTTGAACTCCCCGTCTTCAATCTCGATCTCGATTATGCAGCATGGGGAAAACAACTCGATGCGATAGGACTGGAACGCACAGGCGTTACCGTTCGAAACGCAGATGACAATCCGATTAGTTCTGATCCATCGGTCCGACGCAAGGGTGTTGACGCCAACAAAAAAACGTTGGATTGCTGCGCCGCTGCTGGGGTTCAAACCATCGTGGGCCCATACCATTCTGCGCTTGGCTATTTTTCAGGGAGCGGGCGCACTAATGACGAATGGAAGTGGGGTATCGACAGCATGCGAGAAACTGCCGAACACGCTGCCAAGGTTGGCGTCATGCTAGGCGTGGAACCATTGAATCGCTTCGAGTGCTATTTCCTAAACGCACAAGCCGATGCGGCCGAGTTTTGCCGACAAGTCAACCATCCGAATTGCCGAATGATGTATGACACGTTCCACAGCAATATCGAAGAAAAGAACATACGCAAGGCATTCACTGACATCAAGGACATGCTCTGCCACATCCATATCAGTGAGAATGACCGAAGCACGCCCGGCGCTGGAAATATCCGCTGGGATGAAAACTTCGACGCTATCCAAGAGATCGGCTACGACGGATGGTTGGTGATCGAAGCGTTTGGACTGGCTCTACCCGAACTGGCTGCAGCTACCCGGATTTGGCGTAGAATGTTCGACAGCGAACTCCGATTGGCCAAAGAAGGACTCGCGTTCATGAAGGGCCAAGTCGAAAAACGCAGGCGCTAAGATTCACCTCGATACGAATCTTGGTTCATGTTGATCATACCGTTGCTGGGTTCCGCAGTAGAGAGCTTAGTAACTCTCAGAGATTCAAGGAATGGACAATGGGGTTTCGCATGGCAAGGATCGCGGCGCTCGCAGGACTGTTGGCTGGCCTGTTCATGACGGAACTGCTAGCGCAAATGGCTGCTCAGGCTGACCCACTTCCATCACAAGAAAAATCGCTTGTGAAGTCGTCTGTGATTGTCGTCCGCCCCAAAGGATGGTCCAGCGCAATCGCGGAATGGGCGAGTTATCGGTCCCGGGAATATCGGATCGTCGAAGTCGATTCGCAACCCACAGCTTCGCAGCAGCACATCGAAATCCTTAAAGCTGCTTCGAAATGCTCCCCGAAAGCTTCCGCGATATTGCTGTGCGGCGATGTCGCTCGCGAAGTCGATCCCGATGCATCGAAACCGGGGACGAAGGAGAAACGCATTGAAACTCTAACTCCTGGCATCGTTCTCGATACTTCTATCCGGCTTTCTGGAATGACAACTCCCAATTTGTGCACCGATGCAATTTTTGGAGACCTGGACGACGATGGATGTCCCGATCTGGCCGTTGGTCGCCTCCCCGCCCAAACCCCAACGGAATTGTCCCGAATGCTACGACGAAGCATTGCCTACGAAGCCATTCCTCCCGGTCCATGGAACGACACAGTCCATGTCACTGCTGGGGTCGGTGGGTTTGGAATGATCGCCGATGCAGCTATCGAGACTGTGACTCGCCGCTTCCTAACCGAAGGGATTCCGGATCACTTCCATTTGAACACGACGTACGCCAGCTGTACGAGCAATTACTGTCCGAACCCGCTAGCGATTCGTGAGAGCTACATCGACCGTATCAATAAAGGCGGTCTCTTCTGGGTATACATCGGCCATGGTGCTGTCACCGAGTTGGATTACTTCCAAGTCGGCGAGCAGTGGCTTCCAATTGCCAAATCAACCGACGCAAAGCGATTCCAAATCCAAAAGCGGCCCCCAATCGCTATCATGCTAGCGTGCTTTACGGGTGCGTACGATGCCAACGTCGATTGTTTCTCCGAACGCTTGCTCGGGCAACCCGACGGTCCTATCGCCGTAATTGCCGGTTCGAGAGTTACGATGCCTTATGGCCTGAGCCAGCTGGCCAGCGAAATGATTAACGGTTGCTTTCGAGACGAAATACCAACCTTAGGTGATGTGGTACTGCAAGCCAAACGCCGAATCTGGGTATCAGACGAAACGCCTGTACCGGATCTCAAGAGCGAATCCGAATCGGTTGAGGACACTAGCCATAAGCGATTGGACATCCGTAAACGCTACGAGAAAATCATTACGGAAATGGCCAGAGCGCTCAGCCCTGGAAATCATGAACTGGTGCAGGAACGGCGAGAGCATGTACGGCTCATGAATTTGCTCGGGGATCCTCTTTTGCGGATTCCGTATCCGGAGAGAATTCAGCTACAGATCGAAAAGGTCGCAACTGCGGACTCGATTCTTCACGTGACCGGCACATCACCACTAGCAGGACAGCTTCGCGTGGAATTAACTCTCGTCCGTGATCGACTGCCCGAGGGTGTGGCTCCATTAAATTCCTACCGCGGGACCACCGAACAGCACGAAGCCATGCAACGCACGTACGAACGCTCCAATGACTTGCTGGTGTCCAGTCATGAACAATCGGTGGGCGCAGGTCCGTTCAGTCTGGACATAGCAATTCCCGCGACATCAAAAGGCAGGTACATTATCTCCGCATATGTGTACGGTAACGATAGCTGGGCGGTCGGCTCAGAAAGACTCTCGGTCCGGAAATCTAAATGACCATCGAGCGTATTGCTGACATTAACGATCCACGTTTGGACCCTTACCGTCATCTCCGCACGACCAACTTGACCCGATTCAGTGGCCGATTCATCGCGGAGAGCAAACCCTTGGTAGCCAGGCTCGTCGCAAGCCCCTTGGAAGCGGAATCGATCTTGGTCGATGAAAAGTTCCTCGACGAAGCCAAGACATGGCTCCCGGAAAGCGGCCGCATCTTGGTGGTCGGCTCCGACGCGATCTCACAACTCATAGGATTCCATTTTCACCGAGGGTACTTGGCCTGCGGATTTCGCCCGACGGCCAAGCTATGGAAAGGTCGTGAACTGAATAGCGATTGGACGGGAGTCTTTTTAATCGGAGTCCAAGACCCCGAAAATATGGGCTCAATCCTCCGAACCTGCGCAGCGCTGGGCATCCAAGACATCTTGCTTGGTCCGGAATGCGTTGACCCTTTCGCACGTCGCGTCTTACGTGTCTCGATGGGCAACGCCTTCAAACTGCATTTTTACCAGTGCGACAGGCCGTTAGAGACGCTGGCAGATTTTCATCACAATCAAGCCCGTTCCTTTGCGGCTTGTTTGAGCCCGGCCAGTGTTGAATTAGGTTCGGCCCACCGTACGGGGCCGACGTTAGTTCTGCTCGGAAATGAAGCCCACGGCTTGCCCAGCGAAATCATCGAAGCATCGAGCGATGGTGTTCGAATCGACATGTCACTCGGAACCGATTCGCTCAACGTAAGCGTCGCTGCAGGAATCATCTTGTATCATCTATCCCGAGGCATCCGCCGTAGCGATCACACATGAAACCATACCTGGGATAGCTCGCTATAAAAATCGTTGCTACGCCTTGCGAAAAGCGCTATCGATCCATGGCAGCAATCTCAAGCGTCGCTTCAGTTCGTGACCTCACCGCTAACCCATTCCTCTTGAGAAACATCTTGCGATCGTACATGTCATGATCGGCGCGATCGAGAATCGATTCTCGGGATTCATATTCATCCAATGGGATTGCAAAACCCGCAGCCACACCCATTTGCACCAACGCAGCACCGACATCGATTTTATCGATCAACGTTGTCTCGATAATTTCGCGAACGGCAATCGCTTCTTCATGGCTAAGCCTTCGAGGAATGAGGATCGCAAACTCATCTCCACCAAATCGCGCCACGAAATTCTCCGGCGACATCGCATCCCGGAATCGCTGAGCGGTCACTTTCAGCAATGTGTCTCCAGCGCCATGTCCATAACGGTCGTTCACTGCCTTAAACCCGTTCATGTCCATGAAGAACACGGTGTAATCCCGTGTTTGCAGTGCGTCAATCCTCTGAATGGTCGACTAAAACCCCTTCCGATTGAGTGCGCCTGTCAATGGATCCGTGGTCACTTGGAACTGCAACCCTTCCAATTGTTCCTGCTGGTTAGTTACGTCCATAAAGAGTGCGACAGGCAAATGCTTAGACGGCCACTCAATATCCAAAACCTTCCTTGCTTCTTTTTCAAGGATCAGTCGCTCGCACCGTTCGCCGAGTGAGGGCATGCACTTTTTAGCAAGTTCGGAAACATTTTGATGCAAGGTTTTTGGGTCTAACTGAAACTCGCCAATGGCAGAAGCGTTCGCTTTCTTTATGTATCCCATAGCATCGAAAAGAATAGCGGGTGAATTACGGTCGCTGTACGATCTCCACAACCACACTTCCTCTGGGCTAAGCACACCCGATAGAAGTCCTTTGAACAACTCGAATACCTTGAGCCGATGAGCCAGAGATACACCGATGACCGCAACACAAGTCATCACAGTCGACGCAGGTCTCGTTGGAATGCCACCAAAGTAAGTTCCACACCAGCAAACGATCATCGCCGGCGTGATCAATCGAAACAGCCCCAAGAAGACTTTGGAGATGTTCGCCGTCCTGTAACCGATATAAACACTCGCTGGTGTTAACAGTGTTGAGAATATCGAAAGTAGTTTTAACCGTTGCTGAGAAGTCGTCGAAAAGCCCGTTAGATTCGATGCTGTTCCCATTGCTAAAACCGTACCGCGGTCGGTGAGGCCATAGAGCGGAAGCATCGCCCGAGTGCGAGAGAGTTCACGACTGTGCGCAATGATCACGCGACAATTTTCCAGTTGTTCTACTGGTATTTTGCCCGCATGGAGTTCTGCAAGTGAAACCCGACGGATACTTCGTGGATCGTATCTTAAATCAACCGCAGAAGCAGAGTAGCTTGTTTCTCCATTAGCCAACCACAGGCACGGATTTGCACCTTTCCGCGGAATCGAAGCTTCGATCGAACGTATTCTGCCGTCATAATCTGGATTGAGTGTCATGTTCAATACGCTCGCTTCCGACAGCAACACCTCTCCTGGACGCAAGTTGGAATCGGTTTGATAAGCAAAGCCAATGCGAGCAGGACCGAATCGTCTCAATGCTCTCAAGACCTCGGCTTCCTCCTCGGCGGTAGACATTCGCGCCAGATTCAAATCCATTAGTACGCGATCCACCCGAGCCTCTGCAAGAAGCGTCAGTGTGGCCGCGAGGTATTCTCGACTCAGCCGCTCCATTCCGTGAGTGATCACATCCTCAGGGGTTATGCTGATAACCACGATATCGCGAGGCATCGTGGTAGCTTGGCGTGCCAAAAGAAGATCCGACCAGAACACGTCGAGCCTCTCGAGTGGGCTCAACAGCCATAAAGGAATACAAACCAAAACAGAAAAGAGAAACTGACGAGCGAACTGGTACAGATGCCGTTTGCTCGCAGAAAAAAAATCACGGCGGTGAGTCTCAGCGAATCGCATGACAAACTTCAATTTTTTGCCTTTCGATGACACCTTGATTATCAAGTGGGATCGGGCAAAGGAGGGGGCGGCAAATCCGGAGCCTCATCCGGCATCGGAGGTGGTGTTGGAAAAGATGGTGGTGGTGCTTGTGGTAGTGGTGGTTCGTCGCTATCGGGTTGTCCAGGGGCCTCTTTACCTTCCGCGATGGGTGCTTCTGGAGCGGGGCCCGTCATTCCTGGGGTTAAAAAGAAGGGTTCATCTGTAGGTTGGGGGACCGCGCTGAAGCTGTCCACTTATCCCGCGAAGCCACCCGTACCTAATGCTAACGTGTCGGAGAGTCCTCGACCAATGCTGCTTACCTTGTCGCCGACGGATTGCACCACGGGCATAAGCGTCACACCGATCAGGCCTAGCATGATGGCGTATTCCATTGCGGAATTACTATCGTCGTCGTGAAAGAATCGACGACAACCGCAACCAAACCCACCGTTCGACTCCATACTCACAAAAGTCCCTAGTGTTCACTATCGCTCATCAGCAAGAGTCATCAGCCACGCTAGAAACCTAGGTCGATATTTTGCCATGCAACTTATTAAACCACGCTCACATCACTAGGGGTCGTGCATAGCAGCCACGTTATATCAAATGCGACAGGTGTGACGATTATGCATGACAATGGATCGAGCGCTCGCAGCGGGATTGATTGCATTTCCCTAGTGTCCAAAAGCTGCTACTGCAAGGAAGGGTCTTCAGGTGCGGGATAGAAACCAGGATTTGGCAGGGGGGTAATTCCGGAGCGGGTGACAACACATCCGCGACACCTTGCGCGATGCCACTAATCTTCTGTCCTACCACCTGAGCCATGGGTAGGAGAGTAACTCCAATCAGGCCCAACATAATCGCGTACTCGAGAGCAGAATTGGCCTCCACGTCCTTGAGAAACCGTGAACAAGCTCGCCGCGAACCGACTTCTTGCTCGGTGTTCATCCCATTTCCCCAAGTGTTACGGTTAAATGCCCCCGGTCATAGATCCGTACTTCACCGCTTCACCGAAGCGACCGCAAGCCACCAAACCCCTGGATCGATTATTGAACTTGGAACGGAAACGAGATGGGAAGTGGCGAATTTAACGCCTTTTAGCTCTGTGGAATTACCATCATCTCACCCCCACTAGCGATGCCTAAATCCACGGATTCCGAATGAGCAACTCGACTGATTGTCCGAACGCTAGAACTTTAGTTCTGCGATGCTCTGGTTCAATGTTTTTGGTACAACCGATGACTTTGGCAATGGGGTGGTTGAGCATCCGATCGACATTCATGACATCCATGCAACGATTTTGCACCAACTCGGAATCGACCATCAGCGATTGACGTTTCGGAATGGTGGCCGCGATCAACGACTCACCGATGTTTACGGTCGAGTCGTCAAAGAATGACTCGATGGTTCGCACCATCCAGCGAAGAGAATAATCATTACGTTGGTCTCTTGCCCCAAGCGAAACCTCAGATCGACGACGGAATCGCATCCCAAAACTGAGTTTCAAGCCGTTCTACTTTTCCTCCCTTGAGGCGAACCAAGGCATCGCACTGACCAGCGATCGACTCGTCGTGGGTAACCATGACGATTGTCAATCCGTGCTCCTCATTGAGTTGCCGCAGCAACCGAAGGATGGAGGCCCCGGTTTCGTGATCCAGATTTCCAGTTGGTTCATCAGCGAGCAATAGAGATGGATTGGTAACCAAAGCCCTTGCAATTGCCGTGCGCTGCATCTCACCGCCAGAAAGCTCCCGCGGTCGATGCTTCATCCGATGGGATAGTCCAACCAGTTCGATAAGGTGTTTGGCGCGTTCGCGGATTTCTCGACCGTTCCGCCAGTACTGGAAGGCACCGTAACTAATCATCGCTGGTGTCAGCACGTTTTCCAGCAATGTCAACTCGGGGAGCAAGTGATAGAACTGGAAGATCATTCCTAGTTGCCGATTACGAAAACGATCCTGTTGACGCGTGGGAAGCGAATCGATCCGTCCGCCATCAAAGATGATTTCCCCCGAATCGGGGCGATCCAAGGTACCTAGCAGGTGCAGAAGCGTGCTCTTGCCTGAGCCACTTTGGCCGATAATCGCCGTAATCTTTCCCCGCTCCGCCGCGAAATCAACACCCGTCAAGACAGGCACAGCAGTCTTGTGACGTCGATAGGCCTTCGTCAGTCCAGTCGCAATGATCAAGTCCCGCGACGAGTCACTTGCCCGAACCGGTCCCTTCGCTGACTCGGCCGTTTCCGAGTCCACACCATCCGGTACTTCGTTCCCTAACGGTTCGTCGGGATGCACGACACGCCAAGGGGTCACTCGAGATGCTGTGCGTAGCACGTGCGGTGCAGGTGGAAATGTGGTGGAATTCGCCGAGGTGGGATTGTTGGAAGTGGTGCTATTCATAACGAAGTGCCTCGACGGGGTGCATGCGTGCAGCTCGAATACTGGGAAGAACACTAGCGAGAACGGCGATGAGCACCGCTCCGATGAAAACCCACACCAGCATAAAGGGGTGGATAATCGTTGGAATACTTTCAAAGTAGTAAACGGTTGGATCAAACACTTCGCGGCGGGTGATCCACTCGATGACTTTGGCAATGTCGTTGATCTTCCATACAAATATCAGTCCACATACCAATCCGATCCCAGCCCCTACAGTCCCGAGGAGCACTCCGTATCCTAAAAAGATCGTAGCAATACCGGATCCGGTTGCTCCCAGTGATTTGAGAACGCCGATATCCCGCGTCTTCTCAACAACGATCATGAAGAATGTGGCTAAAATGCCGAATCCTGCCACGGCAATGATCATGAACAGCAGAATATTTAGAATGGTCGTTTCCAACTGTACCGCCGCGAGCAAAGGACCTTGTGTGTCCTTCCAAGTCCTCACCTCAACAAACTCATGCGTGGGTGGAAACTCATCTCGCAACGCATCCCTTGCAGCATTCAGATCGATTCCGGGCTTGAGTTTGATTTGGATCGAAGTCACCGAACCAACTCCAGTCCGAGGATCAATCATCCCACGCGAATGCTGAAGTTTTTCAATGGGTACAAATGCGAAGGTTGAATCGTACTCGCTCATTTTGCTCTCGTAGAAATCGACCACGGTAAACGATTCGTCGATCCCTCGTGGAGGAGTTCCAGCATTAGGAAAAGTTACTTGAACGTCATCGCCAGGACGTAAAAAGAAGTAGTCATCCACTCGCCCTTCCGAATCGCGGCGCCGTAAACTTCCCAAACCGATACCGAGAACAATTCCGGTCCGCTGTTCCGTCTCAGCATCAAAGACCTTGATCGGCTCGGTCGAACCGCTAATCTTGATTCCAGGTCCAGCCATCAATGAATTGATTGCCGTATCATTCCCGTCGCTCTCCTTCTCTTCCTGAATTTTCTCCTGAAGCTCCTGATACCGTTTCTCCTCCGTTTTGGCCTCTTCGAGAAGTCGGTCCACTGAACTCTTTCGATATCGCGCCAAGGGCTGGCGGTATTCCCAACCGGAGGGCTGAAGATGTTTGCGTGTGGGATCGTATCCGGACTGCTTTAGGATAAAGTCCAGACGCTCTTTGTTCTCAGGGTGTAACAGGTACTTACTAAAATCACTGACGCTTGCGTAAGTCTTTTGATCGATCCCGATCAAATTGATCTGAGACGTATGGCTATTTCCATTGTGTTGGAATGTCAGCATCGCGGGCAAGGTCACAACCGTGGTTACCCCCGAGACGGAATCACCAAGCCTGGCACGGATCCGCTCCTCGTACCAACCAGGCTGTGCAATTCCCATGGTCGATCGCGTTTCAAGGACGATATCGCTGAGAATGCCGTGCATCCGCTCCTGCATCTCCGTGGCAAAACCCTCCATGACGCTGTTGACGACGATCAATGTCGCCACCCCTAAGGTCACAGAAACGATCGAGGCGAGTGCAATCCATCGCGTCCGTAGGTAACGTATGCATAAGAGGAATTTGTACATCCATCACTCCACAAGGTTCGAATCGTTAACCCATTGGCATAACCTCTTGTCATGTAGACCACACGACAAGCAAATCCGCCACCGACGGGGTGTCCGCGCGAAGTGTAGCAACGCCTCAGGTATAGATGCCATAGCATTCCCGCACGGTTCGCCACCCCAACGACAAACTGCTAGCTAACTTCAATTTCAAGTGAACCCGTGCGGTGTGACTTCACAAACCAGAATTGCTGGTCCAATTTCGCGGCTTGATCAGAACGAGAAAATCCTCTACACACCCCTAAGAAAGTCTCATCTCGAGAACACGACCCCGGAGTTGGTGATGGATCGCAGGCTTCGCTCGTACGCGAAAAACATTGGCTGGTTGCCTCTTCTTTGGATTGGCTTTGCCAGCAATCTATGCGCCCAGATCCAATTGAATCCTTCTACAGGGCAACTGCAAGGATCGCAAACCCCTCCTCAGGTTTCCGCATCCCAGAGTACGCCCCCGATCAGTCCAAACCCAACTGGTACATTCCCCGGCAACAATTTGCCCAATAGCCAATTGCAGCAGGGCAATCTTCCGCCAATTGTGAGCCCCCCGCCCGCTGGCAATGTGCAGGCAGGACAGCTGCAAGTCGCTCAGGAAACAACACTTCGTCCCAAGGAAAGCTCACGTGGGTTCGAGGGCAATCCAAAAGCAGAGAATCCTCGATCGACTGAGAATCGAGGAACGGTTCGCGCGATCATGGCGAGCCGCCAACTCGCCAACGGCAACGCGACCCCAGTGCAGCAGGATCCGGTACGAGACCTCTCCCCTGGAAATGCCGCAAACGCCGACGTAGTAAACGCACGAGAGAGCACAACAAAAACCAGTGCGATCCAGGAGCCCCAACCGGGCGTGCCCCTTTCCATTCCGCCAACTCAAGCCCCTACGACACCGCCCCAAACGGTTGCTGTACCCCAGCTACCCTCTGCATCCAATGGCAGTTCTACCCCGGATGCAATTGCAATCTCTTTGGAAACCATTCAAGCTCAATTGCAACAGATACAGACAGCAAATGATCTCGATCCAACGGTCAAGCAATCGTTGACGATGCTCTATGAAGCGATTTTGGCCGAAACCAAAAAACGGATCGAAGAAGAAAAGGCCATCCGCGACTTTGCTGCCGCGATTGAATCTGCACCCACAGCAACGACCGAAGCAAAGAAGCGCAAAGAGCAACCTTCGTTCAAGGCTCCTTTCGAGGAAGGTACACTGCCATGGTCCCGCATCGATACGTTGAAAGCATTGCAGTTGGAAACATCCTCGAAGCTGCAAGCGGCTACCAAAGGGCGAACGGATACTGAAACAACCATCGCCTCTCGGGATGCTCGCAGGAAGGAGATGCCTCGATACATCACGGAAGACAAAGCGCTCATCGCGAAACTCGCTGAGGAATTGACCGCACCTGTTCCCGAGGGAACCGACCCCAGGGTTCGCGAAGCAACCCATCTGCTGACCCGCGCTAAATTGGCATCTGCGAACAGCCATTTGAGACGACTTGAAATCGAACAGAGGACCTTCGACGCCGAATCAGAACTTCTTCCTCTCCGTAAGGAACTCTATCAAGCAGAGGAAAAATTCCATCAGCATAAAATCAAGGAGATCAGCGAAGAACTCGGCAAACGGCGTGAAAACCAAATCGAGAAACAAAACCGCCTAGCCCTTCAATTGCTGGCCAAAAGTCACCAACCCTTGGAGTCGCAAGCCAAAGCCATCGTCAAAAAAACCGACGACTGGCTGATGCTCGCCAAAGACCACGCGCGTTTCAAAAGCACCGTCGACGAGGCAAAGGCCGAGCAAAAGCAATGGGCTGATCGTTACAAGATCATGACCGACCGGCTTTCTCGCGACAAATCTTCTGTGAACACGCTAGACCGAACCATGACGGTTTCACGTCTGAAAAGCCTTGTGGGTGAAATGCTTCGCCGCCAACGCGATGACTTGCCCAAAATCGACGACTTAAACCATCTACTCGAAGACTACCAATCGAGACTTCAGAATATCGAGTCGTTGATCCTTTCTCTCGACGACTGGAAAGCCAAAAACACCGCGTCCGATGATCCGACTCAACCAACGATCGATGTCACTAGCACTCTCGAAGAATATCCTGCGCTAAACGTCGATCAGCAGCGGCAAATCCTCACCGCTGCGGAGCTCCAAATCTCCGATGAATATCGATTGGATGCGAGTAATTTCTCTGAAACGCTATTCAATCTCGCCGATCTCAATCAGCAGTTGATCGATCAAGTTCGAAAATACAACGACTTCATCGATGAGCATATCCTTTGGATTCGTTCGAGCGATCCATTCACCGCCGACGATGCTAAAAATGCATGGACATCCGCGAAGGAGTTTTTGGACCTCAAACTCTGGACGGCGATTCCGCAGGTGCTCCTGAGCGACATTCGAAAACATCTTGTTGGCTACGGACTGGTTCTCGCCTCCCTCGCATCTTTGATGCTGTACACCAAACCGATGCGGAAACAGATCCACGCGCTGGGTATTCTAGCTGCAAAGTCCAATACGATCTCGTTCCTACCAACCGCCAAGGTTTTACTGCTGTGCATCCTCCTGAGTGCACCATTGGTTTTAGTTCATCTTCTCTTGGGTTGGAGATTGATGACCCAAGCGGGAACGAACAAATTCATCGAGTCCGTAGGGATGGGATTGCTTGTTGGGGCGAGGTACTTCCTACCTTTGGAATTGCTTCGACAAATCGCACGAACAGGTGGCTTGGCGGAAAATCATTTCCAATGGTCGCACCATTCGACCTCCGTCCTGCGTAAACATCTTCGCGGGTTCATCGACCTCGCCGTCCCCACCGTCTCACTGGTAGGCATCCTGTGGCACTACTCGGAGCCCAAGTGGGAGAATACGCTCGGACGTGTAGCCTTCTGCTTGTTGATGTTTATGTGCAGCTTGGTCATTTTTCAAATCATCCATCCGAAGAGTGGCGTGTTTCGCGACTATTTGCAACGCAATGCAGGAGGCTGGATCGATCGTTTGGGTTATCTCTGGTACTTCGGATTGTCACTGAGTCCCATCGTTTTGATCCTGATGAGCTTAATGGGTTACCACTACACGGCCATTCGATTGGCGATGCATGTCCACACTAGTTGCATGACACTGATCGGATTGCTTTTGTTCTATTGCTTGATCTGTCGATGGCTGCTTTTAAGTCGCCGTCAATTGATCGTCTCGCAAGCGAGACAGCGACTCGAAGAGGCGAGACGTAGAGATTCTGATGCACCTCCAATTGCAACTGCGACTGCACCGGTCCCGATCGAAAACGGGACGGATCTGTCGCACATCAATGCACAAACCATACGCCTAGTCTCCAGCACCATGATCTTTACTGCGTGCGCGGCGATCGCTTGGATTTGGTCATCGGTCCTGCCAGCGGTCGGTGTCCTCGATTCCATCCACTTGTGGACAGTGACTGGTTCAACGCCTGATGAAAAACTCCCCGTGACACTCGCAAACTTGTTACTCGCGATACCGGCAGCGATCATGACGGTCGTTGCCGCGAAGAACTTACCGGGCCTTTTGGAAATCGCACTACTGCAGCATCTACCCTTAGAGAATGCGGTCCGGTATGCGATCACCTCGATTTCCCGATATACGATTTTAACCCTCGGTATTGCGATGACTTTCAATAGTCTCGGTGTACGCTGGGCCAGTATCCAATGGCTCGTTGCGGCCCTCGGTGTCGGTTTAGGATTCGGCTTGCAAGAAATCTTCGCCAATTTCGTCTCAGGCTTGATCCTGCTGTTCGAGCAACCCGTACGCGTTGGGGACGTGATCACCGTTGGAGATACCACGGGGACAGTCTCGCGGATTCGAATGCGAGCAACCACAGTGATGAATTTCGACCAGCAGGAACTGGTGATCCCGAACAAGGACCTCGTCACAGGACGACTCCTCAACTGGACTCTCTCGGACTCCACCAACCGCATGATCATCGAGGTAGGTGTCGCGTACGGAACCGATACAACTAAGGCGTGTAAAATCCTAAGGGAGATCTGTTGCAATCACACGAATGTATTGAAAGAACCAGAACCGACTGCATTCTTTGAACTGTTCGCCGACAGCACCCTTCAATTGAAGGTACGACTTTTCTTGGCCAGCCTGGATCTGCGTCTCCCGACGCGGCACGACATCCTTACCGAAATCCATCGGAGGTTCGCGCGGGAAAACATTGAGATTTCCTTCCCTCAACGGGATCTCCATATCCGCTCTCTTCCTAAAGATTTCGCGGTCAATTTGGGAAGGTAACCAACACCTGGGCTCATCTAACTCACTCGATGATTGACAGTCGCTATTTCCCTCAATAGGCTGTCCTCAATCTTTCTGTGCGCTTTGCCGACAGTTCCCACCACAGGATCCCCTCCTATGCTCAAATTCGCGATCGTGCTGTGCATTTGTATCCAAGGCAACTGGCCTCAATTCCGAGGTCCAAACTCCAATGGTCATGCCAACGAACATAAGCCCCCCATGCAGTGGTCGGATACAGAGAACGTGGTTTGGAAAGCTCCATTGCCAGGCCTGGGATGGTCCTCGCCAGTCATTGTGGATGAAAAGATTTACCT
>Ga0194130_10005864_pt1 | contig 14509 bp, 7 predicted proteins | sample TA2KigsurfametaG_FD_160084 | JGI IMG/M metagenome (GOLD analysis project Ga0194130, IMG submission 160084) | Freshwater microbial communities from Lake Tanganyika, Tanzania - TA2015050 Kigoma 12 surface | ecosystem: Environmental > Aquatic > Freshwater > Lake | place: Tanzania: Lake Tanganyika... | reverse complement strand
CATCATCTCCCTCTTGGAAGGAAGAAAGTTCGTCGATGGAATCCTGCAGGATGCCGCCTAATTCAAAATCCCAAAACACAACATTTGACAATACCTCAATAATTGGTGAGTGCGGATTTCAAATCTTGATTCAGTATGCCGATGGCAAATCGCAATTGTTTGATAATTATTCAGAAATTTACGCTTCGTTGCGAGCGGGTAATACCGCCTCGTTGCTGAATGGTACTATTCCTGCTCACATCGCACGGTCGGATGCGGCAGTGGTGGAGCGAGCTATACCATTCGGCGATTCCTTTTTGGCCACGTTTCAGACATTACCTACCACAGCAGTATTCCGTCGAGCCAGCGAGATATTCTTGTTCGAAAGCGGCGGTCTTCAAGATGCATCAGCGCGGTTTGTCGATTTGACTCCGCAATCGGATTTAGTGGATGATGTTTATGCTCCAGGTCGTAAAGTTAGTTTGCCGATGCCCACAGAAATAGTGGTCACGCCTACAATTCTCGTGGCACCTGTTCGAGCTTTTCCAGTGATTGAAACAACATATCCAAGCATCACAGGAGATCTGGAAATGAAAGATGTTACTGAAAACGCCGTCGAGGTCATTGTGATTCGGGTTGGGTTCGATGACTCGAGCGAGGACGGTCAGCCTGACTCAGTCGAACTCCCTGAGCGAGGTGAAGTGCAAGTCATTATGCTGAAGTCAGCCGAGTCGAGAGAGATACTGCGGCAAGCTATTAAGACTCCAGGCGTGCGAACCAACTTGCTTAATGGTGAACTCGATCTCGAAACCAAAGATACTAAAGGTGTAATGAACCCGTCGGCGAGTGATATCGATCGTTGGGTGGAGGAATATCGAAATAACCCAAATAAACCAGCCGGTGCCTATGCGATAAACACGCTGGATCCAGCTTTAGGCTTTAGGGTGCTTAAGGTCTTCTCCGTGAGAGATTTCGATTTGAAAAATGAAGAGTCGTCATTCATCGACAGGGAGGGCCGTGTCGAAAGCGAGGAAAGCAATGCGAAAAAGTCGGTGATTGAGGAGCAACACAAGCCATGATTCACTGCGCCCACTGTGGCAAGAATATCCAATCGATACATGCGGATCGCGTCTGTCCCCATTGTGGCAAGGCTCTTTCAATACCTGCACCCGAACTTGACCCTGGAAAGACTATCGATGCATTGGCAGGGAATGCAACAATCGATTTGGCGGTCTCCTTAGATGTCGAAAAGGATTCGTCGAAAACGCTCGACGATTTAAATGGAACCATGGATATGGGGAGCACGGTTTCCGTGGAGTTACCCAAAGAGGTTCCATCGACTTCGGGCAATGTAATTCCTAATGTTAGGGTAATGACGATGGATCTCCCCATGGATGGAGTGAGGGAATCTGAGCTTGACGTGATGACTGCGACGATTGATTCTCAACATGGGTCGACGTTGGCAACCGGTGCATTTTCGGTCGATTCTGATGCAATTCCAGTTACCGCGACCATTCATTTAAATGCCAACGAAAAGACGGTAGGGCCGGAAGACAAAGTGCCTGCGATTCCAACGGTTCAACGAGGGAGAAGCGCGAAGACCCATGTCGAACCCGAGGTTGAATCCAAAGAAGAATCTATCCTAAAAACGATCAGTCGACGTTCATTGTCCCGTAGCGATGATCGCATGATTGGCTCGACTCCCGACTACACCATTGTAAAGAAGCTAGGTGAAGGTGGGATGGGTGTAGTATACGCAGCGATCCAAAAGGCATTGGACCGCAAGGTTGCTATCAAGGCGATCAAGTCTGGCGTTGAAGTCAATTTCGATGCGAAGAAGAAGTTCTATTATGAAGCTCGCATCACGGGTGATTTGGACCATCCCAACATCGTTCCGATCCATGAGATAGGAACTCAAGACGACGGGACACTCTTCTACTCGATGAAGATGGTCGATGGAAAGCCATGGCAAGACGCGATTGGGAAGAGGACTCGTGACGAGAATATTGAGATCTTCATGAAGGTGTGCGATGCAGTTGCGTTTGCGCATTCCCGGAATGTGATCCATCGGGATTTGAAGCCGGAAAATGTGATGATCGGTGCCTTTGGCGAAGTCCTCGTCATGGATTGGGGATTGGCAATCCAATTACCCGCCAAAAACAGTTTCAGCATGAGTGGGACACCTGCCTACATGTCGCCTGAAATGGCACGTCACATCGTTCCCAAGATCGGAAAAGCAAGCGATATTTATATTCTCGGTGGAATCCTATACGAGATCATTACCGGGAATCCGCCACACGGAGGTAAGAACGTAAGAGAATGCTTGTTGCAGGCGATGAACAATCATATCATTCCTAGCAGCATTGAGGATCCGTTGATCGATATTGCGCGCAAGGCTATGTCGACTGAGGTTGAAGACAGGTACGAATCGGTAACGATTTTCAAGGATTCGATTCGAGAAGTGCTACGGCATTCCGAGAGTATTTCACTAACACGTCGTGCCGAGGAAACGTTAGAGCTTGCTGAAAAAACTAACGATTACGAGGGATTCGCGAGGTCCTGTTTCTCGATGCAGGAGGCCATCGAGCTTTGGCCTCAAAATCAGTCTGCAGTCCAAGGGCTTGGGAAAGCGAAGCTGGCATATGGCAAATCCGCGCTTGACCGTGGCGATTTCGATCTTTGCTTGCAGGTTTTGGATCCCGGCGATTCAGAACATATCACTTATCGAGAGCTTGCGCTGGTACGCAAGCAATCACTGCTTCTTCGCGAACCGAGGCTTCGCTTCACGCGACGTTTGCTGACGGGAGTGATTTTGTTTGCAACCGTTTCTCTCTCGATCGCGACCTACTACGCCAGTTTACAAGCTTCGATTGCGAGTCGAGCGGCAGCGAAGGAGCGGGCTGCTAAAGAAGAAGAAACTGAGGCAAAGACCCAAGCACAGGAATTTGAACGCAAGGCTGTGATGGCGCTTCAAGAAACAGAAAAAGCAAGAAAGAAGGAGGCTGAAGCCCTTGAATTGGCACGCATTGAGGAACGTAATGCGCGAGCTGCTGAAAAACAAGCGAAGGAAAATGAGAGAGAGGCTCGTCGGAATGCTAGAACTGCATTGCTGGGGACTTACCAATCAAATGTTACGTTATCAAACTCCCAAGCGATCGGGCTTGAGACATCCCGCAGTAGCGCATTGATACAGGATATTCAAAAAATCGCCGACGGTTGGCCAGTTACCGATGGATACGATTTGCCATCTAGTGGATCAGCAAGTGCTGTTGAGGCAGAGCGATCTCAGGTTGGAGGAATGTTGGATAATTGGGCAATACAGCGAATCCATTATTTCAACAACGAAGATCTTGCTCGTATCAAGGCGGATTCTACGTTGACGGGCATTGAGTTTATCCGCGCGAGCGGTCGTGTAGCCATTGGTGATAGTGAAGGTCGTATTCGGTATATCCGATCCTCCGATTCGGAACTACGATGGAGCGACGAACCTGAAGTCGTCATCGATGGACCGATGCGGCATTTTTGTTTATCTCCGAGTGGGAAGCTATTGGTTGCTTATGGGAGTGCAAACGACTCGGCGTCGAGCACGGTGTTGATCGCACCCGAGTCCGGTCGGAGAGCTTCTGTGCCAGGGATAGGGAAACGCCAGTTGAGTTCGATTGCATTTAGCAACGACGGTGGATAGTTGATTGGTGGGATCAACAACGGACTGTGGATTTGGCGCGTGGAAGGAGATTCGCTTTCAGAGCCGACCGTTCTGCCGATTCGTGGCGATCTACAAGTTTTGCAACCTCTCGAGGGAGCGTTGCAGAAGTATGTTTTTGGATTCAGTCGACTGCCAGGTGCTGGTAGTGTCTGTTTCATTTCGAATCTAAATGACGGTAAGGTCGTGCCTATTCCACTACCGCCAGCAGTCGGGAGCAGTGTTACCACAGCAGGTATATCACCTAATGGAACGACGCTGCTTGTCGGTTGTGTAGATGGCGCTGTTTTGCCCCTGCCACTCGTATGGTCGGGGCTCAGCGAGACGGTTGGCACTTGGAACGTCGAGATCGTAAAGACGGAGGATTTTGATGCCATCATAGAGACACACCGTTTGCAGCGACGTCATAAGAGTGAGGTCAATCAGATACTTTGCCATTCTGATGGTACTGTATTGTCCAGAAGTGACGATCCAATCATTCACGTTTGGCGGCTTCGGCAGTCGGATAGGTTGGTGTACGATCGATTTTTATCTGGCCTAGCATCGGACGTTGCGGGTTTTAGCTTTATGGAGAGTGGCGATCAAATCGTGGGATTTGATCGACAAGGAGCGGTAATTCGTTGGGACAGGATTGAACAGGAGCGAAGAAGAGGCGCCACGCTTCTCAAAGCTCCCGCATCAATTTCCCGTACCGGCTTTGGTATTGGTGGTGTACCCTGCGTTGTTGATGCGAACGGCGTTATTCTACTCGGTGGAAGCGCGGAGTCGTCTATTCAGCGTCCTGGATTCGCGACACACTACGTTGGGCATACGCCTTACTCGCAAGTGATCGATGCTGCTTGTGCTTCGCAGCATCCCTGGGTCGCGACATCCGCACGGAGGACCACGGAATCGAATTTTTATCTGGATCTTGTACAAGAGCGGAGCGAAGTATGTATCTGGGATATCGCATCGGGCAGGATGCTAGCGAGGCTTCCGATACCGACAGATGGTCCTGTAAAGCTCGCGTTCGTTTCGAATGACAAAGAGCTGATCTGTGGTGATGGTAATTCTACGTGGGGGATTTCCACAGAGTCGTGGAAGCTAGGCCCCGAAGACAAGCGATTCGGTACCGCAATTGCATCAACACATCCAATCCAGGACAATCTGTATGCATTGGTGAACGAGGTTGGCTCGGTACGAGTGCTCGACCGCATGAATCCAGACAGTTGGGAAAATGAAAGCTATCGCAATTTCGATCTGGCGATCAACAACCGCTTTCAACCTGTACGAGCAGCCTGGTCAACGGATGGGCGTAGGTTTTATATCCTGTTCGAGCACGGTCGGATTGCACGATTGAGTTGGGGTGAAGGCGGGTTTGAAGGGCTTGATTGGAGTCCAATATTTCCCGAGCTCGCAGTGGCCGAACAAGATTTACGTTGGATTTATGTAGACATTGATTTGTCGAGATCCAACGATTTTGAGGATACGCTTCGCGTTGCAGTGCGATCGAGCGAGAGTCGGCCGAAGAGCAAGGTTTCTGTATTGACCTGGGGGGCCGATTCCCGTGAGCCTAAGGTCGCAACGCACTTCGAGAAAAACGGGAATTGGCATTACCTGAATGCTGAAGATCATGTTCTTCAGTTTGAACCCACGAAGTCGACCGGTGGATTGGTAATGGGACTGAAATCGGCTGACGGCGCGATTATGGTCGCCGACACGCGAGGAGTTATCGAGTTGGTAAACCCATCGGTAAGAAATATCGCCGGGGCATACCGGCTAGGTCGAAGTCAATGTTCTGAGTCGGTGATTTCTCACGATGGAACGATGGTGCTGATGAGGATGGATCATCAGGTGGTTTGGGCTGCAGAGTATCTTGATCAGGAGCGAGGCTATTTTTGGAATCCCATTGGACATCGCTTCAAAGAAGTACAAGCGATTGCTATCTCAAGAAATAAGCAATCCATTTGTTTGATTGGTACTGATAGCGAGGATAGGCCAAGTGCTTGTTTGGTAACCAAACAAGATGGCCCGGAATGGAAAGTGGCTTTGGAGGTAGAAGGCATTCGATGGGCTGTTTCGCATACAAATCGCGATGGTTGGTTGATGTGGTCTGACCGCGGAAACGCTGAGATGGTGGACTTGGTTGCTGGTGGTTGGATGCGTTGTTCACTCACCGTTGAACCAGGCATATTGAGCGATAACTCGAAAGGGATGGATGCAATGTGGTTTACCGAAACCACAGACGCACAAGGAGAGGATGCGTCTCTGTTAATGTTGGTCAGGAAATTAGATGGAAGGGAGAGCAGGATTGATTGGTGCCGTTTGGACCGTGACAAAAGTCAATTGTCGGGGGCCGATTTCTCTTTAAAAAATCAAGCTATGATTCAGCGAGTTTCGGTTTCTCCGAAGGGGAATCTTTTCGTGGTGGGAGATGAAGCTGGAACGTTAAGTGTGTGGTTTGCAACAAAACGTTGGGACAAGCAGGCACGTGAGTTGTACTCATTGCCAGGTCACATTGGAGCCAATGTCACCGCTTTAGAATTCTCAACTGACGGTAAATCCTTGCTTAGCGGTGATCGTGATGGACGCGTAATCGGTTGGCACAGTGAGGGGAAAGGCCACTAGTTGCTGGAGATAACGAATTGAGTCTATTCGATCGAAGAGTTAAGCGTTCGAATTCAAATTCGGAATCAACGTTGTGACTGGAGAAATTGGAGCGGGAGGGAAAGCTTTGACTTTCGAAGCCCATCGTTCACATGTTTCGATAAGCAGCTTACGGTCGATGGGTTTTGTCGCGAAGTCGTCGCAACCGGCGTCTAAGCATTTTTGTCGATCGTCGGACATGGCATGGGCTGTCAAGGCGATAACTGGGCGGTTCCAACCCTTTTGCCGTAGTAGACTTGCAAATTTATAACCGTCAAGTTCCGGCATTTGCATGTCGGTGATGATCAAGTCAAACGCTGTCGGGAGCAACAGTTCGCCGTCGATAGTTCCATCGGACGTCAAGCAACATAATGCGGTCCGACCATTGTCGTGAATTTGAACTTGTGCCCCCGATTTTTCTAAAATGAAACGAATTAGCTTCGCATTGTCTGTTCCGTCTTCGGCGAGGAGTATGCGGACGCCGGTAAGTGATTTCTCGATGTTTGGAGAAGGTGGATTTGGCTCCGCGAGTTCCGGTATTCCTACTATCGTGGTATCCGACGCTTCGTGCGACTCGGAGGGGCTTGTTTCGTAAGTTACGGCGGCGGTATCGAGATCGTCCGATAAATCCGCCATCGGAATTGAATTTTCGCGTTGTCGAATTTCAGGGTGATTTTGGAAATCGATCTTGCCAGACTTCTCCCACGACACGCCAAATAGCCGTCCAGTGCAGATGGTAGCTACAAACATGCTTCCTCGCCCCCAACGGCTGTTTACCTTGACGTCCCCACCGAGCATATTTGCCAGCCGTTGACAAATTCGAAGTCCCAAACCAGTCCCTCCGAAGCGACGAGTCGTACTCGTGTCTGCCTGAGTGAATGGATGGAAAAGCTTTGAGATCTGCTCTTTAGTCATGCCGATTCCAGTGTCTTCTACCGTCAGGCTCAGCAGTTCACGGATAGGGTCGCAGCTTAATGAAACCTTGATCGATCCTCGATCGGTGAATTTGATGGCGTTGCCAATCAGGTTGACAGCAATCTGACGTAAGCGGACGGGGTCGGTTTGTATCGCGTTTGGGATATCTGTTTCATTGCAGAAACCAAGCATTAATCCTTTTTCCTGAGCCTTGAAATGCATCAATGACATCGCATCCTTAACAATCGAAATGGGGGATGTCGAAAGGAATTCCAACTGCATTTTGCCAGCTTCGATTTTCGACAAGTCAAGGATGTCATTGATGATGGCTAAGAGGTGTTCGCCATGGCGCTTGATGGTCGTCAAGTGTTCCTTCTGAATGTCGATTCCGATTTCGCTGCCAAGTTCGGACGTGAGCAATTCGGAGTAGCCGAGGATGGAAGTCATCGGGGTCCGAATCTCGTGGCTCATGTTGGCGAGAAACTCGGATTTCGCTTGGCTAGCAGCCTGCGATTCCTTGGCGAGCGCGTTTGCCAATTCGTTGGCTTGCCTCAATTCGTTCTGAGTCGTCTCGGTTGCTTCCTCGGCTTGCTTTCGAGCGGTGATGTCCGCTTGGATCAAAAGCAGGCTGAATCGTTTTGTCTTTTCATCGGTGATGACACTGACAGCTGTATCCATCCATAGATATGAGCCGTTTTCTGTCATCACCCGGATATCTCCTCGCCAGAGTCCAGGTTGATTATTGAATTGCAACAGGGATTCGAGGGCTTCGGGATTGTTGGGGATCGAGAATAGCTTGGAGATCGGTTTTCGGAGTAACTGCGATTGGCTGTACCCGGTTGTTCGGCACAGCGTTTCATTCACGAACTCAAAGTAACCGTAGCGATCGACTCGAGAGATGAGGAAGTGTTGATCGAATCCATTCTGTGTCATCTCCATTTGATCGCGAGTTGTGATCAGTTTTTCAACCAGTCTTCGCTGCTCCGCAACTTTAGTATGACGAGCGTTCCATGCAAAAAATAGTTCCGAGAGATCTCCTGATCGATGGGTTATGGATTCTCGATTTTCCTCGATGTCGTTTGCCAGTTCATGCCGTGGCCTTAGGAATAATCGATGAAGTCTTAGTTGGATCAAACCTAGTGTGAGCAGAGATACGAGTGCGATCCAGGTCAAACCGAGTTTGATGACTCTTTGGTGAAGTTGCTGCTCAGATTGAATGTCAATGCAGGCTGATATTATGTATGAGGCATTCAAATCTCTTGCGGCTCCGGATGAGGTGGTGTAGCAATACGAGCCATCCATCGTCCAGAGTGATTTTGTCTTGTTGTGATTGCCAACGGCATCAAACAGTTGCTTCGCTGATGCTTTTTCCGGTACCTCTTCGATCGCGGAACCGACCCAGTGAGGATGCGACCCTGCGATGATCCGAGAATCGTCTGGATCGATGATGGCCACCCATCGCACCGATGGATCCGACGGATTTTCAAGCCAATTTTGCAGGGCTTCGAGATCAGGACTTGTGGTCAATCGTCTGCTGATCTCGGAGGAAATTCCATGGGCTCTGTGCTCAATTGGACCATAAACAAGGTGGTCGGAAACGCCGAATAGTCCACACGTCACCGCCAACCCGACCATGATGATCGGAAATACGATGCCGAGAGCCCACGGGGCCCTCTTGCGTAATGGTGCGGATGTCGGTGTGATTTCGAACAAACTAGCGTTCCTTTTTGATTTCCGAGGAATACCTACGAGGTATCTCTAGGCAAGGATTTCCAAAATTCAAAAGAGTCTAGGTCGAAGTTTGCTACACTCAGGAACCCGATAAACCGGACGACCATGATTTCAGAAGGAATGCGCTCAAGAAGTCGAATGTAACGATTATGCCGGTTGGTAGAAGCGAAGCGGAGCCCTCCTCGCTTTGGCGTAGTCAGTCGGTTCTCACTGACTAGATGTCTTAATGGCTCGACTGCAGAGTAAGTTGAGAACCGCGTGCATGGAGTTGATGCAGCGAAACGCTTAGACGGGCGAGCAACTCCTCATCCGAAAGTTCTTGGTACTCATTCGCGAGGATGGGTTTTCCAAAGACAACAGCGGTAGGGTGGGGAATAAGCCACTTGGCGCCTTTAGGCATGCATTCATAAGCACCCACGACTGCGATGGGAACCAAAGGCACCCCTGACCGTCGAGCGATGGGGATGAACCCAGGTTTGATCTCCCCGATACAACCATCGCTTGTTCTCGTTCCCTCCGGGAATAAAAGAACTGCTTCGCCTCGTTTGAGCCGTTTGAGCATTTCCTTCAACCCAGCTAACCCGCCTCGTTCCCGATCGATTTCAATCGCGTCTAGAACGCGGATGAGTAGAGAAAAAAGTGGGTTCTTGAATAGCGTGTGCCGAGCGAGATAGTTGATAAAGCGATTGCAACAGAGTCCGACTAACACTGGATCCATGACCGATTGATGGGTGGATAACAACATAGCTCCACCACTATCTGGCATCAGATGGCGGCCTTCTACTCGCAATCGGCAAACGATGGTGGCGAAAAGCCGCGCGAGCGTACGCGATGAACGGTAGAAGATTTTGCGGCAAATACGAAAAAAGCTCGACTCTTTAGCATCTGTTGCAATCTTGCTTGACGAGGATGGGCCCTCAGTTGTATTTGCATTTGTCGTCATTGCGGACAGTGGTGCGGAGTTTTAACGGATTCGATGCTATGTCTGTGAAGAAGCGAGAGGTTTTTGAGGGCCCCGATGCATCATAGATTAGTTTGCGCTTTGGCGCGCACGATCTCAAGCAATTTCTGCAGCACTTGGGATTCATCCATTCCATCAGTTTGAACGGTAAGTGCATTGGGTGCAGGGCGTAGCCCTCCGGTCTCCCGTTCCATATCGTTCTTATCTCGCTCTTCTTGAAGGCGTAATATCTCATCGAAGTCGGCATCGATACCTGCGAGGAGCAGTTGACGGACACGCCGACGCGCTCGCTCGGTGGGAGAAGCTGTTAAGAAAATTTTGCATGGGGCATCCGGAAAGGCAATGGTTCCTTGATCTCTCCCCTCCGTCACAGCATTTTTTCCTTGAATCCATTGCCGTTGCGATTGCACCATAGCGGCTCGGACTCGCAGATTATCTGCGACCTGTTTGATCGCTTTGGTTATTCGAGGGGTTCGAATCTCTTCGGTAACGTTTTTTCCATCGAGAAAGACTTCATCGTCGAAAAGCTCGATTTTGATCCGTTGAGCTTCCTCCGCTACTTTGTCCAGTTCCCCGAGTGGAATCCCTCGCTTAAGGCACGCTAGCGTCACGCAGCGGTACATGGCACCAGTGTCCAGAAATTGGTACCCCAACTCCTTGGCGAGCTTCTTGGCAACTGAGCTTTTTCCAGCTCCAGCTGGGCCGTCGATGGTAACGATCATTGGAAGGGTTGAATTGCTGGGGGGCCTAGAGACGGTTCATGCCGATCGAGTTTGGGGAAATTCTAATGAATCTCAAGGGAATTGCACGGTCTATTTATTACGGCTGCCCGCGGTTCCAAAGAGATTTGTTCTCCCAAGCTGGGCCTCCATGTATGATAATTCATTGGAATCAATTTTTTTCGCTCGGGAGCTTGTTATGAGAATCTGTAACTGCAATCTGCCCAGGATGCCTCGAACCCTCGTGGGGTTGATCGTCCTTGTAAACGTCTTTACCCTTGGGCCCGCGTGGGCGCAGGACAAGCCTGCTGATGCCGGTGGCGTCGCAAGTGCTGAAACGACTGCTTCTGGAAACGAAGCCGATACGACCAAAGGTGCACAGGACATCGCTCCAGCAGAGAAGAAAGCGGTAGAGGAAAAGTCAACGGAAGTCAAACCTGAGGCTGCGTCAGCCAAGTCGACTCGGAGTGAGTCCAAGTCGCGGACAGAGAAAAACGAAAACAAGAAACACGTTCGAGTCTTGACCTTGAGCGGTAACTACCAAGATCTGCCAACCCCTGGTGGTTTGAATCCGACGGAGCTAATTTTAGGTGGTGGCGGTAAGTCGAAATCGTTTTATCGGCTTTGCGATTATCTTGGTGAATTAGAGGCCGAGGAAAAGGTAACGCACGTTGTATTCGATTTGTCGGATGCATCGATCGCAATGAATCCTGCGCAATTAGATGAAATCGATCGGCGAATCTCGAGACTTCGGAGCGGCGGGAAAAAGCTGATCGCTTGGTTAGAGAACGCGGACAACACTCATCTGTCGATTGCCGCTGGATGCAACGAAGTGATCATGGCGGATTTTGGTGGGATCGATATGCCGTCATCGACCATGGAATCCATGTTCTATAGGGACGCTATGGACCTAGTAGGATTGCATGCATCTGTGGTGCGAGCAGGCGACTTCAAGGGCGCCGTAGAACCTTACACCAATTCCGTCATGTCCGCACACCTCAAGCAACATTACGTCGAGATGCTGGAGTCGATTAACGCCGCTCAGGTTGCGAGAATCGCGCGAGGTCGAGGATTGACAGTTGGTACTATCCGCGACTTGCAGAAAAAGAGAATGCTGCTACCAGCAGAAGCATTGTCTGCGAAATTAGTCGATAGGCTTGCTCCCTTTGGAGCCATGAAGCAGACGATCATGGCGGATTTGGGAGATGAGTACGAATGGAGCAAGCCTAAGGCGAAGCCGAAGCGGGAGGTTTCTATTTTTGAACTGATGTCCAAAGCAATGTCCCCTCCCAAGGATCCATCCAAGCTCAAGGATGAATCGATTGCGGTTCTTCATTTGAGTGGGGCTATTCAAGATGGCAAGGATCCTAGCCCGGGTGCCATTGTTTCTGGACCGACAGTAAAGTTGATTGAGGAACTCAACGCGGACGACAAAGTCAAGGGTGTGGTTGTACGTATTAACTCACCAGGTGGCAGCGCCACGGCAAGCGAAGCGATTCGGCAATCGCTCGATGCGCTTTCCAAGAAAAAGCCAGTCGTATTTTCCATGGGTGAAGTCGCTGCTTCGGGAGGTTATTGGATCACCTGTATCGGTCAACCTATCCTTGCAGAGCATGGAACGATCACAGGCTCCATCGGTGTCTTCTCCCTCAAAGTGACACTCGGTTCTCTACTCCGCCGCGTAGGCGTTCGGGTCGAAACGGTGCATCTGGATTCATCCGCTGCCATGGATTCAATCGATCACGCGTGGACAGATGAGGAGATCGCACGGATGCAAAACTTCATCGATCACACCTATGGTCAATTCTTGAAGTTAGTCAGTGAATCGCGCCGTATGAGCGTTGATGAGATAAAGCCCTTGGCGGGGGGGCGTGTTTGGTCTGGCGAGCAAGCCAAACAGCGAGGACTGATCGATAATATCGGAGGATTGGACGATGCGATTGCGATGGTCGCAAAAAAACTTTCGATCGAAAAACCGAAAGTGATCTCACGTCCCGATGCGCCAACAGGACTGGATCTCTTCAAGTTCCTCGGTGGCTCCGACGATGAAATGGGGGATATCCAAATCGGTGCAGTGGATTCGGTAGATTCCGTGCTGCAAAATTTAGAATCTCGATTGATGGGATTGATGACTCGCCAGGGGTTCAAGGCGGACGCCACTAAATTATTATTCCGCTCCCTGTCTAAACACGAAAGCGGGTTACCGAAGGCTTGGGCGCTGATGTCCGAAGAGATCAAGATTCGGTAGCTGTTGGTTCATTATCGTAACCACTGCCACTGCATCGCATTACAACGTTAGCCCCTTCCAGTCGTAGAATTGGAAGGCGCCATTTGAAGAAGTTCCAGATGGGATTTCCACGAAACCATGGCTGCGACCGAGCGCAGCAAGGTCGCCCGAGCCTTGGTTGGCTAGGATCTCTGCAATCCCGAGTCTGTTGAATGTGATCAGTCGAAACCAAATCAAGTCCAAGGTTTTCTCGTCTTGAGTTTGAACATGGACTGGAATAGAAAAGGTCATCCCAGATTGACCGGAAATGCTGCAAAGTAGGGGGTAGGCGAATCGACGAAAAGTCACGGCGACGCTCACCGGATTTCCTGGAAGTCCCATAATCAATTGACCTCGCGGGCCAACGGCACCTAGGACAGGTTTCCCCGGGCGGATCGGAAGTTTGTGAAATACGATCTCGGATCCGGTGGCTTGGATTGCACCTGGAACATGATCGGTGTCGCCCATGGAAACTCCACCGGTTAATAGAATCGCATCGGACTGGTCGAGAGCCTCGCGAACTCGCATCTCAATTTGCTCAGCGCTGTCGTTAACTTGGATGCGGCGGACGGTGATCCAAGGATTCGCTGCGAGCATCGTATGCAGCAGCGGGCCATTGGAGTCTCGGATTTGCCAGGGTTGAAGCGTTTCGCCAGCTTCGATCAGTTCGTCTCCCGTGTTGATGATCGATACGCGAACCTTCCGACGGATTTGGAGTTGTCGGGATTCATGGAAGGTCGCAATCGTTGATGCTCGTGGACCATCGATGAGGCAATCAGGGCCAAGCACTAGCTCACCTCGAGAGGCATTTTCTGCTCGGCGTCGAATATTGGTGCCCATGGTATATCGATTTGGAGCACTGTCGATCACGACTTGATGTTCGGATTCGATGCAATGCTCCCGAGGAATTACAGCTTCTGCACCGTGTGGTACCGCAGCGCCCGTAAAAATCCGAACTGCCGATTTAGGGTTCAGGGTCATCGGCATTGCCCCTGCGGTTGTGGTCGCAATGACGGGCAATGGTGTCGTACCAAGGTCACCAAGGTACACGGCATAGCCGTCCATCGCCGATACGTCCAACGCCGGGCTGTCCCGAAATGCAACGATCGGCTGCGCTAAGACTCGCCCCATCGCCTCCATCAAGGATACTTGTTCAGATTCAACAACCGCGAGGCGGCCTTGAAGGAGTTGGAACTTATGACTGATCAGATCGACGACAGGAAGCGGCATCGGTGCGGCATTGAAGTATGGCGCCAAGTAGAAGTAGGGATGAGTGCAAGCTCACCACGGACGCCGATTATAACAAAGACCCCATCGCTTTCGAAGTTAGTTTACTTGACTTCGGTCCCTGCGCTGGCTTTATCGGTTGAGCATTCCGCTGAACCTTGGATAGCGTTCGCATGAGGAAACACAGGGATGTACGGAGAAATCCGAGCTTGCCGCCAGGAATAGCCTTCGTTCTCGGCGCTATTGGCGCCGATGGTACTCGGTGCGAATGGCACAGGTTGATGCCATTTCATCAACGCAATCTGACGTCGGATATTCGTCAAATCCTCTTGGATCGATTGCAGCTTGGAGGCGTCGCGTGTCGGAGTGCCTTGTGGGGACTG
>Ga0194130_10005862_pt1 | contig 14511 bp, 10 predicted proteins | sample TA2KigsurfametaG_FD_160084 | JGI IMG/M metagenome (GOLD analysis project Ga0194130, IMG submission 160084) | Freshwater microbial communities from Lake Tanganyika, Tanzania - TA2015050 Kigoma 12 surface | ecosystem: Environmental > Aquatic > Freshwater > Lake | place: Tanzania: Lake Tanganyika... | reverse complement strand
CCAGTTTAAGGAGTGTCTACAAAGTTAAATTATAGCATTAAATTGTTTGTTTATTAACTATCAAAGAGCACGAAACGCTGCCAGTGCTCCTGCATATTTAACATCTGCTTCTGCTCTCTTGGTTGCAGCAGTGTCAGTATCACCAGTTCTTTCCGCTTCCATTGCTTCCTGACGTGCAGTTCCTGACTCTTGTAGGGGTGTCCATACTGAATTGAACTCAGTCTCAGTCAGCTCCTGAACAGCGTTCTTGGAACCCTCTGTGATGGTAGTAATGGATGTGCTATCAGGTACAGCAGACAGACATACATCAATTCCATCTTCATCATGCATCCAGACTCTTACATCCAAACCAGGATACTCACCCTCTGGGTGTCTTTTTTCGATTGGATTCTCAGTGGTACACCAACCACCACCATGAACAGCAATCCAATAATGTTTGAGATATTTCATCGGTAACTGAATGAGTTTTTCTTTATTTATATTACAGGGATTCCATACTCTTCTGACAATCTCTTGTTGATTGAATCCATTGACTCAAATCCTTTCACAGTTGCCCATGTAACAATACTGTACCTTTTTCCTTTAGTGACTGGTTCTACACCATGCATATAATGATGATTGGATGGAAAACAAATCATCATGCCAGGCTTAGGTCTTACTCTGATGTTATGTTGTGGAAAGATGAAGTCTCCACCCTCATAATCATCATTAATATAGAAGACCATTGATAGGTCTCTATCAGTTGACTTCTTCCAAATCTTATCACCTTTGGGTGTACACCAGACACTTTCACCATCAATATGAGGTTTATAGTGTCCCCCAATACCATAGGAGAGAATCTGTGGGATTTCACTGCTATCCACTTCACATCCATAGAATGGATTGATAATTTCTCTTACAGCATATTGAAGTAGTTGTTTAATGCCAGGAAATGTTGGACCCATCTCAACAATCTGAGTATCTCTGGTGCTCTTATCAACTTGCCAGGAAGTTTCACCAGTCTCATTAGTTTTCTCTGCATCAAACACAGAGAGGTCCTCTGCAGGAGACTTCTCAATGTGTTCTCTTATCTCTTGTAATCCTTTGGGTCTGATTACATTCTCACGAATCAAGATGTATGATAAAGGATTGTCAGGAATCATCATATGAGTTTTTGATTATTATAGCACTAATTATCAACCTTGTGGAAGACCATTTGCGGCAGCAGATGCTGATGTCAAATCATATCTTGCTTGGGTTATGTATCCTCTTGTGGGTGCTGTTGCAGTGTCATTGGAGAAGTCAACCCTATCAACCGTCGAATATGATGAAGGATAATATCCACCAAAGAAATAACCATAAGATTTATTTCCAGTTGCTGTAAGTTGATATCTTGGTTGAGTCAGAGGACCTTTTGGTGATGCAGTTGCAGTATCATTAGAGTAATCAATTCTATCAACAATGGAATGAGCTGTTGGTCCTGGTGTATTTCCACCTCCAACGTAACCATAATTTAAATTACCAGTTGCAGCTAAGTATCTTCTTGTACTGCTCAGTGGACCCTTTGTTGCTGATGTTGGAGTGTCATTAGAATAATCAACCCTAAAGACATTAGATATTGGACCAGGATGACCTCCAGACCAGTAACCATAGTTCATGTTACCAGTTGCTGCCATTCCATATTTACTTGCTGCCAGTGGTCCTCTGGTGGATGCAGTTGCTCCATCATTAGCATAATCAATTCTCATGACCAAAGAAGAACTGGAATGTCCTCCACCAAACCAACCATAGTCATTGTTGCCTGTTGCCATTGAACCAAAGAAACCTTGAGTTGTAGCCAAAGGTCCAACAGTTCCCATTGCTGTATCATTGGAGTAATCAATACGAAATACTGATGATTTTGCGGTGGGTCCAGGAGTGAATCCACCACCATAATATCCATAATTAACATTTCCAACAAAGGAAGCACCATAATGTGCTGTTGGTAGAGTTGCTGCTCTTACAGATGTTCCAGATGTATCATTAGCATAATCAATTCTTTCCACTGTGGTGACATCTGGACCATAATCACCACCAGCAACATAACCATACTGTTGTGCTGTATTTGCAACTGGTAGTGGTGCTTTGAGGTCATTGATTTGTGGAAGTGGTTGTGCTTTTCCGTCATCTTGACCACTTAACATACCAATCTGAGTTATTGACAGTGCAAGTGCTCCTCTTGGTGAAGAGACAGGTGTGTCATTAGAGAAATCAATTTTATCTGTTGTGAGATTCTTAACATAATAACCAGCGTTTGCACTACTTGTTGCTCCAAGATACTGGAGAGATTGACTCAGTGGTCCTCTAATTGAAGTTGTTCCAGTGTCATTAGAATAATCAATCCTATCCACTGTTGATATGCTTCCAGGTCCACCACCAGTAAACCATCCATAATCCTTGTTTCCAGACCCTTTGTGTGCATATCTTACAGAAGACAGTGGTCCTCTTTGTGATGCTGTTACAGTGTCATTAGAATAATCAATTCTTTGTATGGTTGAATAAATTGGGGGTGCTGCTCCCGCAACATGCCATCCATAATCTCTATTTCCTGCTGCAGCATTCTGTGTTATTGAAAGCAATAGATTTCCTTTAGGTGATGCTGTTGGAGTATCATTTGAAAAATCTACTCTTTCAACTTTACTAACAGGTCCAGTTCCACCAGCAAACCACCCGTAGTTTTCGGTTCCTGTTGCTTCAAAGTAACCTCTTGCTGTGGCTAAAGGACCTGCTACAACAGTTTGTACATTGTCATTAGAGAAATCAATTCTGTCAACATATGTTCTAACTGTTCCTCCATTTGCTCCCCCACCAAAATATCCAAAGTTACTATTGCTTGCTCCAACACAAGTATATCTAATAGCACTTAGCGGACCCCTTATTGATGCAGTTGCAGTATCATTAGAAAAATCAATTCTTTGTATGGTTGAATAAACTGGGGGTGCATTTCCCCCACCAGTATATCCATAAGGATAACTAAAGACATTCTGCTTCTCAAAGTTCACTGATGCACCAGTGGTTGTGATGCCTATATTTTGGTTTGCAATGTTTGTTTTTGCAGTGAGACCGTGCTCAACAGTGCTTGTTGCTGCTGAAACCCACCTAATTACATTTAATCTTCCTCTTGGCGATGCAGTTGCAGTATCATTAGAAAAATCAATTCTATCTATTTTAGATAATTCTGTGGGTGTTGTTCCACCACAATAATATCCAAAAGAAGAATTTGCAGTTGCATCAAGCTGGTTAACAACATTACTAAGTGGTCCTTTAACTGATGCTGTTGCAGTATCATTAGAGAAGTCAATTCTATCTACTGTTGATTTTTGTCCAGGTGAATCATTTCCTCCAGCAACCCATCCATAATTAGCATTACCTGTGGCAGCTAATTGTTGTCTTGCAAGACTCAAATTGCCCTTTGGAGATGCTGTAGGGGTATCATTAGAATAATCTACTCTATCCACATTTGACTGATATGATGGAGATGGTGTAGCTCCACCAACAAAATATCCATATGCAGTGTTTCCTGTTGCCTTCAATCCATGTCTTGCAACAGTTAAAGGTCCTCTTGGCGATGCAGTTGCAGTATCATTAGAAAAATCAATTCTATCTACTCTTGAATATGCTGGTTCATCACCGCCACCAAACCATCCATAGGAAGCATTTCCTGTTGCAGATAAAACTCTTCTTGCTTGACTTAGCTGTCCTTTAGGTGTTGCAGTTGTAGTATCATTTGCATAATCTAGACGATCTACTGATGATAAATCGCTAGAAACATATCCACCTCCCCAGTAACCATATGATGAATTACCGGTTGCAGCAATCCAGATTTTGGCAACAGTCAAGTTACCTCTAAAAGAGGTTATATTGTTATCATTTGAAAAATCAATACGTTCTACAGATGATATTTTTACACTTCCACTTGTTTGACCACCACCATTATAACCATATTGCCAGTCAAGACTATAAGGAGGTTTCAGAAATGCCTCTCCTTCAGTAGGCCAGTTTCCTGTGCCCTGTCTTAATTTTACATCTTGAAGACTGAAAATTCCTCTTTTATTAGTTGCTGCCATTTCTTAAATAGGGACTATCAGAATACTTCCAGTATTCAAGTTTCTTATACTTATTTAGAATGCGCTGTGATAAAACATCCTGAGGTCTTGGAGATGTTCTTTTCAGTTGTGGTCTGACATAATGCATATCCTTTAGGTTCCACTGGTCTTCATTCTCACGATGATTATTGTGAATGTTATGATAATTATGTTGATAATAATCTATCTCCAAGAAGTCATAAATCCTTCTCATTGTTTCATCAGGAGTATTTACCAGGTCACTGTACTCAACTAACAACAGATGATGAGTGTTGTGATGAACAAATGCTTGTGCCAGTGCCCACAATGCTTGGTCCACAATTCCATCAGGTCCCATGAGAAACTGACACCTGTTATCATCATCCACAGTAAATCCACCTTTTCTCAACTCATGGTCAACGAATGATTCCTGGTCAGAGTTTCTGTGAATCATTGTAACAAAGGATGTAAGAATCTCTGCTACATCTCTTACTGAACAGATAATCTTTGGGTTTGGTGTGATAAAGGTTTTGATTCTATCAATATTATTTGGCCATGCGCGACAGTGATCTATGATGATAGGTTCTGGTCTCTCTTCATAGTAATGGTCAATTAGACTTGAAATAATCTTAAAAGCATTATTTGGTTTAGGGTAAGCATTATACTGTTCCGATGTCTTGAAATACTCTTCATTATAATACATCAGTTCCATCACTGGACTGACTGGATTAGCATGAATATTTGGGTTTTGATCTAACAAACTTTTCAATAAGGTCCCACCAGAACGAGGAAGACCTGCCATAAAGTGATATGTCTTTACCATTCTTTCACAGGATTAAAAAAGAACAACTGAACCAATCTACCATTTTCAAGTGTGGTTCCAAAGTTATGACTATGAGAATGCCACAGATGAGTTCTGAACAATACCATCCTATTATACTTCATAGGACAAAGATAGTATCTATCCCATTTATCTCTATACTGTCCGTCTCCATAAACTGTAGTCCACCAACATTCTTTGTAAGATGGATATCCATAAAACTGTGCTTCCTCATCAGTCTTGGGAATGTTCTCTGACTTTAGAGTTTTATGTCTCCAAAAGGATGTTCCTCCCTCATCCACACAATCTTTTGGGCTTGACAGATAAAGAACAGCACCCCACTCCCATGCAGGATCAACATGAATATCCTGCTTGTGTGTGACACCTTCTAATGAGATGCGAAAATATCCATTCTTATCTGCAGGAATCAGTTTCTCCTTTGCAATATCCTCAAACTTTTTATGAACTTCATCAGGATACCAACTTCCATCAGAATTTTTTCCAGGATAAGTATATTCCCCTTCTGGTTCTGGATAAGGAACATTCAAAGCAAATTCTCTGACTTCATCTGGATTAGAGTAAAAGTCATCAATAACAATTACATTCTGATGCATATTATGTTTTTGATTATTATAGCACTAATTATCAACCTTGACCAGGAGCAGCATTGGATGCTGCTGAACATGCTCCACCACCACTATTTCCATGAACAAAATAGGTTCTTCTCTGTGGAATCATAGAATCATTAGCAAAATCAAGACGCTCAATGATAGTGGCATCATAAGTTGCTGCTCCTCTACCACCACCCCAATAACCATAATTTGCATTTGATGCACCTGCTCTTTGATCTAAGTTGGTGCTGAATGGCGATTTAGGAGATGCAGTTGCAGTATCATTGGAATAATCTACTCTATCAATTGTTGTGTAAAGACCAGGATTACCACCACCCCAGTAACCGTAATAATTATTACCAACAGATGCTGTATAATATCTGGCAAGAGTTAGATTTCCTCTTGGTGATGCTGTTGATGTATCACTGGCATATGTTATTCTATCTACTGATGATATTTCTGTAACACCATTTCCACCAGCACCAATCCATCCATAAGTTTGAGTACCAGTTGCAGAACCGCTGTTTCTTTGTGTAGATAGATTTCCTTTTGGTGATGCTGTTACAGTATCATTAGAAAAGTCAATTCTATCCACTGTTGATGCGGATGGAGGTCCAGATGGTCTTCCGCCAGTGAAGTAACCATAAGTGATATTAGCAACAGGTTGTATTTGGTCTCTTGTTGTTGTCAATGGTCCAACAGGTGCTGCAACTGATGTATCATTGGAAAAGGAAAGTCTCTCTACAGTTGATACAGGTCCTGGTGAACCACCACCCCAGTATCCATGAGTTTGACTTGCAGTTGCACTTTGATAATACTTGGAACCAGTTAAAGGACCTGCAGGAACTGCTTGGTTAGTGTCATTAGCGTAATTAATTCTCTCCATATTGGTAGCAACAGGAGTTGAACCAGCCCAATAACCATACTGTTGTGCTGTATTTGCAACTTGTAGTGGTCCTTTGAGGTCATTGATTTGTGCTGGTGGTTTGAAATTCACATTGTTTCCAGAATGGTGTCCAGTTGCACCTGCCCTGGTTTGAACCATAACACCTCTTGTCAGACAAGTTGCAGTATCATTGGCAAAATCAACTCTTTGAATAGATGAAGTTTCATCAGAGGCATATCCACCACCAATGTAACCATAAGTGTGATTACTGAAACAAGCACCATTTTGCAATTGGTCAATCATGTTCAATCTTGGTGATGTCTGAGCATTATCATTGGAATAATCTAATCTAAATCCAGATGTAGTTCCAGTAGATCCATTATATCCTCCAAACAAATAACCATAATGAATATTGCTTATTGGAGAACCCTGTTGACGGATTTCAGGAAGGTTTGCTTTTGGTGTTGCCGTTGCAAGATCATTGGCATATTCAATTCTATCTACATTAGAGTGTCTGACAATAGGATATGAGAAATAACCACCAGCATAGTAACCATAATTCAGATTTCCAACTGCCATTTGTGCCTGTCTTCCAACGGTCAACTTTCCTCTACTCAGACCTGTTGCACTATCATTGGCAAAATCGTATCTTTCAACACTTGAAGATGAGTTGCCAGGTGTTCCTCCTCCACCTGTCCAAGCATAATCACTTGTTCCACATGCATGAGCGGTTGTGATTGTTCTACTAAAAGGTCCAGCGGTTACTGGAGTTGCAGTATCATTACTGAAATCTATTCTAAAAGTACTGGAAACATCTGATGATCCATTATATCCGCCGGTGACATATCCATGATTCCGAGAACTCATATCAATCTGTTCTTGTTTGATCTCGGACATGTTAGCCCTTTGTGTTGCATTGACCGTATCATTAGAAAGGTCAATTCTCTCAACAGAAGATCTTCTTGGTGGAATATCATATCCACCAGCAAAGTAACCCCATCCACCATAATTGAATTGTGATGGGTTTTCAAAGTTCACTGATGCACCAGCGGTTGTGATGCCTACACCTTGATTTGCGATTGCTGTGATTCCAGGAATTGTATTGGACTTTGCACTGGAAGCTGCTATTGTATTTTTGGCAGAGTTCAGTGCTGCTCTTGGTGATGCTGTTGCAGTATCATTAGCGAAGTCAATCCTGTCCATATCTGATCTCAGACCAGGATTGTATCCACCACCAAAATAACCATAACTACTATTACTTGCGCCTGCAGCACCATTTTTATTGGTGGTTAGAGGTCCTCTTAGTGATGCAGTTGCAGTATCATTGGACCAGTCAATTCTATCTACATATGACAAATATGATGGGGGAGAATATCCACCTGCCCACCATCCGTAACTTTGATTTCCTGCAGCATAAACATCATATCTTGCCTGATTTAGAGGACCTCTTGGAGATGCTGTTACAGTATCATTAGCATAATCAATCCTATCCACTATTGATGTTTGGGCGGGAACATTACCACCACCAAACCATCCATAGTTTAGATTACCTGTTGCACCAATAACCTGTCTTGCCTGAGTAAGTTTTCCCTTTGGTGACGCTGTTGGGGTGTCATTAGAATAATCAATTCTATCAACATCTGACAGTTGATTTGGAGCAGATGGTTTGTAACCACCACCAAAGTAACCATAATTTTGATTACCTACACCACCAGCAGTATTTTTATTTTGAGTTAGTGGTCCTTTTGCAACGGATAATGTAGTGTCATTTGCATATGCAATTCTATCTACAGTTGATAGATAAGTTGAACCAGGATTATAGCCTCCACCGGTATAAGAGTGATTTGCATTTCCTGTTGCAGAAATGTCATATCTTCCAACAGTTATGTTTCCTCTGATTGATGGTTTGTTCAAGTCATTAGCATAATCAACTCTCTCAACAGTTGTTTGTGCTGGATTGCCACCAATCCAATATCCATACTGCCAGTCAAGACTATAAGGAGGTTTTAAAAATATATTATTTTTTGTTGGCAGATTACCAGATAACTGCTCTTCATAGTATTCTTTTAATCTGAATATTCCTCTAGACATTTTTAAGCAACAGCTTCTGGTATATCATTGAGTTATTTAGTTCATTACCAAAACCATGACCATAAGAGTGCCAATGATCTGCATGAAATATTACACATCTATTATATTTAACAAATACATTACCATATTCTTCCCATTCATCCCTATTATTTGGGTTGAATGATGACATAATATCATCCATATTTTGCCATCCATTAATTTGGCAGGCATACTCATTAGGAAAAGCATCAAGTCCTGTTCTTTTGTGAGTATAGAAACTTAATCCCCTTTTACCAATAGCATCAGGTGGCATTGTCAGATAAATGACTACAACCCAATTTGCAATTGTATTTGCAGTCACAGAATTGTCTGAATTATCATTTCTAACTTCATTAAATGCTTCCATCACTTGAATAGGACGACTCAGAATGTAAGAAAGTTTCTGAGTCGTCTCATCAGTGATTAGAACATTACTATCAATGATAGACTTATGGTAGATATGTGCAATATCATAAAAGTCATCAACAATAACAAACTTCTGATTCATCAGTTACCTTCCAGTTTCTTCTGCTCTTCAGTGCTACCACTCAGGAGACCCAGATTTTCACCAGTAACATCCTCAATACCACGAAGAACTTTCTTCTGTAGATCATTCAGGAACTCCATCTTACCTTGAGGACTTTCCAGAACTTTATTCAGAGGTAGATAACCTTCTGGTAGTTCATTTCTCTTGTCAACAATAGCAGGAGCAGATGCACGTCTCATACTGTGCAAGTTACCAATGGAGATGCCAGTTTGTGCTGATACCATTTCATCCATTGCCTGGTCTGCAAAACGACGCTCCCAGTACAGTGCATCACCTTCAAGGAATTGCTCTCTAGTAACAAGTTTACCATCATTTTGTTCAATTAGTTTTTCAAGAATCTTATCCAAGTGTTCCATTTGATGAAGACGATCACGAATTTCAAGTTCACAAGACTTTAGGTAGTGCGTCAGTGACAATTCATCAAGATCAAACCAACAAAGTTTTTGGTGTCCGCCACCGGGACCACCTTGTTCCCACATGATTGGTTGTGATCTATCTTTACCTTGCCATTTATATTCAAATTCACGAACCTTTTCTTTCATTTCAATAAGTTTATACATATATCCCTCTGCCATCTGACGACGAGACTTGAGAGTATTTTCAAATGCGACTGGCAAAGTATGAGTGTCAAGTAGAGCAAACTTTTCTAACTGAAAATTAGTTCTACCCTGTGCCAATTCTTTATCACTTTCCTCCCACCTTAGAACATTCTCAAATGCCTTAAGAAGATATTGTTCGTCAGTCACTGCCTGTTCAGCACTTACAGGTTGATAAGACAGTGCAGTGTTTTCAGTAGTCATAGTTTCTCCACTTGTAATTTGACTAATCAGTTTTTTCCATTGTTTAGCAATCTTATCCCAGTCACACTTTTGTGTGATGTGGTTGGAAAGAGATTTAGAAATTTGATTATAATAAGGTCTGTTACCTTCAAAATAATCTATTGCAGTGCAACAAGCATCTGCAAATATATTTAGAAACCTTTCTGTAACTTCATATTTTGAAGTTGTTCTGTTTCCCTCAATAGGGACAACAGTTGCATAGTTCTCACCAGCAACTTCTGACATAGCACCAATATTTGTGATGATAGGATATGCACCACACTTCATTGCTTCTGCCATTGACACACAGAAGGTTTCTTCCCAGATATTGGGATGAATGAAGAATGCTGCTTCCTGATAGTGTTCCACCAGTTGCTCTTGGTCTACAGCAGCAGAATACTCTACATTAGGTAGTGATTTTAGTTCTTCATACAATTCTGTGTATTGGTCATTCTCCAGTCCATACAGAGACATTGATGAGAAGATTTTAAACTTTGCATCAGGATGTCTCTGCTGAATCAGGCGAATGATTGTGGGTAGAAGTTCTAATCCTTTGTATGGAATGGAAGTATAGATGAATGTCTTGCTCTTATTTTCAGAATAGGTAAAGATATCATTAACACCATTTGGAATGACAGTAATTTTATCCTTTGGAACATGATGGAACTTAATTAGTTGTTCTTTATTCCAGTGTGATGGTGAGACAATATGACTCACAGTGTTGTGGTCAAAGTTTACAAAGGTAGGTTGGTCATAGGCATGGTGTGCCCACAGAACCTTATATGGTTTATTTGATCTTCTCAGTTCTTCTGGATGTTGTGATACTGCTACATCATCAGGGAACTCATAGTATTGTGAGAGATAATGAAATGAACTCTCAGTTGCACCAGATTTCATAATTATTCAGCAAAGACGTGTGAACCAACATGTTGTAGTTTGATTGTAGTATCTAGCCAGACATCATACCCCAGCATTCTAGCACGATGAAAGAAACTTTGGTCTTCTGACTTGAATGCATTTCCAACCTTTTCCTCATGAAAGAAGTGATAAGAGTTATTGACCTCTCCTGGTGTAGGTGGATAGTTACTATCACCAGCAGATGGTGTATATTTCAGGTGCGGAAACCTCTGTGCCATGTTGAGAAACACGTTGCGATGGATGAGAACAAATCCCATTCCATTGCCCTCAATCTTTAGCAAGTCACCTCTTCTCTGCTCTGGTTTAACCACACTGATACAATACCTCAAAGGAATTGTTTTCATTGGATAGGCACCAGAGACAATCTCCACACCAGAAGATAACATTTTCACCACATCTTCTGGATTAAAACCAATATCACTATCCAGAAAGAACAGATACTCATGGTCTGTATTGTTGATAAAGAAGTTGGCACACTTTGACCTTCCCTGTGTAATCAGAGAAGAGTTTGCCTGTGTGAGAAGACCATGAGGGATGCCACTTCTCACCAAGAGTTTGCCCAAATTAAACAAACTCATTGTTGTTTTTTCATTCACAATCCCCCCGTGACAGGGGAGAGCAATCATTACACCCATATTGTTATATTTTTGTTTATTATAGCATATTATTGTGGGTTTGCATTTGCTGCTGCTGAAGCTGCAAATAGACCGTATCTTCCAGCACTTAATGGACCTCTAGATACTGTTGCTACAGTATCATTTGTGTAATCAAGTCTATCTACTGTTGAGACATAGATACTTGCTGGATTAGTCTGTCCACCAACAAAATATCCATAATTAATTCATGGCAACTGTTGAGTAGTAAAGATTTCTTGAAGTGGTTGTGGAAGTCCATTGTCTTGAGAACTAGCAGCTGCTCTTCCACTAACAGATGCTGAAAGATTGCCTCTTATTGATGCTGTTGCAGTATCATTGGAATAATCAATTCTTTGAACTAATGAATTTTGAGCATGATAACCATATGCAGAATTTCCAGTTGCTCCACTACCATCAATAGCCGTTGTTAAAAATCCCCTTGCAGGAGTAACTCCAGTGTCATTGGAATAATCAATCCTTTCCACTGTTGATGACTGACCTGGTGTTCCACCACCAGCCCACCAACCATAGTAATTATTTCCTGCCATAAAATTACCAGCTCTAGAACTAGAAATATTTCCTCTTGAAGATGTTGTGACAGTATCATTAGAGTAATCAATTCTATCAATAGTAGTGTAATAAGTAGGATACACTTCTCCACCAGCAACCCAACCATAATTTGCATTACCTGAGGCGGCACTTAACCCCCTAGCAAGAGTTAAAGGTCCTCTTGGTGATGCAGTTGGAGTGTCATTTGAGTAATTAATTCTATCCACTGTAGAAACTCTAACTGGTCCAAGATCTCCTCCAGTAAACCAACCAAAGTTTGCATTTGACATACAACCCATACCTCTAGAACTTCTAGAAAGAGGTCCAACAGTTAATAGACTTATTGTATCATTAGAATAATCAAGTCTATCTACTCTGGAACCAATAGCAGGCATATTACCGCCACCAAAATATGCAAAATTTTGGTTTCCAGAACCATTAGAATATTGAACTGCTGATGGCCTTGATCCTTTTTGAGAAGCAGTTGAGGTATCATTAGCAAAATTAATTCTACAAACTCTAGATGATTGTCCTGGAATATCAGGATCAAATCCACCAGTCCAGTATCCATAAGGATAACTAAAGACATTCTGCTTCTCAAAGTTGACTGTTGCTCCAGTAGTTGTGATGCCTATATTTTGGTTTGCAATGTTTGTTTTTGCAGTGAGACCATCATCTTTAGCACTCACAGCAGCAAGATATACTCTGTTATTGTTTAGAGGACCTTTTACAGATGCTGTTGCAGTGTCATTGGAGAAATCAACTCTATCTACAATTGATCTTGAAGTTGGATTTCCACCACCTCCCCACCATCCATATGAACTATTAGAACAACTACCTGATCCATATCTGGCAGAACTTAATGGACCTCTTGCTGATGCTGTTGCAGTGTCATTAGAGTAGTCAATTCTGTCTACTGATGATACTATAGGAAAACCACCACCAAAGTATCCATAATTAGCATTTCCAGATGCTTTAAAATTATATTTGGCAATGCTCAGTGGTCCCTTTGGTGATGCTGTTGCTGTATCATTAGCAAAATCAACTCTATCTACTATTGTTAATTCTGCTCCATTATATCCACCACCAATATATCCATATGAATTATTAGCAGTTGCTGAAAGTCCATTTTTAGGTCCACTTAATGGTCCTTTGGTGGATAGTGTTGGAGTGTCATTTGAAAAATCAACTCTGTCAACTGTTGAAAAATATGGAGCTGCTCCTCCACAAAAATACCCATAATTAGAATTACCCATTGCAGTTATACCATTTCTGGCTAAAGACAAAGGGCCAGCAGTTCCTGAAACTACTGTGTCATTGGAATAATCAATTCTACTTACAGTTGAATATTTGGTCGGACCAGGACCACCTCCACCAAAATATCCATAACTTTTATTTCCAACAGCATCAAGTGTCTCAGTATTAGTAGTTAGATTTCCTCTTACACTAGTCTGAATGCCATCATTGGAGAAATCAACTCTATCAACATAAGAAGTATAACCTCCTCCAAAATATCCATAATTCCAGTCAAGACTATAAGGAGGTTTTAAAAATACCTCTCCCTTAGTAGGCCAATCACCCTCTTTTTGAAGTAAATAGAGATCTTCTAAGCTGAAAACGTCACTTCTTCTACTCATTTATCTTACCTCAGGAAGTGATTTTCTTACCAGCAATAATTATATCAATTGTACTAGTTTGCGCTACTGAAACTTGAACTGTTCGATTCAGTTCAATTCTTTTTTGTCTATCCAAAATATCAACCACAGAATATCTTGGAATAATCAAATCTTTTGCAAGAAATGTTGTGGTTGTTCCATTAGTAATAGAAACAGAAATTGGATAATCACCAGTGTCTGTTCTATTAGTAATACGAATTGATTGAAGATTCGAAGGATATGTCGATGAAGTGTATATTCCCGTTGGGGAAGTAGATGTAATTGAAATAGTAGAAGCATATCCTGTTATATAATCAGTACTACTAGTATTCTGAGTATAATTCATGTAAACATCAACTACACTACTTAATCCAACATAATCAGTCCCTCTTGTAGTCCACATCTTAATAACATCTCCAGGACTAGCAACGAATGGATTTTTCAGAAGCTCAAGTAAACCACCATTTAAGATTGGAATATTATATGCAAAATATGTTTGCTCTCCTGTACCAGTTGTATTGGCAATTGATGCAATAATATTCACACTTGTTCCTACACCAACAGTATCAGAAACATTTGCAACATTAATGGAATTAACTACATATTGATTTCCAGAAGTGGATGGGAAAGTGAACATTGTAGTCTCAAAAGACAGAGGTTTCAACAAAACTGTGCTTGTAATACCAGTGTTAAATTCTCCAGACCCGCCACCTGCAGCGCCACCACCACCAGAAATACTAATATCTACTGTAGTTCCACTAACCGCAAATGTATTACCAGTTCCTACAAAGTTTAAAGTCGTAATTGGTCCTGATGTAATTGTAGTTCCAGCAGAACTAATTCCTAAATTAAATCCACCAGTAGCAGTGACGATACCAGAA
>Ga0194130_10005861_pt1 | contig 14512 bp, 6 predicted proteins | sample TA2KigsurfametaG_FD_160084 | JGI IMG/M metagenome (GOLD analysis project Ga0194130, IMG submission 160084) | Freshwater microbial communities from Lake Tanganyika, Tanzania - TA2015050 Kigoma 12 surface | ecosystem: Environmental > Aquatic > Freshwater > Lake | place: Tanzania: Lake Tanganyika... | reverse complement strand
TGGCAGCCAGTAGAAAGATTGGTGACCATCACCGTGTAGGATCCGGATATACTTGCACTGTGAGTAGATAGTGTAGATCCTTGGATTATCGCGCCATTCAGAAACCACTGATACCCTAATCCGACGCCTGAATTTGCACTAAGAACAACTTGATTGCCCTGACAAAACGATAACGAACTCGTGAATGAAATGGTCGCTAACGGTAGATTTTGAACCGTCACAGGAACTACAGACGACATCAAAGAAGTGCATCCAAGAGCATCAACTATTTGAACAGAATAATTACCTGTTAACGTAGCGGTATAGGAAGCGGATGAAAAACCATTCATCACCAGTCCGTCTATATACCAAATGTATAGAAATCCAACTCCGGTCGGAGCATTTAAATTAACGCTTCCTCCTGTACAAAAAGTTGTAGCACTTGTTGGACTTAGTGAGGCAGCTGGCAAAGGATTAACCGTAACCGAAACGGCTGCAGACCTGCTGACGCATCCGTTTGCGCTGGTAACTTCGACAGAATACTGACCACTTTGGGAAATTACTAGGCTTGAGCCTTGTCCGTTTAGGATTGGAGAACCACCCAAAAACCAACGATAGGTATGACCAGCAACCAAAGGTACACTTAAGGTCACATTGTTCCCAGAGCAAAACGATGTAGAACCACTTGATGTAATAACCGATGAAGGCAGCGGATCTACTATGATCGAAACTGGTTGAGACAATGTGCTACAACCCGTAGACGAGGTTACCACTAACTCATAAATACCACTCAATTTAGAAATAAATGTATTATTGGTAGCACCGGGAATGGGTGAGCCATTAATCCTCCATTGATAGGTTAAACCCAAACCAGAATTCGCCAATAAAACAACTGAATCCCCATCACAAAATCTAGTAGGCCTCGCATTAGTTATTGTTGAAATAGGTAAAGGAAGAACATTCACCGAAACAGGGCTCGAATTTTGGGTACAATTATTAGCGTCCGTTACAGAAACCGAAAAAGATCCTGATGATGTAGCCGAATAAGCGGCATTGGTCGCACCAGAAATAATAGCCCCGTTCAAACGCCATTGATAAACCCACCCAGAAGAAGTATTTACACCGAGACTTACTGAACCACCAGAACAGAAAGTTAATGAACCGGTTGGTGTTATACTGATATTTGGTAAAGAATCTACCCTGACATTGATGGGCAAAGACTGTGTAACACACCCAGCAAGGTTAGAGATTTGAACACTATATAAACCAGATACACTTGCATTGTAGGTGTGTATAGTGTCAAAAGGTAAAACTATTCCGTTTCGAAGCCACGTATATCGAAAGCCAACCCCTTGATTAGCTATTAATTGAACAGATCCACCACTACAAAACCTCACAGGACCCAAAGCCGTTATAGTGGAGCCATCAGAAATATCCACATTTACATTATTACTAGTTACAGAGCAGCCTTGAGGACTTGTAGTAACTAAACTATAGGTACCTGAAACTGAAGCATAAATTGAAGAGTTATTACCACCAGAAGGAACTGAACTTCCATTGAACAACCACTGATAGGAATAACCTTGGGCTGGATTGGTGTGGCTAATTTGTACGGTATTACCATAGCATACGGATGTAGGACCGGAAGCTGAAATAGTTCCGATAGGAATTGGATTCACATCAACGCGAACACCTATTGACCGAGTTGAACAATTTTGGGGATTTGTAACATCAACTGTATAAGTCCCCGGTAAACTTGCAATAAATGAACTGGAAACTGCATTGGGAATAGGAGATCCATTAAGATTCCATGAGTAGCTTAAACTAGTGCCTGTATTTGCCTGAAGTACTACGGATGAACCTTGACAAATAGCAGCAGGTGTGGCGGGGCTAATCTGCGCAGGAGGAGGACTAGACACAGAAACAGATATGGAGTTTGAAACTGAACTACACGAACTAGGTGAAGTCAAGACTAATGTGTAAATGCCTGAAGAGGTTACTGTGTAAACTGAGGATGTTGCGCCATTTAAAGGCACACCCTGGGCTCCATGCCATTGATATGCAAAACCATTCAATGGAGCAGAGGTTGAACCTAAAATTACATTACCGCCAGTACAAAAGTTAGTGGGTCCAGATGCAGATATGACCTGAGTAGGCGGCAACGGATTAATCGTTACATTAACGGAAGAAGAATTCGCATTGCATCCCAAAAGACCTACAACAACTGAATAAGAACCCGACTGCAGTACATTGTAGGTAGAACCATTTGCACCAATTATTTGGGAACCGTTTAAATACCAAGAAATTTGAGCCCCTGCAGTGGCATTTGCAGTCAGTGTTACAGGCGTTCCACTACAAACAGAAACTGAATTTGAAGGTGAAATGGTAACAGTAGGTATAGGGTTAACAACAACAGCAAACGGCGATGAAACTCGAGAGCAGTTGGACGAATTTGTCACCACAAGTTCATAATTGAAAGTACCCGCAGAATTGGGATTAGCAATATAAGAAGCGCCAGTGGCTCCATTGATGATAACTCCATTGAGTTTCCACGAGTAAACAAGACCAGTCGTAGTCGATGAAGAGGCCTGAAGTTCCACACTTGAACCCAAACAAAACGTAGTTGAACTATTGGCTATAATTGAAGGCTGAACAGGCTGAGGCAACGATGAAACAACAACAGAAGCCGAACGATTGGTACAACCAGAAGAAGTTATCAAAACTGCATCATAAGCCCCTGAATTGGTTGCCAAATACGACATATTTGTGGCTCCCGGTATAGCTGTTCCACCATTATACCATTGGACAGAACCAGAAAGATTAGAACTTGCCGAAATTAGAACGCTACCACCTTGACAAAAACTAACAGGACCTTGAGGGGAAATTGAAATCTGTGGTAAGGGATTAACAACAACCTGCACATTGGTCGTTAAAGTTGAACATCCCGACAAAGTAGAAACAAGTACAGAATATTGTCCCGATGCACTTGCGACTAATGTACTGTTAGTAGCACCTGACAGATTTGAATTATTTAGTCTCCATTGGTAACTGTAACCGGCAGAATCTATAGTGGAAAGAGTCACTGTTTCACCTTGGCATAAAGTGGTTTGCCCTAGAGGAACAATTACAGCATTTGGATTTTGATTGACAACTACGGTAACTAAGGACGATGCTACTGCAGTACAACCTGGAGAACTGACCAAAACTCTATAATCACCACTCAAACTCGCTGTAAATATCGGGGAATTAGCGCCAGGTATTAAAATATTATTTCGTTGCCACTCATAGATATAATTTGGTGAATTTACAGCCGATAACTGTACCGATCCTCCCTCACAAAAAGTTGTAGGACCATTAGCACTTATGGTAGCAACAGGTGTATTATATTGATTAATCTGAATTGAATTTGACAATGCTTGACACCCATTCGAACCCGTAACAGTAAGTGAATATGAACCTGTTACTCCAGCTGAATATGTTGAATTCGTAGCGCCCGAAATAACAGCACCGTTTAAATTCCATTGGTAATTAGCAGCGTTTGTAGAAATAGAAGTCAACAACACACTACTATTTTGACAAATCGCAATAGATCCCAAAGAAGAGATTGAAACAGAAGGGCTTGGACTTACACCTATTGCAACAGGTACGGAGTAAGTTTGGCAAGAGCGTGAATCAGTAACCAAAACTTGATAAAGTCCCGATACAGTAGCAATGTAATTAATGTTGCTAGCTCCTACAATTAGAAGGTTATCTTTAAACCATTGATACGAATATCCTGCTCCAGCGTTAGCGGATAGCGTTAGACTCGAGCCCGAACAAAAATTAATTGAACCATTATAGGAAATAGTAGAGGGTGGTGCTTGATTAACGGTTACAAGGATCGCATTAGAAATTGCCGAACAACCAGAAGAATTACTTACACTAACAGAATAACTACCCGCTGAATCAACTGTAATTGATGGAGAGGTGACACCAATCATTGGTAGGTTATTGCAAAACCATTGCCTTGATATTCCGACACCTTGAGGAGCGTTCAATGTGACAGAACTGCCTCTACACAACGAAGTTGATCCAGAAGCCGTTACAACGGATGTTGGTAAAGAAATTACTGTAACCAAAACTGATTGAGACAGAACACTACAGCCTTGTAATATAATTGAAACAGAATAAGATCCTCCTGTATTGACTGATAAAGTATTGGTGGTTGCATTACTAATTAACACGCCATTTAAAAACCACTGATAAATGTATCCTGGTCCTTGACTTGCAGTGAGCAAAATGTTATTACCTTGACAAAAACTAGTAGAGCCGGAAGTAGAAATAACTGAAACAGGTAATGGGTTAACAACAACGCTTGATGCTTGAGAAATAGACGAGCAACCTGACGAATTAATTACCCGAACTGAATAATTACCTGAATTTGTTACTACGAATGCTGAATTAATAGCACCAGGAATATCGATGCCATTAAGTAGCCATTGATAGGTAACTCCAACAGCATTACCGGCAGACAATGTGACGGAACCTCCTGCACAAAAAACAGTTGGCCCAGATGCTGTAATTAGAGCAACTGGCAATGGCGAAACAGACACGGAAATTGAATTTGATGCTGAACTACAACCATTTGAATCCGTTACTACCAAGGAATAATTCCCATTAGTAGTAGCTGTATATGTTGAATTGGTAGCGGATGGAATGTTAGTACTCCCGTTTATCCACTGATAAAAATAACCAACCGATGGAGTTGAGCTTAAAATTACTGATTGCCCTGCACAAATAGATGTAGAACTATTTGAACTAATTACTACAGTAGGTGAAATATTAACTACTACGCTTGTTGGAGTTGAGACGGCAGAGCAGCCTAAAGAATTTGAAACAATAACAGAATAGGATCCGGTACTTAAAACATTGTATGTGGAGGAGATTTCTCCAGGTATTATAACCCCATTTCTTTGCCATTGATAGGTCAAGTTTGGCCCTGCATTTGATTGAAGAAGCAGTGATTCATTTGAGCATACAGATACAGAGCCTGATGGACTAACATTCGCGACTGGAACTCCATTTACAGTAATTGGAACACCAGTTGAAATTGTTGAACAACCTGACAAATTAACCACAATCAAGGTATAAATTCCTGTTGAGTTAGCGATGTATGATGAATTCGTAGAACCTGGGATTATCGCTCCGTTAATACACCACTGGTATCTTAATCCGTTACCCAAATTAGCGTTTAAAAGCAATGAAGAACCACTACAAAAAGTGGTTGTCCCAATATAACTGATATTTGATGCGGGAGCAGTATTGACATTAATGATAACTGGATTCGAAATGGACTCACAGTTAAAAGAATTTCTTACCTTAACCCTATATGTACCGCTTGCTGTGGCCGCATATGTGGAAGAGGTTGCGCCAAAAATTTCTATTTGATTGAGAGTCCATTGATATGAAACACCTCCAGGCCCAGTAAAAGCGCTTAATAAAACCGAACTTCCAGAACATATAGTTGTTGGACTGTTTGTGGAAATCGATGCGATAGGAGATTGATTGACTATAACATTAACTGAATTAGAATAATTTGAGCAATTGTTGGCATTCAATACCTCTAAGGTATAATTACCAGAATCAAATACTTTATAATTTGAGTTCGTTGCGCCTTGAATGATAACTCCATTCTTGTACCATTTATAGTTAAGACCAATACCTGGACTCGCAAACAAAGAGACAGAGTCACCCGAGCAAAAAGTGGTAGGCCCTAATGGTGTAATTTGAGGGAAAGGTAAAGGGTAAACTGTTACAAGGCTAGGAGCCGATAATGAAACACAACCATTAGGATGGGTGATCTGTACAGTGTACAATCCACTACCAGTCGCTGTATAAGATGAACTAGTTGATCCCGCTATAATAGCACCGTCACGAAACCACTGATAAGTATAGCCAACACCTGTATTTGCAAAAATAACAACATTGCTATCGGCGCAAAAAGTCAATGAACCTGAGTATGCTAATTGAACAGGTGGTACAGGCCTTACGTTGACAATTACTGGAGGAGACATTGAAACGCAATTAGAAGAATTTGTAATTTCCACACGATACGCTCCAGAGTTTTTAGCCCAAAACATAGCACTTGTTTGGCCTGGGACTAATTGCCCATTGAAAAACCAATTGTATGTAAATCCCGAACCAGGACTGGCTGTAAGCTTTACAGAGTCTCCATCACAGAGATTCAACGAATTATTGTAGGTTATAATTGATGGCGGTAATGAATTAACCGTAATTGAAATATTATTGGAGATAGCTGAACAACCGGTAATTGCATTGGTGGCTACTACATGATAAATCCCACTTGAAGATGCAATAAAATTATGGTTTATGGCCCCATTCAAATTGACGCCATTTAGAGCCCACTGGTAAGAACAATTCGTATCAGGGTTATTTAAAGATATTTGGGTAGAATCCCCAAAACAAATTGCAGAGAGGCTTGATGAAATAACAGGATTAGGAACAGGTAAAACATTTACTTGAACAGGAGGAGAGTTTGCAACACAATTGTTATTATCAGTAACTCGTACTGAATAAACGCCCGCCTGCATTACGGTATAATTACTTGCAGTAGCGCCTTGAATAACCGAGCCACCAATTAACCAAACATACCTGAACCCAGGTTGAGATGTTGCGTTTAAGGTCAACGATCCACCAGAACAAAAGCTAAAAGAACCGGTAGATGAGGTAATTGATACAGAGGTTGGAGGGTATACAATCACATTGGTGGCCAAAGAAAAACCCCGACAACCGTTAGAATTGGTGACCAAGACTGAATAAGATCCAGTGGCAATTGCACGATAGATAGAGTCGGTTGCCCCTAAAATAGGACCTATTCCAGAATACCATTGATATGTCAAGCCGGGCCCCACATTTGCAGAAAGGGTTACAGAATTCCCTAAACAAAATGAAGTCGATCCAGATACACTGACAAGAGCACTTTGCTGGGGAAATACGTTAAAATTTAGATTATTCCACTGAATACTCGAAGCAAGAGTATCGTTTGTTGCGCCCAAAACAAAATAACTACGATTAGGAAGTGGAGGATTAATTAACCATTCGAAATTAAAATTACCAGATTGATTGGGGACAAACAAACAGACGAACCAAACAACATTACCATTCAAGGCCAAAAGTGATGTATCAGCGCTTATGGCTCGTATAAACCCGATACCACTTCCACCTCCTGGTGACCATGAATATTGTGAAATGGATGGGTTTACAGAATCTAATCCAACGAAGTAAAAATTCGAACTTGAATAAGTAAATGCTAGATTTAATGCACTAATCCCAGATATATTATTTGAAGAAACCATAACTCGAATGGTATCTCCAAAGCAATTACCACTACTAGCAACAGAAATTGAACTGGATATACCCTGTCCGTGAAGAAGACTCGGCATTAACGCAGCCAACCAAAAAGTAAACAGTAATTTTTTAATAAAATATAAATTCTTCATTATCAATAATATATAAAATAGACTTTTTTAATAAGACAAGTAATCAATCACAATATACAAAAAAAGTGAATATTTGCATAAATATTTACACAAAAAATATGACATAAAATTGAAATCAAATAATCACGAATACTCAAGATCCAAAACATAAGAACACGCCTTAAGAAATCCACACCTAGTAAGCGCTTTTCATAGCTAACAAACTGCTTATTCTAATCGTAAAACAAAGAATCAATCCTTTTCCATTCAGCGCCATGACGAAACGAAATAATTCTATACTACTTAATTTGGTCTTATGCATTATTCCCTTTTTGAACCTTAATGCAAAATTAAAATATGAAAAATTATGGGATAAGAATAATGACTATTATTGCTTTTTCAAAGACACTCTTGAAGACAATCATTTGTGGATAAATCAGAAACATACACTAAATGAAATTATAAGTGCAACAAATCACATACTTAACGACACTTTCACACAAAAAAGCCAAATCTTAAAGAGCGAAATCTATAATGAAATGGGCAATAGACTCACTGAGTATGAGTGTAACTACCCATTCTTTCTTAACGGATATTGGTATTTTAAAACATATCCTAAAAACAAAAAACATCCCCTTTACACCCGTAAGAAAATAAACTCAAAAAAGGAAGAAATTGTATTAGATTGTAATTCAATTCTTGACACAAATGCTACAAATAATGTAGTGAATATGTTCATAAGCCCCAATAATGAGCTTCTTATCTATCACACAGATACAACAATTAGAGGTATATACTTTTTAAAAATACGAAATATTAAAACTCAGGCAGAATTAAACGAAAGTATTTTCCCTACAAACGGGACGGTGGCTTGGGCACAAGATAACAAGACCTTTTTCTACGGAACTTCGGACTACAAAACAGGACGAGCAAATTATATTTGGAAACATAAAATTGGAGAATCATTTTTAGGAGCTGAAATTATTTTTGAAGAAAAAGATACATCATTCCAAACAAAAGTATATTCTGGGAAGTCACAAAATTTTATTTATATCTTAAGTCGTAGTGAAACATCCACTGAATTTCGATATATTTTATCCTCTAAAGCAAATGAACCTTTTAAAGTAATTCAGCTTAGAAAAAAAAATATGATATATTATGTTCAAGAGCATAATAACAATTTTTTTATTTTAACAAACAAAAATTATCAAAACTTTGAACTAATGTGGGCACCAATTGGTGCTGGAGAAGTCGATCAATGGAAACCATACCTTAAATACCACCTTGACACACTAATAAAATCATTTCAGGTATTTCAAAATTATATTGTTCTCGAAAAAAAAATTCAGGGATTATCAGCTATAAATATAATTTCGCTAAAAGATTCTGTATCAAGTTATATAAAGTTTTCAGAACCAACATATTCAATAAGTATAGATTCAAATTATGACTATCAAGGTGAACATTTCACCTACATGTATACATCACTAAAAACTCCAAACCGCTTAATTTCTCATAACATGAAAAGTCATTTGAATAGAATGATTAATGAAAGAAAAATAGCTGGTAAATTCAATCAAGATGAATATGAAACAGAAAGGATCTGGATGAAAGCAAGCGATGGGGCACTAATACCAATATCTCTTGTTTATAAAAAATCATTAAAAAAATCAACCGGGAATCCAACTCTCCTTTGCGGTTTCGGAAACTATGGTGAAACGATAAGCCCTAATTTTAGTTCAAATCGCCTTAGTTTGCTTGATCGTGGGTGGATTTATGCTATTGCCCATACTAGAGGAGGCAATGATTTAGGTGAATTTTGGCACGATGAAGGCAGATTGCTTAAAAAGAAAAATGTTTTTAATGATTTTATATCTTGTGGTCAAGGACTTATTGCTGCTGGTTATTCAAACCCCAAACATCTTTATGCAATGTCCTCAGGTTACGGAGGAATCTTAGCTGGCGCCGTTATAAACATGCGACCTGAATTATGGCGTGGTGTTATTGTTAGATCGCCCGTGGTTGATGTAATCCACACTATGCTTAACCCCAAGACTTTAACAAGCAAAATAATATATGAAGAGTGGGGGAATCCAAAAGATGAAATTGCATACCGCAATATTCTTTCATACTCACCTTATCACAATGTCAAAGAATCAAAATACCCAAATATTCTGATAAATTATAGTCAAGGGCTAAATAATATTCAGCTCCAAGAAACATTTAAGTGGGCAGTAAAAATCAAAGAATCACAATCGCAAATCAACTCAAAAAGTCAAATTTATCTTATCACTTCAAACTCAAATGATAAAAATATACGGCCCTATTTGGGGGAAGATTTACATAACGATGCAATCGAATTTAGTTTCCTTCAAAATTCTTTTGAGCATGACGATTAAGCTCGGAAAGAATTTTTACTACCTCGGTGAATTTTAATTTTTGAAGAATTCGTTAATCTTAATCCCCAAATTAAATCCAAATGATCCCAAAGGAAAACCCTGCCTTAATACCTTCCTAGGAAGTTCACTAGGCGGATCATTTGAATAATAGGTAAGTTTTTTTTCGAAAATCGTTTGCTTCAGATATTTAGGCTTGTCGGATAAAACATTTAAATCATTTTCTACCCAATTGACCGCGCGTATTTCCTTAGGGAAAAAACTAATGTTGTTAGAATTTATTTCTAAAATCAAAGATATACGCTCCATTAATTTTATTTCTATACCAGCGCCGCTACTCAACCCAAATGCGATATCGCCCACAATGTTGGATTTTATATAAGTACTGGTTGATGAAGAAACCATGCGTTCCTCCATTTCGAGTTTGCCGAAGTAACAAGCTAGACCTAATCTTCCAAATGGGGTTACTCGCTGATCATATTTAAATCCCCTAACGATGAATGACTGACCAATCCTATAAAACCTTGAGGACAAAGTCAATGAGTTTTTTTGATCTATATCTGATGAAGACACTAATTCCACAGGACTGCCCCGCAAATATGAAACATCAGATTGAAACCCCAAATATTCGTTGATAGTTCTGCCCAAGGATGCACCAAAGACAATTCCTTTACCATTTGAAAAGTCAACCTGAGTCTGCCCAGAGGTCACTTGAGTAGAGATACTGGATAACGGGACATTCAAAAGGCCAGCAGAAAAATCACCACCTATATAAAACCTACAAAATCCCGAATTTTGAGCATGAGATGAGGACCAAATAAAGCTTAAAAAAATAACAATATAACAACGATTCATTAACTGTTAATTTATTTTAAGCCGTTGAAATATTGAATATCCTTTGAGATAATCTCCTAGAAACTCCTAGTTTCAAAACTGATTGCCAAGGCAGATTTTAATGCCTAAATTCACTCCAACACTACCCATGGGAAAACGACGACTCAACGCACGCAATGGCTGAGTTGGTGATTGGGGTAAATCACTGAACGTATCCACAAATTCTATTTCACGTTCTGACACATCTAAAGATGGCAAAAAATCAATATCTTCTGCTTTAAGTTTGGTAACTTCTCCACCTTTCGGTGAATAGGTGAGATTAAACGTATTGATCTCACCAACTAAAGAAATACGGTCAGATATTTTGTGCGAAAATCCAAAACCTGCAAATAAACCAAATGGTGACCCTCCATCATAGACAACTTCCATGTCTAGTTTGGAAACCGGCTCGGTAATCTGATAGTTTAAAGATCCAAAGCCAATTGCGCATCCTAGCTTGGCGTAAGGAATGGTTCTTTGATAATAATTCCCATTACCTAATACAACTATTCCAGGAAGCAAACGTAGCATAGAAGCCTGAATGCTCTGCTCAAATGCAAATGTCCCTGAGGTTGTTACTGCTTTGGTAGGCGATCCTAAAAGATAGTTTACACCCAAGTCGAATCCAAAGTTTGGTGTGAGCATATGACCAAAGTTGAGTCCAAAATTTAAACCCGACCCTAGAGATAGATTAATTTGCTCAGAAGTCAGGTTAGAAGCGCCATATACATCATTCGTAAAGGTGGAAGGAAAGTCTTCATCTTGGGTTAAAACTGAAGGCGGGGTTAAAATATTTTGGGAACCCATTTTTATCCCGTATCCGCTTGTAAATGAAAAATAAGACCCCTGACCCAAAGCATGGAGGGAAATAAAAAACACAAATATTAAGGAAATTCTTAAAGTACGCAAAAGTGATTTTTTTTTCATGTTTTTTAATTTGAGAAATTACAAAATTGAATAATTTAATAAAATGTACTAAAAAATAATCTGGAAAAAATATTAGATATTAATCTACGACTTCTTAGAAGATTTGCTTTTAACAGGTTTGCTTTTAACAGGTTTGCTTTTGATAGATTTAGTGGGTGAAATTGTTCGCACTGCACGAACCCACCCTAGATCAACAATATAATTTCTATGAAAGCCTCCATTACCAAAATAAATGCACCAAGCAAAATTTGGGTCGCTTTGGGTAGATGACCAATAATAGGCATCTGGAATATTTTCTTTAATCGGTTTGAAATGATTTTTACCGTTGTCGTGCAATTGGTTGTAAATTGATTCCATTTCTACTTTCGTAGGAAGTCTCCATCCATCACCCAATTTACCGCAGGCTTGAATAGCGTCTGACCAATTCATCTTTTCAGGGAAATTTTCAGCAGCTACTTGAAACCACGGTCTCCCGTCAATATGGTAAACGACATGATGTGCAGTGCACCAAGGAGCTTTATTGGCAAAGGTTTGATCTATGACCCCGAAAGCCAACAAATTCAAGAAGATCATTTTAGAAATCCATTTCATAAATAAAATTTGTGCAACAAGATAAGACTTTTTACGGCATTAATCATTGATTAAAGTAAAAATTGACGATTATGCCAAAAATAGCCTATCGATGCAATAGTTTATATATTTTAAAATATTTATTTGTTTTATTGAAATACATCTAATATAAGACATTAACACCGGTTTTTGTGTTTATTATTAACTTTTAATTCGGAAATACCCAGGTCCTGAGGCAATTATGATCCCAGAATCTATTTCAACTCCCCGGAAGTCACCAAAGTCTGCTGGATTTTGTGAACCGACCTCTGAAAGGGGGAGCAGTAGCGTTATTGAAGCCGGTTGAATCCGTGAAGGAATAAATTAGCTTATAAACCAAGCTAGTTTAAGGTTTTTGAGTGATTTATCACACAACAACTGTATTAGTGTATTTTGACTTATTCTTAACAAACTTATAAAATGAAAAACCAAGCCAATCGAACATCGAATATCTCAGCACTTGTCCTTCTTGGTTTGGTGTGGTTGATGGGGCTGCTGTGGATGCACCGAACCCCCGGCCTCGAGGGCATGATGACCCACGACGCCTTGCGCAGCACCCTGGACTATCACCGAAGCCTGCCGGTCTTTGCGGCCCGCCCGTTGACCTCGGGAACGGTGGCGTTGCTCAGCCGTTGGACCGCGGTGGACGAAACCCTGGTCTTGGCCCTGCTGAATCCTCTGCTGTTGGCCCTGAGTGCCGTTGTGCTCTATGCCTTGAGCCTTCGTTGGGGAGCGAAGCCCATGGGGGCTTGGGTGGCGGCCGCGCTGTACCTGTTCTCCTTCCCGAACTTCTTAGCCTTTGTTCCTCCGATGTACACCTTCGACGAACCTCTGCAGATGTTGACGTTGTTTGCCGCAGGTTGCTGTCTACCTCGACCCGCGATATGGAGGCCGGATGCAGGGGCATGGACCTCGTCCCCAACCCATAACATTCCTTACGCTCTCTTGGCCGGCCTTTGGATGGGGCTATCGTGGTGGGCTCGAGAAAGCGGCCTACTCCTCTTGCCCATTTTGGCCGGGCTATACCTACCCCATTCAACTAAACAAGAGCGTCTTGGTCTGGGAATCACCGTGCTGACGGCCTTGGGGGTTTTGATCTTGGGGCGATTGACCACGGAACCTGCTGACACGACTGGGGACCTTTGGCAATGGCAAGCCCGGTTCAGAAACCTGCAAGCCAATTTCCGCAACACCGATTACAGAATCGAAACCCTGGTGGGGATTTTTCTGGTTCTGGCCTGGCCCCTGGTCCTCCTGCGTCCCCTGCTGGGCCGGCACCGCTTGTTGACTATGGGATTTGCAGTCAGCCTCGTTATCAATACGATGATGGTGCTCTTGATGGCCAAAGCCCGGGAGGCCCGGCTCTTTGCTTTGCCCCTTATGTTGGTCTGGCCCATGCTGGGTTTGCGTCGATATGCTTGGCCCAACCTGAAGGGATTCTTTGGTCCAAGGAACGGGCTCATCCTGGTTATGGCCATCGCTGGAACATTGCACCTGGCCTGGAACCTGTACCAAAGCACCGTGGGACCCAATTCCGCCAACCTTTATCGAGAATACCTCACCGTGTACGGAATCAGCCTGGGGCTCTGGATTTCAATTTCAAGCCGTGGAACGGAACAACCCTAAACCCAGGCCCAACATACCCACCGTCAAAATCGCCATACCGACGTAAATCAAAACGATGGCCTCGTTAGGCACCGTTCGACCTACGCCCATGGCGGAGGCAAAGAACCCAAAGCAAACCAAAAAGCCGGCAAGCACAAAAGAAAGCCTCACTACCCAACGCCAAACCGTAGATAAACGAGCATAGTCTACCAAGATTTGGGCAACCAAGGACAACACCACCAAAACCCCGGCATGGGCGTGGCCCGCCCGAAACATCGCTTTCTGGAAATCGGTCAACCCCAGCGCCTCCTGTTCACCACTCAAAATAGATAACAAAAAATAGCCTCCATAAACAATGCTGGGCATACCGATTAAAATAATTCCGATGACTTTACGAGTTTCGATGGTCATTATTTCATAAATTAAGTAAAAAATTAAAAAAATCCTTCAACCACCAGAATAACAAAACCAAAAGCCCCACCACAACTTCTCCGCGGTATCTGGAAAAAAAGGCTCGGATTTTATCCATCGCTGTTGATGCTATGGAATAAAAGACTTTTCATTGCTGTAAAAAGTTCCTGACGAGGTCTTGGCAAAGGCCCGGGCATAATGCAATTGGTTCCCCGCCATATTACCCGAAAACAC
>Ga0194130_10005860_pt1 | contig 14512 bp, 12 predicted proteins | sample TA2KigsurfametaG_FD_160084 | JGI IMG/M metagenome (GOLD analysis project Ga0194130, IMG submission 160084) | Freshwater microbial communities from Lake Tanganyika, Tanzania - TA2015050 Kigoma 12 surface | ecosystem: Environmental > Aquatic > Freshwater > Lake | place: Tanzania: Lake Tanganyika... | reverse complement strand
GGCGCTGCCGTACACGCCGAACTGAGTAGCCTGCAGGCCGGCTCCGCGGTTTGCGGATCGCGGTGTGAGTCAGGACGATCGGGCGGTGAAACAGCGGAGGGCATCGCATGGCACGATTTCGAGTGCGGGATCAGCAGGGGCGGACCTACGGACCGATCGATGCGGGTGAACTGCGCCCGTGGATCATGGAGGGCAGGCTGACCGAGGACATGCTCCTGCAGCAGGAGGGTTCAGCCGATTGGTACCGCGCAAGTGATATTCCAGCGCTCGCAAAGATCTTCGCGCAGCGGAAAGCGGCAATGGGCGGTGCACGTGCAGGCGCACGAAAGCAAGCACAAGAGGAGGCGCTCGAGATTCAGCTCGACACGAGCGAAACCCTCTGGGGCCAATGATGACGCCGCGTCTCAGACGCCGTCCCGAAGATGTGGAGCCCGCTCCCCCGCCGCCGCCATGACACCATTGTGACCGACCATCCCCTGCGGGCGCGTGAACGACGTTGGCACGACGAAATGGCAGTACGCAAAAATCTTTCGCACGCCACTTGCCAGATTGGATCCCCGACTGTAATGTTTTCTCAGGCATCCAGAGTCCCACGCGACCTCTTTCAGCGTGGGCGGCAACCGAGTCCTGAGAGACCGCGGTGCCGAGGTCAGCCCCGAAAGGGCGATGCGGCGTAGGGATTCGATCAGCGAATCACCTTCTGCACAAAGGCTTCCCACGTGGTGAGCCACCCTTTCAAGCTGCCAGCCGCGGGTGCCGTGGAGATCTGCCATGGCAAGACCGAAGTCCGTATCCACCGAAATCGCCCGCCCGCCGCTGAAAATCCTGCGACAACTCGGCATCGTTGGTCTCGACACAATCGAGCCCATCATTCTCTCAGCACTCGCAACTGAAACGCCGCTGCTGCTCATCGGTGCGCATGGCACAGCAAAGAGTCTGCTGCTCAGTCGGCTCTGCGAAGCGCTCGATGTGCCCTGGCGCCATTACAACGCGAGCCTCGTCAACTACGACGATCTCATCGGTTACCCGCTCCCGAGCGCGACAGGCGAGTTGAAGTTCATCCAAACGCCCGCGTCTGTCTGGGGAGCCGTAGCGATCTTCATCGACGAGATCAGCCGAGCACGCCCAGACATGCTCAATCGCCTCTTCCCAATCGTGCACGAGCGAAAGGTGCAAGGTCTGCCGCTCCCGCTCCTTCGCTTCCGCTGGGCTGCGATGAACCCACCCGCATCACCCGACGCACCCGTCGACAACGGCTACGCAGGCAGTGAGCCGCTCGACGCTGCGCTCGCCGACCGATTCGGATTTGTCATTCAGATCCCCTCGTGGCAATCCATGAGCGAGAGCGATCAGCTGCGAATCATCCACAGCAACGCCGAGCCCATTTCACCCAAGACTGCGAAGTCGCTGCGAACCGCCGTGCACTCCATCAAGGAACATCTGCCCGCTGTTGAACAGGCGCTTGGCTCGGTCTTCGCTGAGTATGTGCGATGTGTGGCACAACACGCTGGGCGATTGCAGCTTCACCTGAGTGGTCGCCGTGCCACGATGCTGTACCGAAATCTGCTCGCTGTGCACACGGCCTGCGAATGCGCGCACCCCGGGACCGTGCCCGAAGACTCGTCGTGGCTCACGCTCACCGCCTCACTCCCACAAATCGCGAGTGGGGCCACAATCGACCACGCGCGCCTTCAACTTGCACACAACGAAGTTTGGAAGACCATGCAGTTGGACCGCGCCGATCCGCGACGCCTGTTGGCGGCTCAGCCGGACGCAGTGCGCCGCCTGCTCCTTGCGATGAACTTCCCGACGCTCTCCACACAGGAGTTCTCGGGGTATGCGGCAGATGCCCTTGCAGGACTCACGCCCGGCGGGCGCCATGCCATCGCGCTGCACCTCATGGATTCGGGTGCCGCCAGCAGATTGATCGCGGCTGTTGCTGAGCAAGTCGCCGCGCTCTTCGCAGAGGTCGCCGTGGCACAGAACATCACCATGAACATCCACTCAGGGTCGGCGCAACACCAGGCGTGGCAGGAGGTGTTGCGCGTCAGCGCGTCTCTTTCGAAGAGCGACCCCGACCGCACACTCATTGAAAACTTGCTGATGGGTCAGTGGAGCAAAGGCGAGATAGCTCGGGTCGCGGATGTCGCTCAAGTGCTCGAATCGTGGACTTCCATTCGTGCCTTCAACCGACGAGGCAACAGTGTCCGTGCCGCTTGAACTTCTCACCACATCCACCAAGGGTCGTGCCGAGACCGCCCAAGCCCACACGCTGCTCCACAACATGAGTTGCCGCCCCAATGTGGCCGTGCAACATCAAGGGCACAATGAGTGCTGCGCTCTTCGTTTTGGATTTCAGCTCTCCACCGATCGTGCGCCCAGCTTGAACGACATCCTGCTGACGCTCAAGATCACACATACCCGAATGGCCAACCGTCTTGCGGCGATCGCCGCGCTTGCACTTGAGCCGTGCCCGCTTCTAGACCGGATGCCGCCTGTCGCTGCGGTGCGCCTGAATGTGGCGGGCGACGAGATACCGGGGCTCACTGATCAGCCTTTGCTCATTCTTGCCGTCCTTGCGCGCTGCGGCAGCGGCATGTTCATCCGCGATCGACCGCCCATTGTCACCGAGGATCGCATCCTTCACTCCGTCACTCTTTTCGCACCACAGTCCTGGAAACACCCCTGATGCGCACCGCCACACTTTCACTCACCGACCGACTGCTGCAAGCGTTCCCATCGGGCAGCTTCTGCCTGCCCGCCATGCTCGAACTCGCTGCGATCGAGGAGACCGATAGCGTGCCGACCGCAGCCGTCGAGTGCGCCATGCGGCCTCGGTTGCTGCTCAATCCACACTGGATTGAGAAGCATGCAGCGACTCCCGAGAAGCTCGTGATGCTGACGCTGCACGAACTTCACCATGTGGTGCTTGGTCACACGCGTCTCTATCCGCGCGCGACATCGCTGGACAACCTTGTCTTCGATGCGGTGATCAACTCGATGCTGTGCCACTTGCTGCCCGACCCAGCATGCACGACATTGATGACCGACTTCTACGACCATAGGGTTTTTCCCGAGTGCTTTCTACGACCAGCTCCCGAGTGGAAGCCTGGGGAGAGGGGAAAGACACCTGCCGCACTGCAGAAGCCCGAGCTGAGCCATCTCGCACCGCTCCACCGACGTCTTTACTCGCCCGAGGGCGTCGGCTACGAGGAACTGCGCGAAGCGCTCCGCACAAAGGCAAGCCCCAACACCTTCGGGAGCGTTCCTCTGCTGGGCGACCACCGGGATGAGTCTGATGGCGCATCGAGTGCGGGACAACTGGAGATCCGGTCGCCTGCTCTACTGAGCGAGGTAAGCCGCATTGTGGAGAGGTGGCCGCAGCCGCCAACGCCAATTCGTGGACGATCACTGGCCGATGTGCTGGGGTCAACAAGGATCGTCGTACAGCCGGCGAGCAATGCCCGGCAACTCACATCGCTGCTGCTCAGGGTGGCGGGCGTGCAATCAGGCGGCAGGATTCGTGCCTGGCGAGACCGACCGCACCCCGTGGAAACTCCGATCCCCTCGCTCAATCGCCGATCGACCGTGCTCCGTAGCCTTGGTTGCAGACCGCTGCTGCACCGAAGCGAGACCGCCGTACGGCAGCACGTGGCGAGCGGCGATTTGGTGCATATCTACCTCGACGTATCGGGAAGCGTTGGATCGGTGATCCCGGCGCTCTACGGCGCCGTGCTCGCATGCATGCGATACATCCATCCGAAGGTGCATCTCTTCTCGACCATCGTTGCGGATGTCACCTTGTCGCAGCTTCGCAGCGGCGTGTGCAAGACAACCAATGGGACATGCATCGAATGCGTCGGCAGTCACATGGAGCAACATCGCGTACGGCGTGCAGTGCTGATCACGGACGGTCATGTCGGAAAACCTGGCGCATCGACGGCACGTGTCTTGGAGCGTGCGATCATCGGGGTGGCGATGACACCGTCGAGCGACTGGCGCGCAGACCTTGAGAACTTCACCGACCACTGGGCGGAACTCTCGCTCGAATCCGCTCACAAGAGCATCGATATCTCATTTCGCCCATCGATACTGAAAGGAAATCCGTGATGTCCTCTGACCTTCTTCGTGCTGCAGAGTTTGTCCTGCCTGGTCATCCCGACAAACTGGCTGATGCCATCGCCGACGCGATCGTTCATGAGGCCATGGCTCGCGAACGACGCGCGCTCGTCGGCGTAGAAGTTGCGCTGCACCGCGATGCGGTGTTCATCGATGGCCGGGTCGCGTGCGAAGGCGCCGCCGACATCGACTTTCAACGGATTGTGTCGGGTATCTACGGATCGGCGGGATACCGAGAGGCGTTCACGCCAGTGCCCGAGAAAGTGAAACTGACCACCGATCTATGCCTTGGACCGCTGTGGCCCAACGAAGCCGAGTTTCGCGAAGTGGCGGATGACCAATCGATCGTGACGGGCTACGCATGCAGTACGCCTGGCACCGAGATGTTGCCGGTCGAGCATGCGCTCGCGCGGCGACTGGCGCTGCGGCTGCTTCGTCTGCAGCACAGTCAGCCGATGCTGCAGCTTGGTCCTGATGCGAAGCTGATCGTCCTGGTGCGCGAGAGTGCCGCAGGTGCGCAGTGGTCATTGGAACGCATCTCCGTATCGCAGCAGCATGCGGCCACCTGGAACGCGGTGCGTGGTCGGCGCGCCATCGACTCCGCGATGCGCGAGGAGGCGACGCTGTTCGCGAGTTGCGTTCCCGGGATGCGGGTGAGTGCGGATCTCGTGCTTCAGTTGAACGATGCGGGCGACTTCGTGGAAGGTGGACCGCACGGTGACAACGGACTCAGCGGAAAGAAGTTGGTGTGCGACTTCTATGGACCACGCGTGCCCATCGGTGGTGGCGCGATGAGCGGGAAGGATCTTTGGAAGGCGGATCGTGCCGGGCCGCTGATCGCACGCGATGTGGCTGTGCAAGGCGTGCAGCGCCTTGGGCTGCGCGAGTGCACGGTGACACTTGCGATTTGCCCCGGGGACCGTGCATTCCGTGTCGCGTCCGTGATCGGGGCGAGTGGTCGGGCGATCCCGACGAGCGCAATCGCGCTGCTCGAGTCGAGTGTGGACCTTCGGCTTGCTTCATGGGGCGACCGGAGCATCGGCAGCCTTGTGAACCGCGCACGGTGGGGACACTTCGCCGCTCTACCGGATCTCAAAGCGTGCAAGTTCACTCGGCGCGTCCGCACGCCACGCGCGCGTGGCGCGGCGGCACCTGCGGGCGAATCATGAACTGAAACACTCGATGGGGGTGGACACCCACCGCATGCCCTCGCGCTACACGGTCGAGTGGTACTCGGCTGTGCTGTAACGATGCCCGAACCCGCCGTGACCGCACACCGATCCCCTTGGGGATGCACAATGCAATGCCACCATGAGTCCTATAACAAAAAATATCGCGCAAAGCTCTCTCCTTTTTGTCTGGGTGATCGAGCAGCAGCGGCATTGGAGTGTGGAGGTCCGAATGTCGGAACTCTTACCAATCACCTTCAACAAGGAGCACATCATGTTTGTTTCGTTTTCAATCCTCATTGCCACTCTCGCCCCTCTTGCCCCTCTTGCCCAGACTTTGACGGCCTCCGCCGTAGTTGCAGGCACTATTGCCGATGACCGCCATCCCATCAGAGCGACCTTCGTATCGGGGCCAACGACCACTCCCGAACTGGTTCCTGTGGACAGCATTGCCATGGACCCGGCGTCAGCGTCAATCATCTTGCCCTCACCCGAGCCTGAGGACATGGGTGAGCGGGCCTACGAGAGACTCGTGCGCTCAGTATGGGGCTTCAAAATCGATCAGGCATCTCGGCATGCCGATCGGCTCATGCAAGTTGGCACCCCAGCTCAGCAGATGTGTGGCTTCTTCTTGGCCCTCAGGAGTGAAGCCTGGCTTGACTCGATCAGGAGTGACGGCCCGCAGTTCGCCAGTGCCCTTGAGATTCTCGATCGTGCACTTGCGGTGCGCGCACGCACCACGACAAGTGAGGAGTTCGATCAGGAGTCGCTTGATCACCACGTCGCACTTCTGGACGAAGCGATCGGCAACTCGCTCCTTGCCGTACAGCGCGCTCGCTCATGCATGCACGCACACGAAATCGATGCTGCATTTGCGAAGTTGCGTGATGCAAGGCCGTGGTACTGGTTCGACAACCGTCCAGAGGAGATTGCGTCCGCGGCAAGTCTCGTCCCAGCGTTTCGCGACCAGCTCCTCGTCGATCTCTTCACTGAAGGCCGTCTCAATCAGTTCCACGAGGAGCTCACATCGGCGGACCGAAGCGGTCTGTCCATGGCGGCGGGACTCATCGATGGAACGGGCACGCACATCGTCGTACGACGAGGTGCTGCCCGCATTCACGGCGAGGGTCGTCTGATCCCTGAGTACGCGAGGGTCTTCGACGCTTCGACGGCACGCATCCTCGAACCGATCGGACCCCAACGAGCGGCAGCTGCGCTAGCCGAGTACCGCCGGTGAACAGACCTGCACTCCACGACCCCATGAATAGCTACACGAATAGGAGCACTTCTATGAATACTGTCAGATACATCAACACGATTCGTTCCGTCGTCGCCACCCTAGCCATCCTGAGCATGTGCAATCTCGCGCTCGGCCAAAACGCGGCTACGCAATCCCCCCACTTGATCTTTGGGCCAGGGCTGCCGTGGCCGCCGAGGCTGCCGGAGCCGTTGAGGCTGCCGGAGCCGTTGAGGCTGCCGGAGCCGTTAAGGCTGCCGGAGCCGTTACTCACGACGCTGGCTCAATCGGGGCCAACCGCTCGCCAGACGGCGTACCTCGCAGCGCCTCCCGAGATGCGCGTGACCTACGTCGAGGCGATCGGCGAGGAGGGTGCGCGGCAGTTCGCGCGCAAGCTTGGGTGGCAGCCCATTTGCGACGGCACAACGGCGCGCCAGATCATCGGCTTCGATCAGGTCTACATGGATGCCGACGGTGTTGTCCACGTTGTTGAAGCCAAGGGCGGCGGCAGCTCATTGGGACGCGGCTACGGCTACCAACAGGGCACGCCTGAGTGGGCCGTGAGTGCCGCCGAGCGGACCATGCTCAATCCGAAGGCGACCACTCTGGAGCGTGAGGCCGCTCGACGCATCATCGAGGCTGCGAAGAGCGGCAAGCTCAAGGTCCATGTGATACGCACCCCACATGTGCTTGGCGAGCCGGGAACTACTGTCCTGGAGCAGTCGCGTACAGCTTCCAAACATACGAGGAAGCTCGCGGATTCGGCAACTAAGCGCTTGGCCTCGGCTGGCGTTGACGTAAGCCGACCGGTCGGCTCGATGCACCAAGCCGGTTCGGTTCGACCAGGCTCCATCATCCCCAGCCGCACATTCGGGCGCCCCAATCGCGGTGGTCCACCCCTTCGCAGCAACACGCTATCGCGAGGCACGGTCTCCATGAGCCCCGCGTCGCCCACGAGACTGAGGTGGACGACCGCCATGCCATGGTCGCTCGCATCCGGTGCCTTGCTCGGCGCCGGACTCGCTCTCGACGGTGCATTGCGGGTCGCTGATAGTGCCGAGATTGAGCGGCAGTACAAGTCTGGGAACATCGACTTTGTGCAGCGGCGAACCGCACATGCGCGTAACGGTGGTGGGATGGTCGGCGGATGGACCGCCGCGCCGATCGGTGCTTGGGCAGGAGCCAAAGGGGGCGCTGCTGTCGGCACCGCCCTATGTCCTGGGCCTGGCACCGCGATTGGCACGCTTGTAGGTGGCGTAGCGGGTGGCGCCAGTGGGTACATCGTCGGCGATCATGTGGGTGGGGATATCGCGGCGGTGATTGCGGAACAGATGGGCCAGCCGAGCCCCGGACTCACGCTACCCCACTTTGACTAGGGGATCGAGTGCATCCGCAAGTTCGCCCGCGACCAAGATCACGCCGAATGATCGCAGGCTGTGGATCGAGTATTCTCGCACACGGTCCTTTTTTGGTCGGGCGGATGCACTTAAACTTGAAGCCTCCTGGACAATCCCATCGATAGCATTTTCAACATGTTTTTAAGGGCTGATAAACTGCCAGACGCCGCTGACCCATTCGAGTCTGCGTCGTACTGGTTCACACCAACTGCCGAGCTGTGCACGAGGGATTGGCAAAAAGCAGTTCGCACAGATTCGACTCGGTCGCCCGACACGCCCGAAGAGTTGATCTTGACGTGTGGAGTGCGGCTCGGGGAGGGAGGCAGCGCGTGGGTATACGCGTGCACCATCCAATCCGAATCGAACTCGCCGGTGATATCTTCAATGGGAAACCTCGCGGTGAAGGTTTTTCGAAGCGGTTCTGCTGGCAGCGATGCTGAGCGGGAGGCCAATCGCCACTTTTGTTTCTCGGAGGCGATAACCAAGCCCCGGCCTGAGGTAACGAGGTTTTTCGCGGCAGGCAAACTGAAGTGCAGGCGCACGAACGGCGAGTTGTTTGCGATCGTGATGGAGCAGTTGCCTTCAGAGGATGGTGCGCTGCGGCCGCTGGCGTCACTAAAGCCGTCACCACACGGACCCACAGAGCCCGATGCTGAGCATAGCTTACGAGTTTGCGCAGCAGTTGCTCGGTCCATCGACACATTGAGTCAGATCGGCGCAAAGTCCTTCGGCGGTGGCAAACGGCCTAACTACTCGGACCTCAAGGCCGATAATATCTTCATCAGCGAAGAGATCGGCAAGTCGCCCGTTGCGGTGATCCTTGATCACGGTTCGTGGTCAGACGCGGGAAAGCACACGGAGCGAACAGATGGTGTGCCCGTGACCGCTTCCGAAGCCATCGGCACATTGCTGGGGGAGCTCATGGGGGCCCCGCCTCTCGATTCGGTCTCTTACCCGCAGCGAGTCGTGCTTCAGGAGATCGCCCGGCTGAAGCATGAATCGCGGCCACCACTCGACGTCTCGGCCAAGCGACTGGAACGCGCTGCTCGGATGATCCGCAAGAGACCTCGGAGGATGATCATCGCGGGGATCAGTTTCATCGCAGCTGCCGCGCTCATCTCAATCGTCGCGACTGCGGTGTGGTTGGAGGTCCGCTGGCATGCGGATGCAAAGGCAGCGAGGCAGGAGTTCGAGGCCTCGGTCGCACAAGAGCAACTCGCCGTACCGCAAATCGATGTAGAGCGGATCGATGCTGCGCTGAAGCGAGTGAGGGACATCGGACTTGCTCGGGTTGGGTTCCTGAAGCACCTCTACTGGACCGATGTCCTACCGAGCGAGGCTGAGCTGGAGGTCGGCCATTCGCTCACGGCGTGCCTGAAACATCTCAGGGGACACCCTGCGAACAACCCGAGGCTGGCTGCGGCGAGCGTACAGAAGTTACCGCAATGGAGTGGATTGAATCCGTCGTGCAAGGAGCGGCAGGCAGTGACCCGAGAGGCCGAAGAACTGCTTGCAGGACCGGTTCAGGCCGACGACGAAACGTGCCGTCGCCTTCAAGGGGAACTGGAGCGTGCTCCGTCGGACGATAAGCTCCGTACGGCCCTAAACGAGCTCGGCGAGTTGGAGGGGATCCTCGAGGGTCTCAAGGGTATTGATGAGATTGCGCCGAACGCCTGGAAAAGGAACAGCGAAACTCGTGAGTTGGTCCGGAAGACTGGGGATAATTATCGCAAGCAATTGGAGCGGTGGGATTTGCTCAAACGCAATTTTAAGGAGCTCACAACGCTCACTAGGAACGAGTCGACAGACTCTCGAGAAGAGATCGATGCGAGGCTCTTTGAACTGAAAAAATGCGTAAACGTTGATAAAGCGGCGAAGCAGCAAAGCGAGTTGATTCCTGCTGCGGATCTTCTGATAAAGGAGACAGATGCGGCATGCAATGCTCACTCCTCTGCGAGCACGCTCTTGCCTGAAGCTAGCGTCGATGACCTGCAGCATGCGCTGATTGAACTGGATGAGCCGCAGGATCAGGGTTGGCTCAAGAAGAAGATGAGCGAGGTGCGGCAGAGGCGGGACCGACAGAGGAAGATCGAGAGTTGGATCGACTCGGCAAATAGATGTCTGAAGGAATTCACGAACACAAACGGCGAGCATCGGGCCGATCTCGACCTGTGCATCCCAGATTGCATCAAGGAGGCCGACGCGCTCACCCCGCAAGTTCCCGGCGATCTGCCTACAGCTGTCACGACGCAGAAGACCGAACTTGTTCGCCTGCAGAGGGTCCTCGCGGCCTTTCAAGCCGCAGTGCAGATTGCTGAGCTCGACCTTGACCAGCCGCTCGAGCATGCTCCTGATCAAGGCGCTCTCGCGTCCATTCAGGCGCTGAGGGGAGAGGAATTGAGGTACGCAGGGCTCGCGCTGCCGAGGCAGCGACTGAGCGGATCCATCGAGGAGCTGTTGGCGCATGCGAAACGCCGCGGCGAAAGCTCGCCGACGAATAAGTTACTGGAGCTCTCCAAGTCGATTTTACGTCGGCATTCGAGCCTAAAAGCCTTGGCGGAAAAAATGCCAAAGGAATTGACAGAGAAATTGAGCAAGCTTGAGGCGATGGGCAGGCAACTCAAAGAGCTCAAGGAGCTCGACGACTGGTCGAATGAGATCGACACGCAATTGAAAAGCGTAGACACGGTGGAAAAGGCCAAGGTCCTCGCCGAGCAGTACCAAGTTCCCGAGGTTCCCCCAGATGTTGGATTCTCAAAACGATTCAAGGAAGCGGTCTCGAATCTCACTAAGTTGAAGTCTGAGGCAGAGAAGATAAAAAAGGCACTCGAGGAGTACGCGCTGCTGGAGAAGGCAGAGGCACCGAGTACGGACAAGATCAAAGCATTCATGGATGCTTTCGCGGATGCTAGACACCTGAACACTAAGGTACGTAAGCACTTGGACGACTGCCGCGAGCTGCTTGAATGCTCCCAAGCACTTGACGTTTCGAAGACGGCTCTCGACGACCTATTGAAAAAACTGCCACAGTCGATCGATAATCCGTTCTCTGAGGGGCTCTGTGAGCCGCCAACCCGCCCCCAGGAGGCGCCGAGCATTCGCAAGGAGGTACCCAAAAAACTCGAGACGCGCTTGAAGGAGGTGAGGGACCTACGAGAGCAGTATAGGCAAGAGCGGTCTCTGGTGCTGAGCACATGCGAATGCGTAACTGCGCTCCGCGACCCGTTCCCTGTCGATGGGATTGCCGAAGTGGTTCAAGGGGTCCTCAAGGAGCGAGAACTGAAGGCATACAATGAGTGCGCTCAGGCTGTGAACTCGGCGCTCCAGAAGTGGGTGAAACAAGTCATCGACGCCATTCCTTCACCCTCGGAATGGGCTGCGCGCAGGGACCGTCTGACCGCGCTAGAGAGCACGCCCGGAATCGAGGAGCACATCAGAAGTTCGATCACCAGTCAGCTCAAAACCATTGCCCGACTCAGTCAAATGGAAAAAGAGCACCAGGATTGCGAAAACAAGCTCAGGGTATTCTCGATAGATGACAATCCGGCTTCGCTGTTTGACTCTCAGGAGGACCTGTGCAAGAAGTTGAACGGTGAACCTGCCGTGCCACAGGAGGCATGGCTAGAGCCATGGAACCAGGACCTCAAGCGGAGGGTAGAGAAACTCCGAAGCGATGCCCTTAAACACCTAGATTTACTGTCAGCGACACCTCCGCCCGCTGATGAGAACGGTGCGCGATCGCGGGCCGACTGGCTTGACAGACTGCGATGCCGGCTCAAGCAATCCAATCAAATGGTGACCTTCGAGCCGACGGCCTATACGCTTTCATGCACGAAGATAGCTGATGCCGAGGCCGAGGCGCGATACAACCAACTTGAGTTGGTGTGGCGCAAGCTGCGCGACAACTTTGAGTGGTGGATTGGTACACGTGGCGAGCCCAAGTTGCGATGCGACGTGGGTGAATTCCTGCACGACTGCGAAGTGTGGCTTGAGGGAAGCCACGGGGTGCGCGACTGCGATCAGGAAATTCCTATCAAGCCGCAACCGCGGGACCGGGTTACGGCAGTTCAGGCGGCCCGTGACGCAGTCAAAGGGACATGGGAGGTGTGCCGAAAGGCTGAACTCCTACAGAACCGCGCTGGCGAAGAGCAGCGGCCTGAAGTCGTGTTCGACTTAGGGGAATCCAAGGTGTCCTACAAACTGATCGGACCCGATGGTTTTGAGAAATCGCCGGATATCCACCTGATCGCTCAGCAGGGATGCTCAAAGGAGGTCATGTCAGTAGGCAAGTGGACTAATCATCAAAGCGTAACGGATGGAATCTTTTCGGCTGAGTGGACGTCGGGAGTGCGCTACTTTCTTGGGGAGTACGACCCCTATCTCTACACCTTTAATAACAAGGTGTGTGGTCAACAGATCATCGGCACAAAGGTGACCCTGCACTCCTCCTCAACCTATTTCATCCGCATGCCGACCGATGCCAAGGACGATGGCGAACACATCTCACTTCTGGTCGAGATCTACTTCAAACTGCCCGCAGGCCTAAACCCGTTCTTCTCTGACGTGGAGGCGAAGGCCCCGGTTCCGCCTCCGATTTCGAACGCACCCAGAAGCAACATACGATGAATCACCCGCGCACATTTCGCATGCTTACGAACAAGGAGATCGAGGAACTCGACCTTCCACTTACTGCGCTTGTGGACCAGATCACGGAAAGCGATGTTGAGTCGCAGGAGCGGTTTCGCCAACTTGTTATAGGCACGCTCGCCAACACTCTTACGGCCGTGGCTAGAGCGCGCTTTGAATCTAGGTATCGCCTCAGTACCGATGAGGCGAGGGACAAGGCGGGCGACGTAATCACGAGGCTCGTCAGCCCCGGCTCACGCTTTATAAGCGCCTGGGAAAATGCCAAGGGAGCAATCGTTCACGCACGAGAAAAGCGGGAACGTCCTCGCCTCGTCATCGTGCGTTACCTCAAGCACACGGTCTACCGCATTTGCTCAGATGAGATGAGGTACTACCGAAGAGTCGCCCATTCTGGCGACGATGCGGAAGAGGTGTCAGTACGACCTGATGAGCCGGATGGGTACTCCAAGGAGGAGGTAGAGCGCTTGAATGTCGCCGTTGCAAAAGCCAACTTGTCCCAATCGGAAGACATGATCCTTCGTTTACGCCTACTGGACAATTGGTCGTTTGAGAGGCTCTCGGACTTGTTTGAGACCACATTTGATTGGGAGCTCTCGAATGCCGATGCCGTCAAGGCGGTATATCGCCGCATCGAAAATCGAATCAAAGCGCAGTACCCAAAGAGAGATTCGATCTAGTGACCACTGGCTCTCGGCTCCCTCGTGGCCGAACTCCCGCAGCACCGTCTCCTTACCTAGTAGCTGTAAGTAGTCCTTGCGTACGATGCTCGTCCGCGCGGTCATCCCCACCACACGGCATAGCCGCGCCTGCGCAGCTTGCCCGACTTGTGCTGCGCGAAGCGTTCCTTCGCAGGCAGTGATGTCGCGCCGACATACACGCACTTCCGATCCGCGCGCACTTGATCTCCATGCCGTCCGCCGCCATGACACCATTGTGACCGACGATCCGCCCTAGACACCACCACCATAAATGGACGGCCCTCATCGGCAGCCTCGGAGGTTCGCGAACGCACCGCTCGTTGAGCAAGAGGGCGGGCGGGCGCATGCCAGCAGGCGGAGTGTGGCATTCCGATCGTGTACCCTCGCCGCCTATCGAAGGTCAACGGGTCACTTTCGGAACTGATGCGTCCCCAACCGGCAGGGAGAAACCAATATGCCACCGCGATACTGGTCCGGAGAAGGCGAAGATGCGTCGACAGGTTGGGAGCGCTGCGGCTACATCACTGGGCATAATGGCAACAAGCGATCCATCTTCGTGCATGCGAGTGAGGATGATCCTTACACCTACGCCCTTCGACTCCTGCCTGCCTACGTCGAGACGGCGAAACGGCCCCCCAACCAACGCGAGATTCAGAAGGATGCTGGAGCGCTGATCGAGACATTGAAGCGTACGGGTCCCTTCACGCTTGAGGAGCAGTCCGAATTCGCCCGCAGTGTGGAGTATCTCGCCAGCCATGAGCCTGAATTCAGATGCGGCTTCGACCCACTGTTCGATGAGGTGCTGTCGCGAGAACTCGGAGGTTGGGAGTCCATCGGCTCCCACTCGGGCACTGATCGCTATGGCGGATTCCACTTTTCGATCTATGCCCGCCGCGCTCATCCGACCGAGCCTAATTGGACGGTTGTGACGCGGGCCAGTGATGGCAACTCCCAGACCAGTATGACCGACAACGGCTCAGGCGAATCCATCTTCACTCAATTCATGCGCAAGCACGGTTACTACGAAAACAGTCACGATGAAGCTTGATACGTGTGAACATCTGCGCCCGCGCACGCTACCGCCTCCGTCACGATTGCCATCGCCCCAGGCGCGGACTACTTGCTTGTGACGCGCGCGTCAGCGCGCAGCTAACTCGCTCCGCTGCGCCAGGCCTTCACAACAATCCAACCGTTGAGGAGCATCAGCACGAACGCCGGCAGCATCAGATACAACGGGTCGCTGAT
>Ga0194130_10005853_pt1 | contig 14526 bp, 15 predicted proteins | sample TA2KigsurfametaG_FD_160084 | JGI IMG/M metagenome (GOLD analysis project Ga0194130, IMG submission 160084) | Freshwater microbial communities from Lake Tanganyika, Tanzania - TA2015050 Kigoma 12 surface | ecosystem: Environmental > Aquatic > Freshwater > Lake | place: Tanzania: Lake Tanganyika... | reverse complement strand
GAAGCGCGAATCGCAGGATCAATCGATATGGTATTTGAGTCCGTCGTAGGGGAGGCGGAACCCCCGTCTGAAATCCGTCGTGGGGGGGCGGAACCCCCGGCCCTCGTCATCTACGACTGGAAACGTTGCCGCGACATCACAAAAACAAACGCTGGAAACAAGTTCGCCACACATCCAGCCATCGAACACCTCCCAGACACGAACTACTGGCACTACGCACTTCAACTCAACATCTACAAGTACATACTTGAAACCAAATACGGCAAAACAATCAGCGATCTCTGTCTCATTGTGCTTCATCCGGAATCACAAAACTACAAGAAGGTCAAGCTACCCGATCTGCAAAACGAAGTCTGTGAACTATTTGAGGAACGTATCAAGAAGTTCAAATAGTAACAACCGTCAAGAATAGTAAATAAATACATCAATACAATACTATACATAAGCAAACAAGGTATATGACGACAAACCACAACGAACGAAGAAACATCATGACAAATCCACTTGCAATCATAACACTTCACGCAGTGAACGCTTATCACAACCTAGTCAATAAAGTTGCATCATCCTCCACCTCCACACTCTCCACCTCCATCCTCCCCACCTCATCACTCCCCTTACCAAGAATGCTAATCTATCTCACTGGGACAACCCTTCTTGCCGCCGTAATGTACAAAAATACTAAACCATACAATTTTTTATACACATTATCACTTCCATTAAAATATTTATACTTCAAGCTTGAGGGGCCTATAAGAAGACGACTCGCAACAAACAAACCTTCATCTACCGAGTCATCGCCACTACCATTCGAAGACAAGTACTTTAAAGAATACGATGAGTGGATTGCAGCCTTGCCAACCAACACCACTGCCACATCCACCACCACCACCACCACTAACACCACCACCACCACCACCCCCCCTAATCCAGAGTGTTTAGAAAATATGTACTACACCACAGTCCGCGAAACCATCAATGACTTCTACGGTGACGTAATCATGTGTTATGATCATAAAACACAATCATTCGCATATTACGCGAGAACAGGCAACATTCCATACAAATATTTAGAAACGATTTCACGAAAATACATGGTTGAAACGAATGCACCGAGAGAAATACATGTTGACATTCGGAGTGAAATGAATAAGGCAAAAGAGCGAAAGAACGCCCCCCTCACCCCCCCCCATCCCCACCCCCACCCCCCCCCCCGCTATCTCCGCCATCCCCGCCACAACAGCGCCACCCCCCACAGATACCGATGACGACACAGACACCGAACAAGACCACAACGCAGTATTTGTAAAACTGAAATCATACAATAATGCAACCAATCTGAAAATACACACAAATACCAATGATAAAAATAAGCCCGCTGAACAGAAAGAAACATCAACATTTGTCGCACCCGCACCCGCACCAGAAACAAAGAGTAATCTAATTCGTGAAAATGCAAACCGTTATTCGTATCGAGGTAAGATCGAAGACTTTGAAACACACCACAAACGAAGAGCCACCCTCGACCCCGCCTCCGCCACCCCCGCACCCCCCGCAACTACAGGATACGCCGAATACAAAAAACAAATGAAAAGGTCAGCGTTATAATCTTATTATATACTAACGAGACAGATGTCGATTACGGATAATGTGGAACGATATATGAAACGGTATGACTACTTAATTCAAAAAAGAGAACAAAGATACAATAAAGGCAAACGACTCTCAGAAGATGAAGATGAAGAGTTACGGAAGTTGCGACCAAATGTAATCACACCGATTCTTATGATGTTTGAATTATTACATGAAACCGTAAAAACCAACCAATCGATACGTAAGACAAAATATCAGCAAACAGGAGGACAATCATCCTCAAAAGCAAACGCACAAGCACAAGCCATCGCAGTCGCAGCAGTCGCAGCAGCATCTGCTGGTTCCGCACCAGGAGCCGCAGGAAAAAGTGCAGCGGCAGCACCAGCAGCAGCGCCAGCAGCAGACAAAGGCAAAGGAAACAAGAACGACGACGAAGCCCAGAGGTTATCTGAACTAGAAGAGTCGCTCCTTCCACTTCTAACGAAAATCATTGTTTATATCGAACAAAACAAGGACAAAGAAAAGAAGAAGGAAGAAGAACCAGAAGAGGAGAAATACCCAGATATTGGAACTTCAGCAAAAAATAGCATGATTTTAGTGATCAGGCGAATCAAGAAATGGTGGAACGATCTCATTGCAGGCGGGTCATCCGACCTTTCTTCAAAAATCAACTTGAAAAAGGCGATTCCGCAACTTGCAAACAATCCAACAGACTTGAATAAAATAAATGCCAAAGCAGAAGAGCTGAATAAATTAGCAGACAAAGCAACTGATGCAATCGATCAACCACTTAAAAAAATAGAAAAAATCATGACAAACGATGTTCGTGATATCGCATCATCATCAGTAGAAGGAATCATGAATGCATTGAGTCTTATACCTGGAATCGGAACAACATTACAGTTATGGAGACTGTTACAAAATGTCATTGTAATTATGTCAAAATCAGTAACAACGATGGCGGATGCAAAGAAAGAAGGTGTTGAATTAAAAGAAAATATAAATGAACTAAAAGGTGATTTTGAGAAACTTGGTGACCCAAATGCACTTGCAGGAGGCATGGCAGGAGGACTACCAGGAGCACCGGCAATACCAGTACCACCAGGAGCACCAGTACCACCAGGAGCACCAGTACCACCAGGAGCACCAGTACCACCAGGAGCACCGGCACCACCAGCAGCAGTACCACCAGGAGCACCAGCAGCACCAGCAGCACCAGCAGCACCAGCAGCAGCCGCACCAGAAGCAGCACCAGCAGCACCAGCAGCACCAGCAGCAGAAGCAGCACCAGCACCAGCACCAGCAGCAGCCGCACCAGCACCAGCACCAGCAGCAAAACAAGAAGGAGGAAGTCAACATAAATCAAACCATCTTCGATCAGTCAAAAAATACAAACGCGAGTACAAAGAATCCATCCGTGAAATAAGAAAGACAAGAAAAAGAATGATGAAGTATATACGCAATGTCATATGATTTCATTTCATTCCATTCTTTGCTTTCCATGCAAGGTAACCGGTAGACCGAGAGAGATCGAATGAACTTTGAAGATGAGACTCCGCAATTCTACACACATGTTGTTCTAATGGAGACAGCGAATCGATGTACGGGTTTGACGCAGCGGCTACTAAGGTCGCACCACCCCCAGCCTCACCACCACTCCCCTCCCCGTCGTTGGGGGGCGGAACCCCCGCACCACCTCCCGCACCACCACTCCCCTCCCCGTCGTTGGGGGGCGGAACCCCCTCGTCATCCTTCGGCGGCCTTACTTTCAACTTCGGTGGCATATTACTCTATTCACTCCTACTAAAATGTCTCTAACTCATCAATTTTATACAATCACGTAAAAACTGAATACTAAAAAAATTGAAATCGTTTTTCTACATCGAGTCCAATGCAACGTGATCAATGACATCATCAACAACAACCGCTGTGAAGACCTACCGCCATGAGTTCAGCAAAGAATTCATGGCTGAATTATCGCGCTTTTCAAAAGTGCACCAATACGACGACAGGCATACTTACAAATCAGAGTGGCAGAAATGGACAACCCAGACGAATATCGAACAAGCAATGGATTTCGAGAAACGCCGTTTACAGGAGAACGGGTACATCGGCGACATCGATGACAAAATGTTCAAAGCCGGAAGATACTATTTCAGAAAAAAGACAACCAACAACGAGATTGCCGATACTGCAACGCCTATCACCGCCCCGGCCACCCCCACCGACGTCCAAGACCTCCCCGCCACCCCTTCGACCCCACGTCGTACATATATTACCATGTCGAAACCATGTATTCGTATGATGGATGACCACATAGCATCTTCAGCCACGAATGCATCAGTGACATTCAAACCGTCCATTTGCTACACGGATTTCTACGAAACGAAAATGACGACACCGGAAATGACAAAAGAGATTGAAAATATCATCGAGAAGTACGAAAAAACACCAGGCGCGATGGCAAATTTCACTGCAGAGCAGCTGACAGAAGAGATTATGGACAAGATCAAAAAGACGTACAAAAATCGATACTACAAGTTCACATCATCTCGAAACAACAATGACAACAATGACAACAATGACAACAATGACAACAATGACAACAATGACAACAATGACAATGACGACTAATCACCACCCACAGACCCACAGACCCACAGACCCACCGACCACCGCCAGGTATAGCGTAGTACAAACTAATTTTTTATTATGTCGATACAATAAATGGAAATAGAATCCAAGCTCATAAATCAAGGTTCGTACGGTTGCATATATTATCCATCACTTCCATTTCAGTTACAACGCGATAAAAAACACACAGGACGAAAACGCGCACATACAGACACAAACGACACCACCACCGCCGCCGCCCTCCGATCAAAATATGTATCCAAACTCCAAAAATTCAACTTTCACTCCGACTTTGAAGACCATATTGGACGTAAAATACAAGAGATTCCATCGTATGATTTATTCTTTGTCCCCGTCGTAAAGACATACAAGATTGATTTAGCTACAATCAAAGAAACACATGTAACCAGCTGTGAAGCGATAAGTAAATATATACGAAGAAACACGCAACCTTCTATAAAAACGAGGTCCAAATTAACACAACAAGACTACGACATGTTAAACAAGCATTTCGTCATTCAAAAGATGAAATATATCAACGGAAAATACCTGCATCGATACTTATCCGAAGTTGTAAACCAAACGGATCAAAATCTCTCGAATCAGTCAATCACAGCAGCCACCGCCGCGAATACTACCAATACTACACACGCCGAAAGCAGTGGTGCAAGCAGTGACAGCGAGGCAAGCGACGAAAACACCGACAACCTAAAACAAAAAGAACAAAATCTCACAAGAACATTGCGTAAAGACGAACGACAGGTTGTAAAGTATCGAAAACAATTCAAACAAGATGAAAAACACCATTCGTCCTACCATGTATTATCCATCCTATTTGACCTTTACGAGAGAATTACCGATAGCATTCAACTTCTCGTCAAATACAAAATCGTTCATTACGACTTGAAAGAAAACAACATTCTTGTTGAAAAAAGACACCAGTTACCGTATATCATTGACTTCGGTCTCTCGATTGATGTTTCCCGATTACAAGAACATCCATGGAGTGAAAAACAAGAAGATCATTCCAAGTCAACCATCGATTCCGACATATTATACCACACACAGTCATCAAAATTATTCCAATACAATTATCTATGGAGACAGCATTTTTACGTACACGCCCCCGATTATTTTTTATGGCCGATCGAAATTCACCTCATGACATATCTTATTAATGAACATGACACGCTCACGGAAGACAGTCTTCGTAAAATATGTTATGAATACGTCTCAAATAATAAAGCGATTGCATACATGTCGAGAGATTTCAAGAAAAAGATGTTCAAACTTTCCATGAAAACATTCTCGCGTTTCATCGATCAACCGAGAGAAAAGGTCCTCAATGAATTATTGAAATATTGGGACAAGTGGGATATTTATGCAGTAAACATCATGTTTCTAAAAATCGTCTACGAACTGTTATTTCATCGGGAAGTCTCTGAATCTCTCGACACGGCCACCGCCACCACCGCCACCACCGCCGACACCACCGCCACCACCGCCGACACCACCACCACCACCGCCGACACCACCACCGCCACCGACGCCAATGTATCATTGAATGAAGACCGGCAAAACATCTTCGACCCAGATCACAGTGAAAAGAATATACGGTTTCACAGCAAGTACAAGATCAAACTGAAACACAAATACAACAACCGGAAAATAATGAACACAATCCAGGTCATGTTACGAAATATACACCCAAACCCAGATAAACGAATGACGCCAGAAGAAACGAAAGCATTTTTCGTATCTATTTTTTATGAATGTTGATTCCATTTCATTCCATTCCATTTCATTCCAATTCAGAATTGGTATGAAATCATAATTTATTTACTTAGCAGGATAAGCCGCGGCATTCTCAGCGAAGTTAGATGTCCTTGCACTGCTTCCTCCGTTCTGATTGTTCTGATTGTTCCGATTGTTCTTCGAGTTCTTCGAGCTCTTGTGTCCGCCGTTCTGAGAGTTCTGCGACTTCTTGTACGACTTCTTAGCCAGCCTCAAGATCTGCTTGAACGACTTTCCACGGTGCAACTTCATAGTAGCCTTGACGTGAGAAAGCCATGAGTTCTTGTGGTGGCGGTGGTGCTTGCTGTGGCGCCTATGGCGGCGTCCGGCAGTCTGGCTCTGATCAACTTGTTCTTGGCCATCCATACCTTCGAGGGGGACTTGTTCTTGTTCAGACATCGTAAATAATTAAAATTGAACGAAATAAATAGGTACTCGTTATACTATATATAAATATAAAAGTATCAGACTAAACAAAATGACATACGACAAAAAATTCATCGACGCCGCATTGGAATTATTCGCTAAAATCAAACAAAATGCCACAATTCAAGAATGTCTAAATCAGCATGCAAAGGCAGCAACGAATTCAAACGAACCCTTGTGGTTCATCTACTATATGTTTTATGCAATCCACAATCCGAAGATGGAAGAATACATTCAAAAAAAAACATCCACCACCCCCGACACTTCCGCGGCACACATCATAAAAAACATGATAAAGCGCCGTGAATCTACTTCAAGCATCGTATTTCAGTTGTACATGCATGCATATACCAATCAAGGCAACGTTTCCGTCATTTATCCTAAAGATAAAGACAATCTCGCAAACCAAATGATCAGATCTTTCCAATCAAACCGTCTCAAGACTACAGCAGTATTATTACGCAAGGCTCTCGTTCACCACGCCCACGCCCACGACCACGCCCACGCCCACGCCCACGACCACGACCACGCCCACGACGACATTTCCACATTCCTAGAGTACGTCATTACTACGCAACCCGTTTCAACTGCATCATCTACCGTAACAAGCATCCTCGACAAAATCAACAACCACATCAACTATAGCCAGAAGAACATTATACTACTTGCGCTGATGTGTTATATGAAAATCGATGACAGCGATATCAATAAGAAAACAATCTTCATTTCGGCAACTCCAGAAGAAGAAGTATTGATCGCGATACACACCCCCGCCACCGCCACCGCCACCACCACCGCCACCACCACCACCGCCACCGCCTACGACGAAAAATACAAATATTTATACACGTAAAATTGAACTAAAAACAATCTTTTTATTACATATACAAGACTCCCAAACTCCACACACACACTCACACCCAGCAACAACAACAAAGACATAATGGTTCGTAATGAAGGTGGTGGTAATAAAATGAAACACCTTGCACGTAAACACGTCAACGGTTCATCTCAACAACAAGCGAATAAGTTTCTGCGAGTATCGCAGTCGAAAGAAGAAATCTATGCATATATCGTGCGTCTTCTCGGAAACTCGATGTGTCTAGTAAAGTGCGTCGACGGTTACGAGAGATTGTGCCACATCCGCGGAAAATTCACCGGAAGGTCAAAACGCGAAAACGTCCTGGCACAAGGAACATGGGTCCTCATCGGTCTTCGTCAATGGGACGCAGAAAAGGAGTTCGCAAGTAAAGTAACAAAAACCACGAAAAACATCCAGAAATGCGACCTCTTGGAGATTTACTCCGCATCAGAACGAGAGAAATTACGTGTCCAAGAAAAGATATTCCAAGACCTCGTGGCAGAAAGTTCCAATACTGATGGCGGACCAGGTTTGCGCAGTGATAGCGATGATGAATTCACGACGAATCATACCGTGGAATTCAAGGACCAGAAAACGCTTGAATATCAAGAAATCATTGCACAGGGTGGAAAATTATCAATGATGGCCAGAACAAGTTATCAAGATATGTATGATCAAATCAGCGACGATGACGATGACGAGCCACAGCCACAGCCACAGCCACATCCACAGCCACAGCCACAGCCACAGCAACACCGCTCATCTCCTCCCCCTGCTCCATCATCGGCATACTCTACGGGAGCAACCGCGAGATATATACTAGAAGAAGTCGACATCGATGACATCTAATCTAGTTAGTCTAGTCTTCGTATAAGATAACTGTAAATTCAATAAGATCATGAAACATTGCCGTCAACGGGCGAAAGTAAATTGCATCAAACGATAGAAGATTTGTATATTCCGTCACGCGACTATATTCATCATTCGACGACACCACCGACGACGAAGATATATATTCCGACAACCATCGAATGTCATTATTGTTATGATTCTCTGGCATATGAAACTCATAGAGCAACAAGGAATGAAAATTATAGTATTTTTTTTTATTTTTCACAAACTGATACCGATGAATAATCCGTAACAATTCAGCTTGTGTGATTTTATTTGAATCAATCAGCATGTATTCATACGGCCTCAATATAGGAAGTGTATACTGAACCGTCTTCTTGTCTCGGTCTAAATATACGAATTGAAATGAAACACGATCGATATCCTTTTTGAGAAATGCATCGTATTCACTTAATAATATTTCCTCTTCAAGTTCATCAATCCATTTTGTATCAAGTCTATTCCTTTCCTCCCCGCCCCCGTCCCCGCCCCCGTCCCCGTCCCCGCCCCCGATTCCGTCGTCTCCTCCACTTTCTTCACCATCACTATCATCCAATATGTACTTATAATAATCAGAAGTCATTTTGTTATACACGATTATATAACAAAACGAAAGGATATCGAATGAATACACGCAGACATTTAATGATACAATCTATCGTATTTTCGATCACAAGAATCAATGAGTGCTGACGAAATAACACCGCCTCCACCACCGTAACCGTCACTACCACCTCCATTGTCGTCATCGATGTCATCTTCATCATAATATTCATTGTCACGTGAATCATAAAATGCAGCTAAAAAGATATTACCGGATGACAACGCCTTTTGAGGTGTTTGCTGCGCAGCATATTCCGCCCGAACCTTAGGTACAGGAAAAGAAGGAGCCGTCGATCCCGTTCCCGAACCCGAACCCGAACCCGAACCCGGTGCTTCACTCACTACATTCGATGCAGAAACCGATGACCCTCCACTACCACTGCTGCTCGTCGCACTTTTCAACATCATTTCTTTAAAATTAAGTTTTGTTTGTACACTAGGGGTACTTACAGTTCCAGAAGATAAAGCGGGAAACTGTTCAATTTCAATAACACATCCGGTCGTTCCAGTCGTTACACCAGATTTACTGACCTCAGATGAAATCGAAGAAAAATTACCGGCTTTACGTCGGTCATTTTGAATAATAGGATGATGAATAAAATGATTGATCATTCCGCCGCCACCGCCACCCGATGACGAATTACGACAATTGGAACGTAAAAATACATTTGGCAAACGACGGTGACGACTCCCTGCTCTATCTCGGTCTCGGTCCACTCTTTCCCAATCATTATTCATCAAAGAAGAACTCGAACCGGAAGCCGAAGAGGGTCGGTATGAATCCGGTGCACATACGGCAATAAAAAATGGATTCGTACTTTCAAGAACCGGTTTGGTAGAAACAACCGTAACTTTTTGTTTCTCTTCAGGAGTTGACTTGGGCCGATTCGTATTTCGTGTACGTTTTTGATGAAAACTGTTACCATTTCCGCTACGACGTCTTGTGTTTTTCGTTGGTTTTCCTGCATCAAGTCCTACCACCCCCGTCCCCACACCACCCGCCACATCTCCCGTCCCCTCACCACCCGCCACATCTCCCGTCCCCGCACCGGCCACATCTCCCGCCCCCACTCCCGCCGCTTCTGTTCCAGTCACACTACCTCGATTTCGCCCACGCCTTCCCTTCGACGATACATTTTTAGGTTGAGATGTCATAACACGAACACAAGCACACACTAAAATTCTAGTTACATATTGTCAATAATAATGTTTATACTGTTTAAGAAGAAACAGAAATAAAAATTGATTATAAATGACATCAATTCGTGAAGCCAAACGCTCAAAAAGAGGAAAACGAACCACCATGACAATCTTCAGTGAAGATGTATACGAGCATCCTGCATTATGTATTCCAAGAGGATTAGGAAAAATCAGTCACCGCGAACTGACATCGATCATTGAGAAAACCGGACTTGGCGAAATATACAAGATCATCATCAAACCACGTGAATTCATATTGCCAGAATGGGAGCGAACGACCACCCCCTCCCCCGCCGATCTACTATACCCTTCCTGTCCCATCGTCGCCGATACCACCACCGACCCAGACGCTGGACACAAAGTGTCATACAATAACATTTACATTTATTTCAAGAAATGGAACACAGAAAATCCAACAGTGAGAAAATACAGGAACAATCTCATCAACGGTCAGTCCATCAAAATTGTTCACAATACGATACCGACTCCGATATTTTGGAGATGTGTGGCGGCCAACTTTCATCGACGCGAATCACAAACGAAATAAAAGATAACGAAATAAAAGATAACGAAATAAAAGATAATTATAAATCATATGACAAGAAGCAACATCTACAACCAAAAATGACATCCGCCACGACCACGACCTCCGCCACGATGACGACCCACAATTTTTCTTCGGAAGTACTCATACGAAGCTGTCCCTTACCAAAATCAATGATTTCACACAAAGGACGATCGCATCATACTTTAACAATAACTGCCTCCATCATCGAACCATTATCATCTTATCTAAAAAAGAACAAAAAACATATCGAATACCAAGTGATCGAGAAACTGATTGATGATATAGGTCGTCAATTACAAAAATTAGAACGAGAAGATATGGGTGTTTCCAGTTTCAATATCGATGACATTACAGTATTTCATAACAACGACCACGACCACGACCACGACCACGATATACACTTTGCAATAACCAATGACGATAAAATCCACGAAATCAATGAAGAACATCAACTCGTAATAGACACCCCATATGCAAATGAATATACTGCTTCGCCTACAAACACAACCAAAAACAAGGCATTTCACTCACCCGAATTTAAAGAGTTCATCTCACAGAAAAAAGTACCATATTATATCCATTTTAAGTCCGGGTATTACAGTTTTGGGCTCCTATGCTTGTATTGTTATGTATCACGCGCGACAACCACTATCGCCACCACCACTACGACAGATCTCGACAAAATTCTTGCACCAATTTTACATACAAAAATATATTGGTTTTTGAAGCAGGTCTTACAAGAAAATCCTACCTCGCGCCGATATATTTGTGTCTAACGCCTACGTCGCACTTCACCCGACATAATTCGCAGGCAACGCCCCAGCAGCCACCGCATCCTGCCACCGCAAATAATTCACCTGGCACCCAAGCTCCGACCCATTGTGTCGAATATACATCGGAAAGTGTGTGTACTTATTCGGTTCCTTACACATCGAAATACTAGGTAAACAATTCGACCGTCCGTGCTTCAATCCACCCTTTTCAATATACTCGCTCTGACTGACGACCCGCGATGTAACCGTTTTTGTGACAGGTTTCCATGCAACACGCTTACGCTTCAATGGCCCGGTTCCAACAAAGAATTTACAAACGGTACATGGATAGGAGGGAGCAGTCACCTTCACAGAACCGGCGGCTATAGTTTTGGTAGCTATTTTCTTAATATAATCAGACTGAGATCGAGCATCCAATGTCGCCGACGGAATATCTTTGAACCATGCACGCGGATACTGCGCCCCCTTAATCCACCGATATTTCATATTGATCATGGAAGCATTCCCGCGAGAAGACCGTTTAATCACTGTCGGATCATTCGCTGAAAAATACCACGACGAGTTTCCACTACCCCCGCGCACCGCTCCACGCCCACCACCACTCCATCCACCGGATCCTACCATCCGTATTTGCCCAATCCCACGTAAGTTTCTATGCCCTCCATTGATCGAAAATCCAGCGCGATTCGAATCATTCACACCGGTCTTTCCATCACTCCCCTTCAAATGCCCCGAAATAGGCGCAACTCGAGGATGATTCTCTCGAACCTTACGACGCATAACTACGATAGACATGATGAAAACCTACTGTTCTTGACTTATTATATAATATAAACATAATCGTATTTACATTATATACAATCTACTACTCGACCCCACCCACTCGACTCCACCCCACCCACTCGACCCCACCCACTCGATGACTACTAAATACCAGCTCTATATCTATCTCTCGAAACACAGCGACGACGAAGAATGGGTCCGCCGCTACAAACAAAAGGTCCAGACCCATAATCAGAAAATAACCGACTCTGCATGGGGGTCTCTCTTCCCCACCGCTGCCACACCCGATTCAGGTTTCGATCTATTCATGCCGTTCTCTGGAACAGAATATATTGATTCTAATATCATGCGCACTGACATAAAAAATGATCCGCCAGCGCCATTACACGTTGGAGTGGACGGTGCCCGTGCTCTTAATCTTGGTGTTCGTTGTTGCATGCGCGTCGTACCTCCCACCCCCGCCTCCGCCTCCGCCTCCGCCGCCTACACCTCCAGCACCACGACAACTACCACAACTACCACAACGACGACCACACCAGAACCAGTCTCCATTTCCACCACCACATTCACTCCAGCCAATAATGCCACAGACCTCCCATCCAACCCCCAACCCCAACCATGCGGATTTTACCTCTATCCCAGGTCAAGTATAAGTAAAACAAGAATGCGTCTTGCCAATTCGGTCGGAATCATTGATGCTGGGTACCGAGGCGATCTTATTGCAGCAGTGGATACGATCGGAATATTCGGAAGTTCGGATATATGGCATATCTGGAATGAAACCCTTTCCCCCATAAAAAAATACGACCGATATTTTCAGGTATGCGCACCGGATCTCTCACCATTCTTCGTTCATATCGTCGAAACCGAAGGAGACTTGAGCCCTCCGACTGATCGAGGGCATGGTGGGTTTGGTTCATCTGGGGTGTAAAATCGCCCGCGCCTTACGCGCCACAGCAGTATACTTACGATGTGCTCGTGCCCCCGCATCCGTCCTCTTCTTGCGTGCGGTAATGGAAGCCCACTCACGCGCGCGAGAATACGCAGCCACCACACCACGACGATCGACCTTACACGTTCCCGCCCGTGACCCCGCCCCCGATCCTAAACGCGCACAAATCGGAAACGTCTTCTCAGGTCCCAAAAAGCACCGCCGTCCACATTTCGACAAAACAGCAGAACGGTCGCCGACGGTTTTAGGTGCAACGCGAGACCATTTACGCGTTCCATGATGGCGGCCATGTCGCGACCGAGACCGAGATCGAGATCGAGATCGAGACTGTTCTGCACCCATAAATCAAATGTTATAATTAGTAATAATATATATTATACGCGTAATATATATTGAATAGACCCACGTCATGGCCACTCGCCGTAAAACTGCGCGTTCATTCTCGAACGTTCGTCGCGTCAAACGCAAGAATGCATCTAAAAACGTAAGGCACAAACTAAAAACCCACCGACGAAAACACCGAAAAATAGTTATGAGAGGAGGAGGTGATACATACGAGATATATGTTTATCAAATAAATATGTTAGATGCAAATACAAATAGAAAAAAAGTAAAATGTATACTTGTACAGAAAAGAGTGTCTGGAGCGAAAGATGATTTATTTTTCTTTTGGCCAGCGTATGTAACAAAAAAAGATTTGGATCTCACGTTAGAGTTGTTTATAAAACCCGATAGGATGGAAAGTGTAAGTTCAAGTGTATTACCTAAAGAATTAACTTTGAGTCCAAGCGATCCTTTGTTTTTATCATCTTATTTGAAAGTTCAGCCTCTTCTTAAACAAAGCACATTCGAACGGTCTAAGTATGATCCAACGATAATAGTTGATAATATGGAAATAGCACTGATGGATAATGGAGAACAAGTAAGTAGAGTAGAACAAGCATTGAAAGATGATTTTGATAGAGATGAACTAAAATCAAGATTAAATCAAATTTCTACAAAAAAACCTGAAGCTATAGAATTTAAAGGAGAATATACAGATTTAATTAATAAGGTTAAAAATTTAATAGGACAATATTCAAATGAATATAGAGATTCGTTGTGCAAACAGGCATCAGTTAAATATTCAACTGTACCTATTGCTTGGTGTATAAAATAGAGTTTTACTATTCTCAGACACCCCCACACACACCCTACACCCCACACAGAAACTCATTACACAATACACGCTTCCTTTCTTGTATTTCCTCGCACTTGTGATCCAGCGTAGAAATGCACTCCATCGTCGCCGCCGCCGCCGCCTCCGCCGCCTCCGCCGCCTCCGCCGCCTCCGCCGCCTCCGCCGCTACGAAATCCGACATATAGAACCGAAACACCCGAACTTGGGAGGTCTGTCCCATACGATAGCAACGGGCGATAGCCTGGTCTTCAACACACGGGTTCCAGT
>Ga0194130_10005851_pt1 | contig 14530 bp, 20 predicted proteins | sample TA2KigsurfametaG_FD_160084 | JGI IMG/M metagenome (GOLD analysis project Ga0194130, IMG submission 160084) | Freshwater microbial communities from Lake Tanganyika, Tanzania - TA2015050 Kigoma 12 surface | ecosystem: Environmental > Aquatic > Freshwater > Lake | place: Tanzania: Lake Tanganyika... | reverse complement strand
CAAAGACCCTGATGGAGGACCAGTCAAGTATCCACTGGTATCTGCCAACTGAACAGTTAAATACCCTGCTTGGCTTGCCGCTGCGGCGCGTCGAGTAAGTTCAAAATGAGAAGTACCTGTGATGTCGCCGCAGTAAAGTTTCTTGTCTGCCAGATTAATTGCAAGTTCACCTGGCTGCATAACACCGTTCGACGGCACAGAGCCTGCTGTTGTGCTTCTGAAATGTTGAATGGTATTATCTTTGGACATACTATCTCCGTGTACTCTTATGTAGACACATTCACTCGTTTGTGAATCTGCTGACACATACCTTCAAGGGTGAAATACGAGTGGTATAGTTCTCGTCCTCGCACTCTCATGGCATCAATACGCTCAGAAGAGTACCCCTGTAAAATACGCTTCAGATCAGGAATTTGCTTACGACGAATCAATACGGCAAACTCTGTCCAATCCAGTTCATCAGTCCACGGTAAATAGTGATCGTCTGAAATGTAAACTGGCACAGCGCCTAGTTGGAATGCCTCGTACATACGGAAACTGCTTTTACCGTATCCGCGAGGAGCCAAACAGAATTGACTTCGCTGCGTGGTTTGCATAAAGGTTGTTAGTCGATCTGAAGAAACGCTGGGATTCCATGCGCTTGTGGAAAACACAAAGGTCTGATCATCTCTAAATGTCTTGATCAGTTCAGTTCGTATGGGATGAGTTACTGATCCCACAAACGAAGCAAGAATCGGTCGCTCAGATTCGATTCGACTAACACCCAATGACGAACAAAGCAAAGGTATGGGAATGATGTTTGTACCTGATACATTTCCTCCCGCAGAAAAAACAAGTGTATCAGGAGGTAGCGTTTGTTTTGGAGCATCATCGTGCTGACACACAGTGAAATACTTGTCTTGGGTTGGCAGCGACAGCAGCCACTTTTGTAGTGCATCACAGTTATGTCGATCACAGTACATGGTTGTCCACGATACTGCGATATACTTGCGCGCCAAGTTTCCGTGATGATGTGCGTATCGGTGGAAGTAGTCTTCCAAATACAGTCCGCTGTGATACGGAGGATATACTGGATACTTGGGTTGTGGCGTAAAATCAGTTCGGGTCACTATGCTCATGGTGAGTCTCTGCTTTATTTAGCATTGAAGTGAGAGGTCTTGGTTTCCCACCAAAAGTGAACCATATCCTTGTTTCCGTTGAACCATAGCGGGCAAACATCAGGCTTAAAGCATGAGTTCAAATCGGTAGCCAAACAGCAAAAACACAAATGACTACGAGCGAACCCGTAGTCAAGCAGTATGCGTTCCACATTACCAAAGTTTCTGCCGCTCAGGCATCCTGAGTCCACCACAATGAACCGCTCATAGGGATCCAGTTGATCAGGATGAATGCGTACAGGAAACTCACCTGCATACGGGATATTTACTGGCTCTATATCAAGTGGCCCATTTACTTGACTCAGTTTATGAGCCATGAGTTGCGCCAGCAGACCCGAATACTCGTAACTGAGTTGCAGAATGGCACAGCGTTCTGTGCTGAAAGTGGAGCGTATGTCATCGCATACTTTGTCCACCAAGCGCAATTCCCAATCACGGTCGATTAATAGGTTGCGTTTTTCCATTGAAAGCCACCTATCGGATTTGAACCGATGACCTGTTGATTACAAATCAACTGCACTACCGCTGTGCTAAAGTGGCTTAGAAGACACCACGAAGAGTTTCCTGTTCGTGGTGCCTGTGCAGTTCTGTTGCTAGGTGTCTGCACACCCCTGCTGCTTAGGCAGCCAAACGCATTGTGTTGCCGTTTGTGGTTTGTCACAGTTAGTTTAACGAGCCTCCGTAACCAAGCCCGAATGCCTCCGCTTTCACTATTGGCAACGAATCGAAACCAGTTCAGCCCCGTGAGTTTGGGAATGGAGCCGAGGGGAGTCGAACCCCTGTGTTCGTTGCGGTCGATCCAGTATCAACAGCATCACTGATATGTAGTCGGAGAGACAGGATTTGAACCTGCGACCCTCTGCTCCCAAAGCAGATGCGCTACCAAACTGCGCTACTCTCCGTGAATAGGACCGGCGGGAATTGAACCCGCGACCTTTCGCTTATCAAGCGAACGCTCTGCCAACTGAGCCACGATCCAACGGATAGAGAGGGAGTCGAACCCCCGATGAGTCGAAGACCCATAGCGGTTTAGTAGACCGCCGCATTAGACCACTCTGCCATCTACCCGAGTACTCCCTGTAGGATTTGAACCTACGACTTCTTCCGTGTAAAGGAAGCACTCTAGCCGCTGAGTTAAGGGAGCGTTATGAAAGCGGTGGGAGTCGAACCCACACTAACTAGAACCTAAATCTAGCGCCTCTGCCAGTTGGGCTACGCTTTCACTTGTGACTTACGCCTTCTTCTTACAGGTCTTGCTGGCAACATTTGCAGCGCAAGCACGAACGGCAAAGCGATTGTGGATCGCATCAATCTCCTGATCCATGCGCTGATGGCAGACGCGCCGATCCTCAGTCATCTGAGTCTCAAGATCAATGCGTTGATCGCGTAACTCTTTCCAAACTAGATCAAAGCGAGCATCCATGTCACGATCAGCAGCGCAGGCTTCTGCCTTGCGAAGTTCACCAATCAGAGTCAACACGCTGGCGATGCCAAGTGCCACGGTTCCGATGGTGAGTGGAGTCGCCAGTGAATTGTTGTAATCGCTGAAGAACTTGGTGGCAACCACCGAAGCGCCGAGCGAGGCGAAGGTAAGGGTGTGAATCACGGTACTAAACTTGTTGCTCATGCTGTATCCTTTCTGTTGATGCATGATGAAGAAACGAACGAAAGTATTTAGTGCCCTCGACAGGACTCGAACCTGTAACTTACCGATTAAAAGTCGGCTACTCTACCGATTGAGTTACGAAGGCAGGGTTCGGTTAGATTTTACTGGACCGAAAACCAGTTAGTCGGTTTGGTGCCGTCACTTGAAGGAACCCGAAAACTCCAAGTGGATGTTGGTTTAAGGCAACTCAACAGAACCCTTATAATATACGGCAGTTATTCGGATTCTGCCAATCCGTCAAACAAGTAAATGCTACTTGTGTGACTTATACTTACTGCGTACTAAAATCATATGAGTCTCCTATTCCTATGTCGGATTCAAAGAGGCTTTTGTGTTGAAGACGCTCTCGCTCCGCCTTTGCGGAGATCTTGGCCTCTTCAAGTATTGCAATCAATTCGTCCAGTTGATCCACGGTGTAGAATCCGCGAAAGTCAACATTCACGATGATCTTGCCTGTGTCTGCTCTGCTGTGTACTTCTACAGTTTCGTAGGTGTTTCGCACGACGATGCTTCCGATCATCTTACTGCCGCCGATGGTGGTTTTGATTGTGGTCATATGCTTCTCTTGTGTTGATCAACAAGTATAACTGCAAACCGGAACGATGCAAGTCTCAGTATGAGATTTCCTCATCATCGTCTGCATCAAGATCTGAATCGCCTGATCCACGATACTCGTCAGGATCAGGCGCCGGTGTGGGAGCCGGTTCAACAACGGCAACCACACTATTCTTTGCAATCAGTTCAGTTTCCAGTTCGCTGCGATAAGTCTTGAGTCGATCAATCAGATCAGTCCAGTCAATGAAGTGATTGGTTCCGTGGAAGGCAGCCATCTCTTGTATGAGTTTACCGATGGTATGATTGCACTTCTGAATACGCCGACGAAGTTCGTTGGGAGTGTCAACAGGAATTCTTGCCATGTGGTTAGTTCTTGATGCCTTCTTAGATCATGCGACCAGTTGCCCACTCACGATGAAGAAACTCATAAGCGGCCTCAGTCAGGCTGCCATCAGCGTTGAAGTACTCTGCACAGGGATCGTCCTGAGCGGTGGGATCGGTGTCCATGTCCCACGCAGGATGTGGAGACAAGAACCCGCCAGCGGTCATGGTGGACGCTGCGGACGATGATGGCGCGGTATGTGTGATGGGTGTTTTCATGTTCTTAAAGATACACCAAACCCCCACCCCCGTCAAGCCAGATTAGTGAAATCCGTCAGGAATTCATTGCCCGATCTACGGCATTTTCAATGCCCGTGACGGCAACCCGGAGTGCCTCAGGATCAACTTTGCCACCTTTGGTTTTGGCATCGTGCCCATCAGCAATTGCCTGGATATGTTTGGCAAGTACCAGTATCTCTTTCAGGGCATCCTCGCGGGCGTATGCGGCCTCCAAGGCAAGATTTTGATACAGCAAATCAACTCGTTGTTTTCTCATAGCAAACCATCCTTTCATACTATCTATGCCGGCCAAAAGAAAGGGGAGTGTCACTAGGACACTCCCCTGTCTCAGTTGTGCGCGTTTCGCGCACCCATCACGAAATGTGAATTACCACGCGATGTGGAATTCGCCACCGTTCGGTGCAACCGTGAAGGTCGCGTTGCGAACAGACACAGAGGCGTCTTCACCGAGATAGTCGGCGAGGTCAGACTCCATGTTCAGGACATTCACGGTCTTGCAGCGGTACTGGCTCGACGGGGTGATCGAAGCGTTCAGGCTGCGACCGTTACCAGTGAACTTGGGTGAAACACCGAAGTACTGGTTCGACAGGCGCGTGATGATGTCACGAACAGTCGAAGTGTTCTGAAGGTTGCGGGCGTTAACAACGATAGTAGGGTAGGTCTTCATTTGGTTTCCTTTGTGTAGAAGACTTGCGAATCAAACTCCCCTTTGTCGGGGACTCATATACTGTACCACAGAATTTGATTCGCACAAGTCCTGTGGTACATTTTCTCAAAGATTCTTGGTGCCGTTCTCGGCACTAGACTGCTTGTGATTCTTGTACTGAGCCAGAGTGACATCTGTGATGCCAATGACAGCAGCAATATCAGGCCGAGTGTCACGCAAAGCAATCAGAAACAGAATCTCAATGTCAGCAATTTCATCTGCTGTTAGTTCATTCAATTTGTCGGCAAAACAAGCCATGAAAGATCGTACCAGTCTGAAGGCAAACTCTGGCTTGTTCAGATCAATGGCAGACTGGCCCAGTGCCAGCACAAGCGTGACCGAATCACTGGTCATGGTTTTGCTGCCAGGTGCGCTGCCAAGTACAAGCGAGTACATATGATCTCGGCTGCCCACATAGTGGCACGCCGTATCAACGATATCGGCAAAGTCCTGGCTTGAAATGTCTATTCCGTAGAAGTTATTGTGTTGCATCATGGGTTCCTTGCGCTTCTAGCGCCGTATCTGTTATGTTTTCAAGTGTTTTCATACGCTGATGAAACCAACTTATCACCAACCATCACTCATGTAGTGGATGAATAACAGGGCAAGTAATAGAAATGAAATCACTGCCGTGCCAACCAGCCAGACCAAGATGAGAGTATCAAGCAGTCTAAGGATTTTCTTTTTGTTGGTTGTCATTCGTAGTCTCTTACACATACACCCACAGGAAATCGTGGAAGTTTGCCGTTGGTTAGGCCTTGGTATCGAACCGTGAGCAATTTGCCGATCACGGTTTTGGGTTTGTCAAGATACGGTTTCAGCGTGTCAAGAGCGCCTTCCATTTTGCAACGAAACTCGCCGCCCTGGCCTTGGCACACAAATATCGCACACTCTGCCATGCGGCCGCGACCCGGCTCAACTCCGATAATCTTGAACTCAGCGTCATCAAATTCTTTGATTTTCTGAATGTTGTAGGATCGCTTGTGTTCGTATGGAGCATCATTGCGAATCATGGCGCCTTCGTATCCTGCTGTGCGCCAATCTGTGAAATACTGAATCACCTCTTCAGGAGCCGTCACAGGCACCGTGGGCACAAGCACCACGGTGTTGCTGAATCGATCAGCAGCCTGCTGCAACCACTCCAAGCGACTGGAAAAAGAACCGGATCGAATGGTGTCGTACACATGGTATTGCACCATGTCACACCGAGCATCTGGCTTGTCTTTGCGAACAAGCGACACAATGTGTTCAAATTGATCGCGGTACTTGTGGTTGTACAGTTCGCCGTCAAGCACCACAGATTCTGCGGCAAACGCTTGTTCCAGTGCTGCGGCAATGTGCGGTACACTTTTGATTTGTTTGCGAGTGCGCGTCCACAGCGTACACTTGCCGCGTTGCACAATGGCAATGCATCGAATGCCGTCCAGTTTGGGTTGCATGAAAGCAGGATACACAATTTTGTGAGACTGTTCGCTCCACTTGTGCGCCAGCATGGGATCCATGCCACCGGCAATGTGAGCGTCACTCACTTGGCCTGCTGCTGCTGCTTTGGGATCCGAGTTGTATCCGCTCTTTTGCTTTTTTTCCCAGGCACTTTGCGCTTCTGCCACTGCCTGCTGTTCAGGAGTGGTGGCATTGGCACGGCCGATATTTTTGCCGTGATGAATCACATCTTCGGTGCGTTGCTCGGCACCGCCCTGGCGGCCAAACACACGAATGATCCGGTTGCCAATCACAGTGATTTGCCACACCTGAATGGAACCGTCAGAGTTCTGAGCGTACAGCGTAGGAAAAACATACTCTACAGTTGTCGGGTGTTTGCTCACATCATTTCTCCAACAGAGTCCAGTCCAATCTCAACCACCGGCTCAAAATCCATTGCATCGCCTCCGGTGGCAACAACCTCTTCGTACTGCCAGCGCGGGATGATGCAAATGCTGCATCCGGCAATGTCAGTGAAAGTTTGCCCGTCATTAAGAACCACCACAGTAACGAAATCACGCTTGTTTGAGTTTGGATCCATGTTCATCGTGCCCTTGAGTATTCGCGGTTCAAGCGGCGAATGTTTTCTTCGCCCACAGCAATCACCAGTTCACCGCCAGTTTTGTGTGGCCAAATCATGCGGCCCATGACACGGGGCAGATGCTTGTCCACACATCGCACACAGTACACGGTGCCAGGTCGTGCTTCAAGTCTGGCAGCAGGAATGAGCGCACCACAGTCTTTGCATTGCATGGATAAAGTATACCTTGTTTGCAGAGCGTGTCAACCGTTTTCAGCGTTTGCTGCGAAATTTTTCAGCCGGTCAAGCACAGCGAGCCGTACTGGCCCGCAGAGAACGCGCTCAACAATTCGGTGTGGTGGCGCTCGGCGCTGGCACGATCTGGCGCTCGGCGTGCCACCAGTTCTGTGTAGTTCACAAGCATTTGATCCTGGCAAATCGACACAGGAAATGCCATGGTTTCCCAGCGCCGTTCATGGGCCCACGCCACAGGCAGCAAAACCGTGCTGATCAACACCCAGTTTTCGGTGACGCCTTGCCAGGCGCTCAGATCACCGTGCAGCGGCCGGCGCACAAGAGTACGAGTGTGATGTTCGCTGAGATCCAAACGAATCACAGCAGCGTTCAGATCAAACACAGGAGTGGTTGGACAGGTGGGTTGTGGGTAAGGCATCACAAGAGTTTACCGGGTGCCGGACACAAGTCAAGTGCTGTGTGAGCAATGCCTGCAAGATTCTTTGCCTGTTTGGGCCTGCGACTTCAGCAACCCATTTTTGGCCCCGCGTGTCAGAGCGTTCAGGCCGCAACCCCCTACCCCCCCTTCGCTACTGTTTGGATCGCAGGCCCTCGGATCGCCTAGCAGGGGTCATCTGTTGCCTGCGGCTGCCCATGGGCATCGCGCAACGCGCTTGCTCGTGATCGAGTTCGCGCAGGTGTCGCTCGTGATCGCTCGCGGGTGCGCCTCAGACGCCGTACAAAAGCCTAGGCGTTCGTGTGGGCGCGCGAGCAGCAGATTCAATTAGTTCCAGAATTAAGATGATCTTAATCCGCATTGCGCGAACCCTTGTTTTCATAGGGCCGGCGCACACGCTCTCGGCGCATATACCAGACTTTTGCACGAAATGGTTTTGCCACGCTGTCAACGCCCACGGGCAATGGGCGTGTGCGTGGTGCTGGTGTACAGTTACTGCTACAGTTACTGCGCGTGCAGGTGAGCGGTGGAACGCCCACGGGCCCGTGGGCGTGTGCTGGAGGTGGTGCCTGGCATGTGGAGCGAATGTACTATAGATACTGACAAGTGTAGTATCTACGATCCAGTCTTGCCGACGGTTTTCGTCGAGTGCAGGTGAGCGGTGGTTAAAAGAAAACCGCCTCTGTGCTAGGCCACAGAGGCGGTGAAAGAGACTACAGGCGAGCGAGATGACCTAGAGGACTGAGCGAACTCAGCCCGCGCCGAAGCGCCGCGTTGCGCGGAGGCTCAAGCCGTAGTCGTGGTGGGATGGGGCAGACCCACAGCAACCATGTGACCCGGCTGCTGCCGGTCAAGCACAAAGCCCTGCGGCAGCGTACCAAGTGCGGCGCGTTCAGTCACGCGCTCGCCCAGTTCAGGCAGATGGAACACACCACGGGCAGTACGGCGATCAAGATCAGCCGTGAGCCACGACGGCCACGGAAACGAGTCCGGGTAGCCCAGGTTGGCAGCGGTAGCCACCACAGCACGACGAGTGGTGCTGGTGCCCGAGTAACCGGCATTGATCAGGCCGTCGATGAACAGGGCCTGACGCTTGCGAAGATCAGCGAACTTGTAGGTGCGAGTGGGAACAGAGACAGTAGTGGAAGCGGTGTTCATGTGGTTGAAAGCCTTGTGGGAGGAAACGGAAGAGGAAGAGGAAGAGGAAGAAACAGGGGAGGTCAATGGGGAACTCATGGTATTAATGTACCTTGTGGGGGGTTGAAGTCAAGAAGGGGCTACAAGAAACGCGAAAGATTTATGCCTGATCAGGCTGATACTGGTACGGCTGGAAGCCCACGGTGTTTGCCAGATCTTCGTACAAACGAATGGCATCCTCGCGGGTAATGACACATTGCAGCGGCGACGAGGTGCTGTCTGCCAGCGTCACAGCGCCGCGTGTCAGAAAGTCGCGGATGTGATATCCGTGCATGGAGCCTCCGGTGACCCAGGCTCGGGCGTCGGTTTCCACCACCATCACAGCAATGGCCCCCTGCTGGCGCATCGCCAAGGGCAGCGAGAACCACGGCACCTCGGTGAAGCACACAAACACACCACCGCGCTCATTGTACCCGTGAAGCCAGTGCTTGGTTCGGGCAGCATACTCAGGGTCGTCTTCAGCGGCGCTCATGCACTCCACGACTGTGCTGTACTGCCCGTCCAGTTCAGGGCGTGGTTCAGCACACAGGTTCTTGATGTTCAAGTTGAAGGGCAAGAACCGCTCAGCCACCGTGGCGAGCAACCCCAACGATTCGATCTTCTGGCCTGCGGTTGTTTGCGGCGGCGAGGACACCCGTGGCACACCCTGCACAGGACGAGGCCGCGGCTGAGTGGGTGCTGCGCTCACCTGTTGCAACACCTGGCCGTGGCCAGGTTGAACCTGACCAGTATTGTCGATCTCACCGGCAATGGCCTCGGCCTTGTTCAGCGCGTCCACCGCAGCCTGCGTCACCGCACTCTTGGGCAGATACCAACGGCTGTATCCTGCATCCCATTTGGCTCCGTGCTGCTTGGCAATCAGACGATCCGCGAACGGAATATCAAGAGCAATCTCCGTGGCACGGCCGTCCCACACCCACGGAGTGTACTCGCGGGTCTTGATGCCTGCGATCAGGCCTTCGGTGCGGAACCAGTCCAGTGCAGCAGTGCCGGCGCTGCTGTACTTTGCAGCCGGCAAAGTCCATTCCTTGCCGTCGTAGCGGGCACCGTATCCCTTGGCGGTGGAACGAATCGCTGTGGAGCCGCGCTTACCGAACGGGATGTTCAACACCAGGCCAGCGAACTTGACCCGCTTCGGCGTGGCCGTGATAACAGCAGAATTAAGATCAGACTGAGTGGCCAGCGAGGCGGCGGAGAGAGCGTGAGTCTTGAAGATGTTGGGCATTTGTGTTTGCTCCTAGTGTGAGGAAGTTGACAGAGCGATCAGGCGCGCCAAGGAGCCTGCACGGCGCAGACCTGCGCCGCAACGGCCGCGGCATCCGCAGCAATGGCGGACGCATCCAGTTTGGTGTACAGGTTCACGAACGACTTGCGGTTCGCGTCATCGAAACGCGCACACACCAGTTCCACGGCCTTGAGGCGGTCACCGAACACCGCGAACGCAGTCACGGTGTCGATCAAGCGGCGCGTGGTCACGATCTCATCGCAACCGCCTTCGTAGAAGGTTTTGCGGATCGCATCCGCCCACTTCACAAGCAGGTCAGCGAACGCATCATCCATGCAGCCCTTCTCAGCCATGTTCTTGCAGAGAATCTTGCGTTCCTGCGCCGCAGTGGGATACGATTGCTCAAAGGTGAACGCAAGGCGGTCAAGCATGGCGCCGTTCAGCACCTGTGCGCCGGCAAAGCGACCTTCCGGGTCGCCGCTGCCCTTGGTGTTGGCGGTGCAGACAATGGTGAAGCCCTTCTCAGGCTTGACCCAAGTGTTGATCTTTTTGATGAACACCGGCTTGCCTTCAAGCGCAGCCTGAAGGCACATGATCTTGGGCGTACCTTGATCCACTTCATCAAGCAGCAACACGCCACCGCGCTTCATGGCGAGAATGACAGGGCCATCCTGCCACACCATGTCGCCGTTGAGCAAGCGGAAGCCACCGATGAGGTCTTCCTCATCCGTGAGCGCGGTGATGTTGCAGCGGAAAAACTCGCGCTTCAAGTTCGCGCAAATCTGCTCCACCATCGTGGTCTTGCCGTTACCAGGCAGGCCGGTGATGAAGATGGGAGCAAAGATGCCCTTGCGGAACACTGCTTCCACATCCTTGTAGTGCCCGAACGGCACATAGGTGGACAACTTCTCGGGGATCATGGAGCCGAGTTCATTGTTGAACACGCACGCCGAATCAGGTTCGGTGTTGACAGCGGCGGCCGTCGCAGTGGGCACGGTGCTGATGGTCTTGACCACAGCAGCCGCCGGCTTCACAGCAGGCGCAGCCGGCGCCTTGAAGGCAACAGCATGGTTGCTGTCGATCTCAGGCACATGGAACAACCCGCGACCAGCGCGGCGGCCGGTGTCGGCCGTGATCCATGACGGCCACGAGAAGCCGTCGGCTGCACCGTACTGGTCAACCACGGCGACCACATCGGCGCGAGAAATGGGGGAGCGAAGGCCGGCCTTACGGCAGGCGGTGATGAACGCGGAACGCTTACGAGAGAGAGTAGCCATAGAGTAAAAGTTTACTCTATAAGTCGATGCTCTGCAAGGGGATACAGCGCCATTTATGCGAAAATATCAAAGATTCTGTAAGTCCTTGTCCCATAAGCACTTAGGTTGACAGTGAGTTATCGGACGGTCTCATAACCACTCAAGGGGGGTAGGGTCTCCATTATCGGACAGTCTGATAATCCACACTGGTAGCGCCTGTTAGGATTTTGTTAGGGTTGACAGCGGCAGTTATCGGACTCAGAAAATCTTGGGTTTCTATGGGGTAACCTCTTGCAGGCATTGGAGTTATAGAGTAGACTTAGCATATGGCTATGCTCTCTCTCTCCGTTCCGAACCCGTCCGCAACCCGTACCGCGCAGGCTTCCACCGATGCACTGGCTCGCTTGCTGGCCACCGAAAACATTCGCGTGGAACACCAGCCTGTGCCCACGGCGATGTTCGATACCGTGTCCCGTACACTGGTACTGCCTGTGTGGAAGGGCATGAGCCAGGACTTGTACGATATGCTTGTGGGTCACGAAGTGGGTCACGCGCTGTGGACTCCGGCGTGCAGCGACACCGTGAAGAGCGCCATCGACCGCATTCGTGCGGCTGGTGCGCCCAACGATGCATGGGCCAAGTCCATTCTGAACATCGTGGAAGACGCTCGTATCGAACGCCTCATCAAAGAGAAGTTCCCTGGCCTGCGCCGCAACTTCACCATCGCGTACAAGGAACTCATTGCCCGCGACATCTTTGGCCTGGCTGAAGTGAACGGTGATCCGAACTGCAAGGGTTTCGTGGATCGCTTCAACCTGTACCACAAGTGCGGTGCCCTGGGCCTGATGCAGATTGCGTTCAGCCGCCAAGAGCAGCCGCTTGTGGATCACGGCCAGCACACCAACTCGTTTGAAGATGTGGTTGTGCTGTGTGAGCGTATGGTTGCGCTGTTGAGCCAGAACGCCGACAGCACCAACAATACACCGGAGCAGCAGGTGTGCAATGAGCAGAGCCAGAGCCTGACCGAGCCGGGTGCTGCTGAGCCAGGTGCTGCTGAGCCAGGTGAACCAGGCGAGCCGCAGCAAGCAGCCACGGATCCGAACGCGGTCGCTGTCAGCGCGGCCGGTGACGAACAAGCAGAGTACAGCCGCCCGCAGGGCGAAGCCGGTGCGGACTCTGCAAACAACAGTTCAGAGGAATCAGAGTCGCAAAACAACGAACAAGTCAAGCCCAACCAGGCTGGTTACTCTGGCCTTGACCACGGCAAGGGCCGTGACGCCAAGAACGGTGCAGGTATCGGTGAAAACATTTCGACCGATGACAAGATGTCCAACGGCCTGGGCAAAATGGCTGACACCCGGTGCGGTAACTACTACTACCAGTACGGTGAAGCGCCGAAGTTTGACATGGATCGCTTGCTTGTCACGGCTGAAGATGTGATTGCGCTGTGGCGTGACCAGTTCGCCAAGGAGCCGGCTGCGCTGCCGCTCATTGACTCGCTGCACGATGCGTGGAAGCGTGAAAACATGCCCACCGTGATGAACATGGTGAAGCGTTTCGAGCAGCGCAAGGCGGCTGATGATGCTCGCCGCACCATGACTGCCAAGAGCGGTCGCATTGATCCCTCGCGTCTGGCTTACTACAAGGTGAGCGAAGATCTGTTTCTCAGCATGACCACCACCACGGACGGCAAGTCGCACGGGCTGGTGATGCTTGTGGACTGGTCAGGCTCCATGAGCGCGGTGTTGGGTTCAGTTGTGAGCCAGGTGCTGTGTCTTGTGGAGTTCTGTCGCAAGGCTGGTGTGCCGTACGAAGTGTATGCGTTCTCGGATTGCGTGACCGGCTGGAAGGCTGGTGAAAAGGTGGAGTTCTCTGACTACGACGGCCGTTACACGGTGTGCAGCCAGGAAGCCGGTCGCCTTGCGCCGGCTGGTTTCCGCATGGTGCAGTTCCTGCGTAGCGGCATGTCCCGCGCGGATCATGCTGACGCTGTGCGTGGCATGGTGAGCGTCATGGCTTTGCACGGTTACCAGCCGTTCAACACGATCATCCGCGCTCAACACGATGCAGTGAACAACAATCCGTACTACTACACGCACCATGACGGCCTGCGAGTGCTGACACCCAAGTTCCGGGCACCTGAGGCGCTGAGCCTGAACGGTACGCCGCTGAACGAAGCCTTGTTGGCCAGTGCTGATGTCATTGAAGCGTTTCGTGGCCGCACCGGCGCTCAGATCGTGAATCTGGCAGTACTCACCGACGGCGATGCCACTCGTCAGATCTCGGTTCACAAGGGTGCCTCAGCCCGTGCTGAGTACAGTCGAGACTCCGCTGGTTGGACGCGCCATCCAGCCACCGTGCTGCGTTGGGGCACCCGGCAGTACCCGTTTGTGGAAGCCAACTCGGTGCATCGCTCTCGTCAAACAGAAACAGAAGCCATCATTCGCTATGTGCGAGATCGCACCGGAGCCCGTGTGTACGGCTTCTATCTGATGATGGCCAAGCAGGCTGCCAAGTGCGTGAAGGGCCATGCGTTCCAGTTTGGATCCGCGCAGGCCAAGCAGGCTGCTGCTGAACAGTTGGACGCGGAAGGATCGTGCATCGTGCCGCACCGAGCATATGACGAGTACTATCTTGTGGGCATTGCTGAACGCACCGAAGACGAAAACTTCATGGATCGTCTTGACACCTCGGCCTTGTCGGCTCGCAAAATCGCAAACTCGTTTGCCCGCGGCATGAGCAACCGTTCTGCTTCACGCACCATCATGGTGCGCTTCACTGATTGCTTTGCCACTGGCAAGCCGTCGCAGCACAAGATGCGCTAATCCAAAGGAGACTCACACAATGAGCATCAAGATTCGTCCGTCCCCTGCGTCCCTGTCCGACTTTCTGAGCGGCTTCCAAATGCGCTACGAGCAGTTCACCGAGCGCACCAGCCTGGGGCTTCCTGCTGATGAGGAGTTCACGCAGTTGCTTCTCGCGCTGGAAGCGTTCACCGCGGCGCAGATTCCGCCTGCGTGTCTCACCGATGCGGAGGAGCAGGCCATTGGCCAGTGGATTGCGGCGCTTGCAGAGTACGAGGAGAACCAGCATGAGCAAGGTTGACAGCGGCCGCCCCCTGCCCCCGAATGTGACCCCTGAGCGGCCGTGGACGGCCATAGAAGCGTGTGTGTGCTGCGGAGCGATCCGTACTCGGCCCCTGACGGAAGCAGAGTTCCGTGAATGGTGGCGCGAGGTGATCCCTGAGCCGACCGTGTGCGACCGCTGCCGATCTGACTCCCGCTAACGGTGCCTGAGAGCCACCGCCATGCCCGCGACCCTGCGCTGACCGCGTGGGGTTGCGGTGCTTTTGGGCCCCCGTGTGCTGCGGCCGCCGTACCCTGACCGCTCGCCCAGGCGCTGAACAATGCAATTAATGCATTTCTACACGCTGAAAACACCTAGTTATCAAGGG
>Ga0194130_10005849_pt1 | contig 14531 bp, 11 predicted proteins | sample TA2KigsurfametaG_FD_160084 | JGI IMG/M metagenome (GOLD analysis project Ga0194130, IMG submission 160084) | Freshwater microbial communities from Lake Tanganyika, Tanzania - TA2015050 Kigoma 12 surface | ecosystem: Environmental > Aquatic > Freshwater > Lake | place: Tanzania: Lake Tanganyika... | reverse complement strand
CAGAATATGGGACATGTACCGAAGTAAATAAAACAAATTTTCTTCCTTCCAAGGGCTGGGCTCGAAGCCTAACAAATGAAATTCCAAAGGCTTGTCGCCAGGACCCATCGCGGCGATATAATCGTTGATTCCACGGGTATAGGCGGCGATTTCGGCAGCCATAGCAGGCTCATCTGCAGCATATTGGTTCCACCATAGCGGTGCTTTGCGTTCGAATTCCAGCTTGCGCCAGAACATATCACTTTCCAAGGCGACCGCACCGACCACTTCGCTGATTCGCCCTTTGACCACACGGCTCATCAATTCCATCTGAAAGAGGCGATCGCGGGCATGCATCCAGCCCACACCGTAGGCAACTGCCTCTGCGCTCTCCCCGAAGATATGCGGGACCCCCAAACTGTCGATACCTATTCGGAGATCGGCATAGGGGCCTTCGATTTCAAGATCCGCATCTTCCGCGCCGGTGATCCGTAGGGGTGATGATGACCAATGAAAAAATGTATGAACTGGGGGAAGCCCCTCCCATGGCTTGTAGAGCAGCCAACACCAGGCCAGTGTTGCTCCTAACAAGAGTAAACGAGATCGCACAGACGAAAATAAAGCCCTTTATGGGTATTTTTAAATTAATATTGACAAATCAAACCTATTTTATGCTCGTACTTAAGACCTCGGCTTCCCGTTTTGTTTTGATCTTCTCCTTGGCCATCGTGGCTGCGCTGGCTAGCTTGAACCCCCTTGCGGCACAATCCGCGGGCGGTTCGGCCCTGATTCGAGGCGAAATCCGGGATGCACGCAATGGACAACCCCTGGTGGGAGCTACGGTGATCATCCGCGGCACCACCCAAGGCGCAACCACCAACATTGATGGAAAATTCAGCATCGAGGGCAACCTAGTGAATGGGCAAACTTATCCGCTGGTGATTTCGTACATTGGTTATAATACGCTCAATGTCAACGGATTAGCCGGAGGTAAAGCCTTGGTGATCAAACTCGAAGAAAGCGCTTTGGATCTGCAGGGGGTGGAGATTGTGGATTCCCGCATTTCGGAGAAGCAGAAAGAATCGGCTTTGACCGTGGAGGCGATGGATATCCTCGCGGTCAAGGAAACGCCTTCTCCTTCCTTCTACCAGGGATTGGGTACGATGAAGGGGGTGGATTTGACCACGGCTTCCTTGGGTTTTGTGATCATCAACACACGGGGTTTTAATTCCACATCCCCCGTACGGTCGTTGCAATTGATTGACGGGGTGGATAACCAGGCCCCGGGCCTGAATTTTTCGTTGGGGAATTTCCTGGGGGTCTCGGAATTGGATATCCAAAAAGTGGATTTGGTGGTGGGGGCTTCGTCGGCGTTTTTTGGACCGAACGCCTTCAACGGGGTGATCAACATGAGCACGCGTTCTCCTTTTCAGCGGCAAGGAATCAATGCAAGCATCAAGGTAGGCGAAAGGGCCTTGACCGAAACAGCGATCCGATACGCCTGGGCTAACAAAGACCGCAACGGTAACGACAAAATGGGTTGGAAGTTTAACATGTTCTACCTCAAAGCCAACGATTGGCGGGCGGAGAATTACGGGCCATCTACGGCTTCTCAAAACCCCAAAGGAACCCCCGGTGGTTACGATGCAGTCAACGTGTACGGGGACGAAGACGAAGGGCGCTTTAACGATGCGCGAGGTGAAGCCTTGCAGTTACCCGGCTTGGGCATCTTTTATCCTTCGGGTTATCGCGAAGCTGATTTGGTGGATTACGATATTAACAACCTCAAGTTGAACACGGCTTTTCATTACATGCTCAAGCCCAAAGTGGAGTTCATTGCTTCCTCCAATTTTGGCACAGGTACCACGGTATATCAAGGGGAGAACCGATTCAGGCTCAAAAACATCCTCTTCTTCCAGAACCGTTTAGAATTGCGCAAAGAGGACGATTGGTTTATCCGGGCCTACGCGACCAACGAAGATGCCGGGGATTCCTACGATGCGGTAGCCACTGCCAAAAGAATGAAGGAAACTTATCATACCCTGGATATCTGGAACAAATCCTACGCCTCGGTTTGGCAGACTTCGATTTTGGATTCAATTTATGGAATCGCGGGCAAGCCGGGTTTGTTACCCGACCACTGGAGGCCTTACCGGGGTTCCTTCTCTGGGATACCTACTGCCCTAAGCGATAGCCTGAACTTTTTCTTGAATGCACCGGGCGCTGCGGAGGCTTTGGCACGTTGGCATGAAGAGGTTCGGTTCAAGGTGAACAACGGCTACCAGACCGGGAACCTTCGGGATCCGAATCCCATGCCGTTTGCTTTGCCGGGTTCTCCTGCCTTTGATTCATTGTTTAACATCATTACCACAACCCTACCCAACAAGGGACGGGGCGGCACTTTGTTTTATGACAAATCGGCTTTGTATCATTTGCAGGGCGAAAAGCGCTTCAAGCCCATCGAAAACATGGAAGTGGTGGTCGGTGGTAGTTTTCGCCAATACCGCCCGGATAGCCGCGGGACGATTTTTAGCGATACCGTAAAACTTAACTACCTCGTTAGAGACACGTCGTATTTAGACACATTAATCATCGTTGGTCCCGGAGGAGATTCAACCATATTTACCAGACCCGTTACCGACACCCTGAGTATTGACACAACCCAAGAGAAAACCAAAATCGTGAATTCTGAATACGGCCTGTACGGAGGAATTGAGTACAAGATCAATAAATTGATGTTGGGAAATCGTTTGCTCGGTGACCTCAAAATCAACGCCACCTTTCGTACGGATAAGAACATCAATTTCAAACGGGTGTATTCACCTGCCGTTTCGATGGTCTTGACGCCGAATCAAAAACATGTTTGGCGTTTGTCTCTCTCGTCGGCGGTGCGAAACCCGACCTTGGCAGATCAGTACCTATACTACAACGTGGGTCCAGCGATTCTGGTGGGTAATGTATCGGGTTTTGATTCGTTAATTACACTAAACTCATTCCTTGACTACTTGGCAGTTACACCAACCACAGATAAACTTAAGTATTTTGATGTCAAGCCTATACAGCCCGAACAGGTACGCACCGTGGAGTTTGGATACCGCGGAATGTTCAAGAAGCTGTATGTGGATGCGGGGTATTACCACAGTTGGTACACCAACTTTATTGGTTTCAATATAGGTGTTCAATCGAAGTTTACGAATCCATCAGGCGGAGGATATCCCATCCGTGAAACCCTTCGCATTTACCGAGTAGCGGCGAATGCAACGGGTATTATTACAACACAAGGTTTTTCGCTGGGTGGTAATTATTATTTGAACCGGGAATTGGCTTTTAATTTCAATTATTCCTGGAACAAACTGGTGAATGCCGGAAAAGATACGGTAATTATTCCGGCCTTCAATACCCCGGAGCATAAGTACAATGTCGGTTTGAGCGGTCGGGATATGATTACCGAGATTCCTTTGCCCGGCGGGGGCTCCTATACGCTGGCCAATTGGGGCTTTAACATCAATTACAAGTGGATACAGGGCTTTGAGTTTCAGGGATCCCCCCAGTTCACCGGGCCTATCAACAGCTACGGGATGGTGGATGCCCAAATCAACAAAACCTTCCTGAACTTGAACACGACCCTCAAGTTGGGTGCCTCGAATTTGTTGAACAACAAAGTCTTCCAGGTTTACGGCGGACCGCTGGTAGGCCGATTGGCCTATGTGTCCCTGAATTTTGAGCTGAAATAACGAGGGCTGGCGACTAACCTTGGGGTTGATTCAGGCGCCGGACTTCAGGGCTTGATGCAGACAATTTTGTGGTCCCGAATCACCACTAGTTCTCCGTTATTGGCCCGCTTGGTTTTTGACTAGGGCTCGCAGGCAGGCTTCATGCCTTGGCCTAAGGCAGGCCCAGGACCAAAAGTTCGCTGACCAGACCGGCGGTAAGGCTTAGGATTACAATCAGCAAGGGCGGCACCCCCCAACGGTGATTAAGCAGGGCAGTCAGTGCCACCAGACTAAGGTTCAAACTGCTGTAGCCCAGTGGTTTCATCAACAAAACGATGGCGGTGAGAATCAAGCCAATGGCGGCTATTTGAACCCCTTGAAGGGCGGCTTGAATGCGAGGCATGCGCTTTACATCATCCCATATCGGATACACGAACATGATCAGAAGGGCACCGGGAGTAAAGATGGCCAAGGTGCCGACCAACGATCCCAACAGGACATGGAGCACCCCTTTGCCTTGGAGAATCAGACCCCCCATATACGCGGCTTGAGAAAAAACAGGACCCGGAACCCCCTGGGCCAAGCCGTAACCTATCAAAAATTGATCGGTACTCAGGTATTGCCGCGTAGCCACAAAATGCTCGTACATCATCGGTAACAAAACTTGACCACCTCCAAACACAAGACTACCAAAACGGTAAAAATTCTCAAAAAGCAGAATTTCCCGCGAATGAAAAACGTTCCCCAACAAAGCCGCCAAGCCAAAAAGCAAGGCATACATTCGAAAATAAAACCAACGCACCTTGGTAAGGGAATGCGGCGAACCCAGGCTTCCTTTGCGTTCCTGCCACAGCCATTGGGCCAGCCCTCCTAACATCAAAACCACCGGAAACGTGTACGAAGAAACCAGGCTAAGGGACAAGATCACCGACATCCCCAAGATCGGTAAGGCGGGGGCTTTCCAGGATTGACGTTCAAGCAGTCGCCATGCCGAAGCGGCCACAAAGCCCACCGCAACGGGGGGAAGCCACCGAAAAGTGGCCATATTCAATTGCTTGATCTCCAGAGAATAAACCAAGACCGCTGCAAAGGTCATGATCAAACTAGCAGGCAAAATCCAAATCAATAAGGTTAAAATAGCCAAACGCGGTCCACCCAACCGAAGACCCACGACGGTAATCGTCTGGGTTGATGTTGGTCCCGGCAAAAACTGACAGAGGGCATTCAATTCTAACAGAGCCTCGTGGGTCAGGTATCGACGGCGATCGACCAACCGCTCTTGCATCAGTGCAAGATGCGCATAAGGCCCACCAAAGGCAGAGAGGGTCAGCATCATGACATCCCGCAAAAAGGCGCGTTGGCGGCTGCGGTCCATCATACCCATGATTAGCAGCTAACCCAAACCTGCGCTGAGGGTCTATTTCTTGAGCCCAATTTCACGGAGCCTTTCGTCGAGGTAGTCCCCCGCAGTGATGGGCGGATCCATGGGTTCACTGCCGGCAAGTACACAGGAGGCCAAGGCATCCAGCGGCATCGCCGGCTGAGGATGCAGAAAGAAAGGTATCGAAAAACGGGGCTCGGACCAGCGTGCACGGGGCGGATTCACCACACGGTGGGTAGTGGATTTGAGCCGATGGTTGGTCAGTCGCTGTAACATATCCCCTACATTGACCACAATTTGATCCGGCAACGCCGTCACCGGAACCCAGGTCCCGGCTTTGCTCAGAATTTCTAGACCCTCCGCAGAAGCACCCATTAACAAGGTGATTAGGTTGATGTCTTCGTGCTCCGCGGCGCGTACGGCATCGCCTGGATCCTGAAGAATAGGCCCGTAATGTATGGCCCTCAGGATGCTGGTGCCGCCATCAACCCACGCACGAAAATAATGTTCAGGAAGTTGCAGATAGCGGGCAATGGCGCGGAGCAGATGCTGCCCGCAGGATTCGAGGGTACGATAGGCTTGCATGGTAACCTCATTGAAATCAGCCGGTTCATGAACCTGCACATTGGGGGGGTAGGTACCGTACAGGGGATGGTCGGGGCCTACTTCTTGCCCGATTTGGAAGAACTCTTTGAGGTCTCCTTCGCTGCGCCCCTTGGCATGTTCCTGCCCGAAGCGGGTATAGCCTCGTTGCCCAGCCGCTCCGGGAACTTCGTAGGTGGCCTTGAAATCGGGGGGCAGACCAAAAAATTCCTCCACGACTTGGTATAAACGATCGCTTTGTTCGGCGCTTAATCCGTGGTTTCGAACGGCCACGAATCCCACCTCTTCGTAAGCTCGTCCTAATTCCTGGACAAAGGCGGCTTGGCGTTCTGAATCACCCTGAAGGAAATCGGCTAAATCGATGGAGGGGATTCCGGCGGTGGTGGGGGCGTTATGGCTCATCGGGCTATCGGTGGGATAGTCAAAAATAATGTATTTTTGGACACATGATGCAAAATACCTTATGGTTAACGGCCTGGGAGTTAATGAACACCGCCCGAGCGATGGCCGAGCTCTACGATGAGCACCGCCAGGAGACCCGGTATGTGCATTCAACCTCCAAGGGTCACGAGGCCATTCAATTGGCCTTGGGCCTGCACCTGCAACCGCAGGATTTCGCGTCGTTGTATTACCGGGACGAATCGGTTTTGTTGGGAATGGGCTTCGAACCCTACGAATTGATGCTGCAATTGCTGGCCAAAGCGGAGGATCCCTTCAGCGGTGGACGAACCTATTATGCGCATCCGTCGGTTCGCCGACTAGGCATGCCCACAATTCCACACCAAAGCTCGGCCACGGGGATGCAGGCCATTCCTGCGGTGGGCATGGCGCATGCCATCGCCTATTTCGAAAGTCAAAACCTCCCAGTCCCCGGTTCAGACCAAAGCTCTCCCCCCTTGGTGGTCTGCTCCCTGGGCGATGGCTCGGTAACCGAAGGAGAGGTTGCAGAAGCCTTTCAGATGGCAGTACTCAAGCATTTACCTATTCTGTTTCTGGTACAGGATAACGAATGGGGTATTTCGGCAAGTGCCGAGGAAATGAGGGCCATGGACGCTTTCCAATACGCGGAGGGTTTCAAAGGCCTTAAACGAATGCGGGTGGAAGGTAATGATTTCAAGGCATCTTGCAAGACCGTTGCGGAAGCCTTGGGGCACTGTCGAATTCGCAAAGGTCCTGTTTTATTGCACGCTACCGTTCCGTTGTTAGGGCATCATACCTCCGGGGTTCGCAAAGAGTGGTACCGTAGCGAAGAAGATCTAAGCGACCATGAACGGATGGACCCCCTACCGCGATTGCGCAAACAGATGCTCAAAGCGGGTTTCTGGGAAGAGGAATTGGATCAACTTGCCGAGACCGGTCGTCGCAGGGCCGTTACAGATTTTGAAAGAGCAATGCAAGCTCCTGATCCTGAACCGAATAGTCTATATCTCCACGAGTTTGCCGAGGGTGGACCGTCCGTGGAATCCGGGGTGCGGGAGCCTGCAGGTCGCGAAAAGGTGGCCATGGTGGATGCGGCATTGCATGCGGTGGAAGAGATTCTGAGGGAGGATCCTGCGGCATTGTTCTACGGGCAAGATGTAGGCAAAACATTGGGCGGGGTCTTCCGCGAAGCAGCAACCTTGGCGGATAAATTCGGGGATAGCCGGGTTTTCAATACGCCCATTCAGGAGGCATACCTGGTGGGGAGTACCGCAGGCATGTCCGCTGTGGGGGCCAAACCTATTGTTGAAATACAATTCGCAGACTACATATGGACCGGGGTCAACCAATTGGTGGTGGAACTATCCAAAAGTTGTTACCTGTCGCGGGGTCAATTCCCGGTGCAGAGCCTGATCAGGGTTCCCTGTGGAGCCTACGGTGGAGGAGGGCCTTACCATTCAGGGTGCATTGAGTCGGCGATTCTGAATATTCGCGGGATCAAGGTGGTGTACCCGTCCAACGCAGCAGATATGAAAGGTCTGTTGAAGGCCGCCTTCTTGGATCCCAACCCGGTGGTTTTCTTTGAACACAAGGGGCTGTATTGGAGCAAGGTGCCCGGGACGGAAGCCGCCAAAACCCCGGAACCCTCGGAGGATTATGTGGTGCCACTGGGCAAGGCCCGGATGGCATTAGAGGCATCACAAGGCGCCCAGAACTTGGGGGACAGTTGCCTGGTCGTGACCTACGGCATGGGGGTTCATTGGGCCATGAATGCCGCCGTGGGGGATTTGTCCGGCAAAGTCGAAATCCTGGACCTGCGCACCTTGTACCCTTTGGACGAGGCGATGATTATAGAGCGCAGCCGTGCCCACGGTAAGGTCCTGGTCTTGACCGAAGAGCCTTTGCTCAACTCCTTTGCGGAATCCCTGGCATTCCGCATACAACGCAATTGTTTTGAGCATCTTGACGGTCCTGTCGAAGCCATGGGGGCGGCCAACCTACCTGCGGTTCCCTTGAACATCGTTTTGGAGGCGGAGATGCTCCCTTCGGCGGAGAAAGTCGCGCAGCGTCTTCGCATCCTTCTGGAACGGTAAGGGAATTCCCTTGGCCTGGCCTATTTTTGCCGCGAAACTTCCGGAAAACACTAACCCTTTTGTTGACTTAAAACCCTTTACTCCATGTCGTATTTCTTTACCTCCGAATCGGTCTCCGAAGGTCATCCTGACAAGGTTGCTGACCAAATTTCCGACGCGCTTTTGGACGCGTTCTTGGCGCAGGATCCCAATTCCAAGGTCGCCTGTGAAACCTTGGTCACCACCGGTTTGACCGTGCTTGCGGGAGAGGTCAAAACCAAAGGCTACGTGGATGCCCAGCAGATTGCCCGCGATACTATTCGCAAAATTGGTTACACCAAATCCGAATACATGTTCGATGCAGATTCTTGCGGAGTGATTTCTGCCATCCATGAGCAATCCCCGGACATCAACCAAGGCGTGGAGAAAGCAAGCCCAGAGACCCAAGGGGCTGGTGACCAAGGCATGATGTTTGGTTACGCCACCAACGAAACCGAGAGCTTCATGCCCCTGCCTTTGGAAATTAGCCATCTGTTGTTACGGGAACTTGCCGCAATCCGCAAAGAGGGCCGCGTCATGAAATACCTCCGACCCGACGCCAAAAGCCAAGTCACCATACGCTATTCCGACAAGCACAAACCCGAAGCCATCGATGCCATCGTGGTTTCGACCCAGCACGATCCTTTTGTGAACAGCGGTAGCAACGCCCGTGCCGTCAAAGCAGACCAGAAGGCCATGCAAACCAAGATCGCCAACGATATTCAGCGTTACCTCATCCCTCGTGTCAAGAAGCAATTGCCAACGCGCATTGCCCGATTCTTCAACAAAACCGTGAAGTACCATATCAACCCCACCGGGAATTTTGTGATTGGCGGACCCCACGGGGACACCGGATTGACCGGGCGCAAGATCATCGTGGACACCTACGGCGGCAAAGGCGCCCACGGTGGAGGTGCCTTCTCGGGCAAAGACCCTTCCAAAGTGGACCGATCAGCCGCCTATGCGGCGCGTCATATTGCCAAGAACATGGTCGCTGCAGGAGTCTGCGATCAAGTCTTGGTGCAAGTGGCCTACGCCATCGGGGTTGCCGAACCGGTTGGCCTCTACGTGAACACCTACAACACCGCGAATGTCCGCGATGCCCAAAACAAAAAACTCAGCGACGGCGAGATCGCCGGACGCATCTCCAAGATCTTCGACATGCGCCCGGGCATGCTCATCAAGCGCCTCAAGCTGATGACCCCCATCTATTCCGAAACTGCGGCTTATGGGCATATGGGCAGACCCCATACCAAAGTCAACAAAACCATCCGCTGGGGAACAGGAGCCGATCAAGTGCGCAACGTACCCGTGGAGCTCTTCACCTGGGAGGCCCTCGATCAAGTCGCCGCTGTCCGCAAGGCCTTCAAGCTTTAACCGGACCCGCGCCCCCAATTCCCTTTTCGCTCCCGCATTCCTTCAGGATTTAGGAAGCGAGAAGTTTGAGCCCTTCGAGGGCGGAGGCATCTTGGGGTGTAAATCGTAACACGCGCTCAAACAGCACTTTGGCCTCCGCTTTCTGTCCCAGAAAGTATCGAGTCCACCCGGTCATCAGCATGGAATAATAATCAAAAGGGGATAGACGAAGGGAAACCTCCAGGTACTTCAAGGCCTCGGGGTAATTCTGACGATAATAATAAATCAAGCCCAGTTGATAGTTGGCGGTGGCATTGCCGTGGTCTTGCTTGAGTATGGCTTTGTACAGGGATTCGGCACGGACCCAATCCTCCTTGGCGGTTACCGGCAACAACAAACCCGTTTTCGGAAATGGCAATATTTTGGCTGATTTTCATGGAATTCTTTGGATTCTGAGCGGGTATTGACCTCAGACCTGGCGAGAGGTTTAATTGGTAATGCGAACCGACCCGCTTGTTTCCTCAAAAAAAACGCGGTACGTTCGCAGCGGCCAGCCGGCTGGTCCGCGGACAGCAGCCCCATCCAGCAAGGAGAATCTGGAATCGCAACAAGCACATTGCAGGATCATCAAGGAATCGACCACCGACACCCGGTGGCAACTTTGGCTGGGGGCATAGGTGCAGGCCCGGTCATAGGCTTCGAAGCGATCCAGTCCTGAGCGGTATAACACAATTCCACGGTAACCAGCGTCGAGATAGGCGTAGTTGCCAACCAGTTGCAATCGGCTGTAGGTTGGTAACAAAATGTTAAGGTAAAAATCCACGGGGACCATCGGTACCTGATCGGCCGGAGCCTTGCCTCGACAACCCATAACCAAGAGGACCAGGAGGAGGAAGACCCGACGCAACTTGCTTGCAATGAGGGTCTTAATTGGTTTTTGATCCATCTTGAGGAGGGTAGGAATAGAATCCTTGTCCGCTTTTGCGGCCATGATGACCTTCTTGGACCAAGCGTTGTTGAATGGGGCTGGGTTCAAAGCGTGCCGGGCATCCCAGGCCTTGGTAGATGGAGGTGGTAACCGATAAGTTGGTATCCACTCCGATCAAGTCCATCAGCCGAAAGGGACCCATTCGAAAACCTACGGATTCCATCAGGCGATCGATGTCTTGGTGAGCAAGACCCCCTGCGTTTAGCAAGCGAAGACTTTCGGCATAATAAGGGCGGGCGACTCGGTTAACGATGAAGCCGGGAGCGTCTTGGGCCCGAACCACGATTTTGTTCATGCGTTGGGCCAGGTCTTCGGCTTGTTGAGCAACGGAGGGCAGGGTCTGCGGCCCGGAAATGACCTCCACCAACTTCATGATGGTGGCCGGATTAAAAAAATGGAGGCCGACCACCCTCTCTGGCCTGGACAAGCCCTGGGAGAGCACTTCCATGGGGATCGAGGAGGTGTTGCTGGCGATGATGAACTGCGGACCGTTCTGCTGTTCCATGGCGAGGAACAAGGCTTGTTTGGGGGCGGCCTGTTCCACAATGGCTTCGATCAGCATGTCCCCCACGGCGTCTTCGAGGCGGTGGGTATAGACGATTCGCCGCTGGATCTTGGCGGCGTCCTCCTCGGACAGTCGGCCTTTGGCTACATTTTGTTGGAGATTTTGGGCGATGCCCTGGCGAGCCTTGTTCAAGCCCTCCTCTTGCACATCGTACAAGAGGGTTTGCAGACCCAGGGTGGCGCAGAGCTGGGCAATTCCTTGGCCCATGGTGCCTGCACCCGCAACAACAACGGAATTCAGGGTTACGCTCATTGGTTCAGCCTGCATGACCGAATTGACGCACAAACCGCAGATCGTTTTCGTAAAAAAGTCGAATGTCAGGAATCCGATGTCGTAGCATGGTAAGTCGTTCGATTCCAATACCAAAGGCGTATCCGCTGTAAACATCCGGATCGATTCCGCAATTCTCGAGGACCTGAGGATCGACCATGCCGCAACCTAAAATTTCGACCCATCCGCTGTGTTTGCACACACCGCATCCGCTTCCAGAACACAGAAAACAAGTTACATCCATTTCGGCGGAGGGCTCGGTAAAGGGGAAATAAGAAGGTCGGAAACGAATTTGTACCGACGGCCCAAAAAGAAAGGTTGCAAAATCGTACAAGACTTTTTTGAGGTCGGCAAAGCTGACATCCTGATCGATGTACAGACCCTCGACTTGGTGGAATTGCATATGGGATCGGGCCGAAACCGTTTCGTTGCGGTAAACCCTGCCCGGAGAAACGGTGCGCAGGGGCAATTGTCCCTTCATCATTTCCTTGACCTGTACGGAAGAGGTATGGGTCCGCAACAAATAGGCCGGATCCAAGGACACAAAGAAGGTGTCCTGCATATCCCGAGCCGGATGGTCTGCGCCAAAATGGAGGGCCTCAAAATTGTGCCAATCGTCCACCAATTCGGGGCCATCGGACCAACGAAAGCCAAGTTTGCCGAAGAAATCGAGCATGAGGTGGCGGGTGAGGGCCAGGGGGTGTCGGGAGCCCCGTCCCCAAACGGGCGGGGGCAGCGTGGCGAGGTCGGGTCCTTCGGAGGGCCCTTGGCTTGAGGGGTCGCCCCCTGGCCCTGGGCCGGTGGGCCGGCCGGCCGAAGCCTCCTTCCAACGGGTTTCCACTTCCTGACGCAGGGCATTGAGGGCCTGTCCCACGGCTTTCTTCTCAGGGCCACTCAGGGCCCTGAAAGCCTCGAACAAAGCGGTGACTTCCCCCTTCTTACTCAGGAATTTCAAGCGGTAGGCTTCGGCACCCGCCACCCCACCCAAATCGAACCCCGCCGCTTCGCGGCGGACCGATTCCAACGCCTTATCCCACGAAAATTCTTCGGATGCCATGCTTTATTCGTTTTGTGTTGCGGCTGAAATTAACGCGAATAATTCGGGGCTTCGCGGGTGATGTCGATCCCGTGAGGATGACTTTCCCGCAACCCTGCATTGGTAATCCGAATCATGCGGGCCTCCCTCAACGCTGCCAAGTCAAAGGCACCGCAATACCCCATCCCTGCCTTGAGGCCTCCGATGTACTGGTACATAACTTCTGACAAACTCCCTTTGAAAGGAACCCTACCCACAATTCCTTCGGGAACCAATTTCTTGATCTCGTCCTCGGCGTCTTGAAAATACCGATCCTTGGAGCCTTCCTTCATCGCTTCGATGGAACCCATACCCCTGTACGTCTTGAACTTACGGCCTTCGTAGATAATCGTTTCGCCGGGAGATTCTTCCACCCCGGCAAACATCGAACCCGCCATGATGCAATCAGCCCCGGCAGCCAAGGCCTTCACAATATCTCCGGAATACCGTATTCCCCCGTCAGCGATCAAGGTAACCCCGGTGCCGAGCAGGGCTGCTGCAACCTCCATTACAGCGGTCAATTGAGGAACACCAACGCCGGCTACAACCCGTGTTGTGCAAATACTCCCAGGACCCACGCCCACTTTGACAGCATCAGCACCGGCATCCACCAACATACGCGCGGCTTGCCCAGTAGCAATGTTACCAACCACCAAATCAATCGACGTGCCGACAAGCTTCCGCACCGTGGCCAATGCCTCCAGAACACCGCGCGAATGCGCATGGGCTGTATCAATGGTGATGGCATCCACTCCTGCTTGCACCAAAGCCTGGACACGTTCGGCCAAATCCCCCGTGACCCCCACCGCTGCCCCCACTCGGAGACGGCCCATGGGGTCCTTGCAGGCCATCGGAAAATCTTTGATCTTGAGAATGTCTTTGTAAGTAATAAGACCCACCAAATGCCCTTTTTCGTCCACCACCGGAAGTTTCTCAATTTTGTGCTCCTGCAAGATACCTTCCGCCTGCCGCAGGGAGGTTCCTGCGGGGGTAGTAATCAAATTTACCTTGGTCATCACCTCCGAAACAGGGCGATGGGGGTCAGTTTCGAATCGCAAATCGCGGTTGGTCAAAATGCCCACCAATTTTCGATGTTCATCCACCACCGGAATACCACCGATTCGGTTTTCGGCCATCAAATCCAGGGCCTGGCCTATCCGCGCATTCATCGAAAGGGTAATCGGATCCACAATCATCCCGCTCTCGGAGCGCTTGACCTTGCGGACTTCCTGAGCCTGCCTTTCGATGCTCATGTTCTTGTGGATCATGCCCAATCCCCCGTTCTGGGCAATGGCAATAGCCATTACCGACTCGGTAACCGTGTCCATCGCCGCAGAGACTATGGGAACCTTGAGCTCGATATTCCGGCTCAATCGGCCGGTAATGCGGACATCCCTGGGCAATATTTCGGAGTAGGCGGGCAACAAAAGGACGTCATCGTACGTCAAGCCTTCCCCTACAATTCTTTGGCTAAAATCCAGCATGGCAAATGTTTTATTTGCCAAGCAAATTTAGGGCGTTTAACCTGCCCTTGTATATCAAATTTACTTTTAAGGGAAACGATGCCTTGTCCCCACGTGATTGTATGGGATAATGCCCAGACAATGCCTACAATTTGTAGGATCCGTGGCTTTGTTTTCTTTTTATTCAAACAGAAGATGAATTTCACTGAGCGTGCTTCCTACACGCAATATCCGGGAATTCCTTGGCGAAGGCTTCCCATTGGGCATCCCGTTGCTGTTCAAAACGTTGATGCGCCTCACTGCCCTCAAAGCGAGGACGATGGGCGTCCGCCGTGAACAAGGACTCAATGCGAGGAAGCAAAGCAGCGGCTTCGGCTTGCATGCAATATTCGGCCAAACGATCGTAAACAAAAGCCGTGGAGGCATAATTCGGGTGCACCAAATCGGTATCGTAATATCGGTAATCCCGTAACACATCAATAAGCCACTCGTACGATGGGATATAATGCGCGTTTGGAAATTGCTCGCAGAGCCCATGTGCTAAATCTAATAAGCGGCCTTTGCTTCGGTTGTTTTCGATAAGGCCATCTCTAGAATGTCGCACGGG
>Ga0194130_10005847_pt1 | contig 14533 bp, 18 predicted proteins | sample TA2KigsurfametaG_FD_160084 | JGI IMG/M metagenome (GOLD analysis project Ga0194130, IMG submission 160084) | Freshwater microbial communities from Lake Tanganyika, Tanzania - TA2015050 Kigoma 12 surface | ecosystem: Environmental > Aquatic > Freshwater > Lake | place: Tanzania: Lake Tanganyika... | reverse complement strand
CAACCAATTCCTCTTGTTTTTTTTTCTTCATAACCTTCTTTTGAAAATAATTGCATCCCAACACAAATACCAAAAAGAGGTTTTTTTTTTATTTTTACAAATTTATTTAATTCTTCATAAAGTCCATGTATGGATAATATCGAGTCCATACATTGCTTATATGACCCTTGACCTGGCAATATTATTTTATCAGCTTTTGCAATAATGTTGGGGGAACCAGAAATACTTATTTTAAGACCACTTAAATTTTTTCCAGCAGACTCTAAAGCTTTATAAACTGATCTTAAATTCCCTGTTCCGTAGTCGACTATAACTACGTCCATTATTTAAAGCTTACCCTTTGTAGAGGGTAGTTGATATTTATTTCTTTTATCAATTTCTAAAGCTGTTCTTAAAGCTTGTGCAAAAGCTTTAAAACATGACTCAACAATATGATGGCTATTATCCCCATATAAATTTTCAATATGCATGGAGATCCCAGCATTTTGTGAAACTGCTTGAAACCATTCTTTGAATAACTCTGTATCCATTTCACCCAGTTTTTCTAATTTTAGATTAACTTTCCAGACAAGATAAGGTCTATTAGAAATATCTAATGATACTCTAGTTAATGTTTCATCCATTGGAACATAGGCAGTTCCATATCTTTTTATACCAATTTTTTTTCCAAGTGCTTTTGTAATTGCCTGTCCCATAACAATGCCTGTATCTTCAGTTGTGTGATGCTTATCAACATGAAGATCTCCCTTAGCATTTAAATTTAAATCTATCAGAGAATGTTTTGAAAAAAGTTCAAGCATATGATCTAAAAAACCTATTCCAGTTTTTACAGTGGACTTACCCTTTCCATCTAAATTAACTTTAATTTCGATGAAAGTTTCATTAGTTTTTCGAACTACTTTAGCGGATCTCATGAGATTAATTGATATATAAACAAAAGATTGGTTTATCAATAAATTCTAGTTAAACTTGAATAATTTTAATTAATAACCATCTTATTTAGGTTGTTTCTTAATTTATGAACGAAGATTTTAAATGGCATGGCACAACTATTGTCCTTGTTAGAAAGAATAAAGATATTGTTGTAGCTGGCGATGGACAGGTAAGCTTTGGAAATACCATCATAAAAAGTACCGCAAAAAAAGTAAGAAAAATCGAAAATAAAAATGTGATTGCTGGATTTGCAGGATCAACTGCAGATGCATTTACTCTCTTTGAAAGATTAGAAGCAAAGTTAGAAAAACATGCTGGAAACTTAACAAGAGCAGCAGTTGAACTTGCAAAAGATTGGAGGTCAGACAAATACCTAAGACGTTTAGAGGCTCTAATGGCTGTGGCAGACAAAGAAAAAAGTTTTATGATAAGTGGCAACGGAGATGTGCTTGAACCAGAAGATGGAGTTATAGCCATTGGTTCAGGTGGAAATTATGCTCTTGCTGCAGCAAAAGTTTTGATGGATACAAACAAAACAGCAGAAGAAATAGCCTTAGCGTCGCTTAAGGTTGCGTCTGAAATCTGCGTATTTACAAATAATAATGTCACAATTGAAAAACTCTAAGATAAAAAAAAAAGAGGAAGAAAAAATAACAAGTTTTTCTCCAAGAGAAATAGTCTCTGAACTTGATAGGTATGTTGTCGGCCAAAATAAAGCCAAAAGAGCTGTTGCTATTGCGCTTCGAAACAGATGGAGACGTCAAATGCTAACAGACAATATGAAAGACGAAGTTCTCCCTAAAAATATTTTAATGGTTGGGCCAACAGGTGTTGGAAAAACTGAAATATCAAGAAGACTATCAAAACTTGCACAAGCTCCATTCATAAAAGTTGAAGCAACAAAATTTACTGAGGTTGGGTATGTCGGAAAAGATGTTGAGCAAATTATTAGAGATTTGATGGAAATTGCTATCTCTATGATTAAAGATTTAAAAAGAAAAGAAGTTAAAGCAAAAGCGCAACTTGCTGCAGAAGAGAGAGTCCTAGAGACCTTAGTTGGAAAAAATGCAAGCTCTGCAACAAAAGAAAGTTATAGAAAACGATTAAGAGCAGGGGATCTTGATGAAAATATAATAGAAATTTCTGTTCAAGAAAACACTACAACTCCCTCTTTTGAAATTCCTGGAGCATCGGGAACAATAGGAATGATTAATATAGGTGATATATTTGGAAAAGGATTGAGTGTAAAAAAGAAAAAAAGAAAAATAAGTGTTAAAGAATCCTACGACTATTTAGTTGACGAAGAGTCTGATAAACTTTTAGATCAAGATCAAATTTTGAAAGAGGCAAAATTTGCAACAGAAAATAATGGAATAGTTTTCCTTGATGAAATAGATAAAATCTCAGCAAGAAGTGAAAGAATGGGGGCTGATGTATCAAGAGAGGGTGTCCAGAGAGATTTGCTTCCTTTAATTGAAGGAACAACGGTAAATACCAAGTACGGTACCATTAAAACAGATCATATACTGTTTATTGCATCTGGTGCTTTTCAACTTGCAAAACCATCTGATTTATTGCCAGAACTTCAAGGAAGATTACCTATAAGGGTAGAATTAAATCCATTAACTAAGGAGGATTTTGTAAGAATTCTTAAAGAGCCGGATAATAGTTTGATTAAACAATACGAAGCTCTTATGAAGACTGAAGATGTAAGTTTAAAATTTTTAGATGATGGAGTTGATGAAATTGCAGAAATTGCAACCTATGTAAATTCTACTATCGAAAACATAGGAGCAAGAAGACTTCACACAATTCTTGAGAGAATTTTAGATGATATAAGTTTTAATGCACCAGATCGAAGTGGCGAAGTTGTGCTAATTAATAAAGCCTATGTACAAAAAAATCTTGGTGATATTAAAGGAGATAAAGATCTTTCAAAATTTATTTTATAATTTCTTAAGTTTTAGTTCATAAGCGCCTTCCCCACCATTTTCAATACTTGCTACTGAAATTGAAATAATCCTGTTTTGGTAATTTTTTTTTATATAATTGGGTATAGCATATCTTAATAAACTAAAGTCTTCAGATTTATAAGGATTTTCAGAAGCTTTAGACCTTAAACCTTTTCCTGTGACTATCAAAATACTAATTAGATTTTTTTTTTTACTTAAATTAAATATTTCATCAACCTTATCAAAGGCCTCTTGCAGTGAATATCCATGAAGATCATATTTTAAATCAAACCTAAATTTTTTTAAGGGTTCATGGATATTAAAATCCTTATCTTCAAAAGCAATACTATCTTGCTTTTTAAAACTTTCCCAAGAACTAATATCCTCTTTAGTTATTAAATCTTTGTATTTATTTTTTTGAATCTTTCTCATCTAGAGCTTGAGAAATTTCTTTTAAATACCAAGTTGGATCTTCTGAATTTAAATCTTTTCTAAATATCCACACATCATTAACTGTTTGAATTTCACTATTATTTCCATCAATGATTTTTCCAGTTTGATCTTTAGTAGATGATATAATTTCACTTATAAATCTTACTTTGACGCTATATAAAGTTTCTTGATTTTTAACCTCTTCAATTTTTGCTTTTTTAACGCCTATAAAAGTAAAATCATTTTTTATTTTTTTAGATTGTCTTTCATCAATAACAGAAATAAAATTTTTATAAATTTCGGAATCTACTAAGTCTTTAAGAGTTTTTTTATCTCCAGTGGCAAATGCATTTACTATCATTTCATATGCTGCTTGAGCGCCTTTTAAAAAGCTTGTTTCATTAAACTGATTAGCCTCAGTAGAAGGCACAACGTCTTTATCTATTTTTTCTAAAGTATCTACATTTACAGATTGTAAATTTTTTGCTCGAATTGCACCATCCTCCGCGCCTTTACCTAATGAGTTTCTAAGTCTAAGAATTATTAGACCAGCAATAAATGCAAGAAGTATAATATCTACAAATCCAAAATTCTCATTCATGAACTATTTAATTTTAAAATTTTTTAGAAGTCAAAAGCATATGATAACAATATATAAAATAATAACAACTACTTTAAAATGAAGTGGAATTTTTTTTCAATTGGGCAGGCTGATTTTGATGTTAGATCTGTTAACTTAAGACCTCTCGGTGGAACTGAATCCTCGATTATATACTTGATGAAAACACTTGCAAAAAAAGGGGAAGATGTATGGTTTTTTAGACCCAATACAGAAAATCTAGATATTGATAACGTAAGACAAAGAGAATTAATAAACTTTGATGAATTATACAGCAATAATCCAGATGTAATTATTTTTGTAGGCAATCTTAACAAAATTAAAGATTTTGAAATAAAAAATAAAAAAACTCCACTCATCCTTTGGATACATCATGCTGCGAACCAAAGAGATATTGATCAGCTTCAGTATGAAAATTTTTGTAAAAAAATTTCATCACTGGTTTTTGTTTCAGAGTGGCAAAAAAATGGATTTTTAGAAAAATTTAAAATTGAAAAAATTAAAAAGTTTACTGTTGGATATGGTATATCTTTTGAATTTCAGGATCTTTTTAAATCATTTAATGATTTTAAAAATTTTAAGGAAAAAAACCTTGGGATTTATACCTCAGTTCCATTTAGAGGATTAGAGATATTAATTGAAAGTGAAAAATTCTTACTCGAAAAAGATATAAAAATTGAAATATTTTCAGGTATGAAAACTTACATGCAAAACGATGAACCATATTATGAATTTTATAAAAAAATTGAAAATTCAAACATTTTAGTCAATATGGAACCTCAAATAAAAAAAATTCTTTCCATAAGCCATATAAATAAATCGTTTTTATTTTATCCTTGTATATTTGCTGAAGCTTTCTGCTCCTCTGTAGTTGATGCTCTTGCTGCTGGGTGCGAAGTAGTTACAACCGAATTTGGTTGTTTTAATGAGGTTTACGGTGATCATTTAACATACATGAAAATTGATAATTTAAAAAAAATGAATGACTTTGCAAAAAAATTTGCTTTATTAATGGATGAAAGAATAAATTTCAAAAAAAATAATTTTGAAACGTGGTGCAAAAAAAGATTTGAACAAATAACACAAATAAAGAATGTCTTTGACTGGAATAAAAAAGCCGACATGTGGATTGATATCGTTAGAAATCTATAAGATATAAATGTCTGATAACTTCGAAATTAAATTAGAAAAAGAAAATAAATACCAAATAATTTTTGATTTTATTAAAGATATATCTTTTGAGATCCCGTCTATCGAAGCATTTACTGACGCAACTCAAAATTTAAATAAATATGAAAGCACTATAAATCTTTCTACAAAAAATATTAAAGATCAACTTTATGAACTTAACTGCATATTTACTATTAAACCACCAGAAACTTTTAACAATAAAATATATGCTGAAATTTGCTTAGCTATCATTTTTAAATTATTGGAACCAAAAATTTCTCAAAATGAATTTAAGAAAATTACACTTGCAGAAATTCCTAACTTTTACTCAAAAAAAATAAAAAAAATAATAGAAGAGATATTTAGACAATCTGGATTTAATAACTTTAGTTTAAATAAAGAAATAAATTTCATGGAGCTTTTTGAAAACCAGAATAAATGATTTTTTTAAGAAATTTTATAATTTTATATTTTTTTTTAAAAAACCCTCATAAAGTTTTAAATCATTTAAACTAGGTTTAACTATAATGTTTGCTGACTTCGCTGTGTTTTTAATTTTTTCAATATCTTTTTCATTATTAAAACTCATAAATTTAAATTCTCTATCATCAACTAGCTCAAAATATACCTTAGACAAAAGTTTACAGTCCAATAATGCAGAATGTTTTTCTCTAGCTGAAGTGTCAATTTTAAATTTTTTACATAGAGACGTTAAGTTTTTTGCAGTAGATCCTGGAAATTTTTCTCTAGCTAATAGAAGGCTATCTAAAACATTGTTTTTATCTATTTCAGAAAAATTTAGTCTCTTTAACTCTTTGTTTAGAAAGCTTAAATCAAAATCTGCATTGTGAATAATTATTTTTTTTCCCTGAATAAATTGTAAAAAGTTTTTAGCAATATCTTTGAACATTGGTTTATCACTTAAAAATTCGTTGGAGTAACCATGTATCTCATAAGCATCCTCAGAAACTTTAACACCTTCTGGATTTAGAAAAGTATGAAACAAATTATTCGTTGGTAAATGATTATCAAGTTCAATGCAGGCAATCTCAACAATTCTATCTTTTTCAATGGATAGTCCAGTGGTTTCTGTATCTAGAACTACTTCTTTAATCATGTAATATAATTTTGTTAAGTAAAATTCTTGTTTGGGATTTTAAAGAATTTAAATTCGTATTTTTAATTACAAAATCTGACAAAGCTTTTTTCTTTTCTTTACTGAAATGATATTTTTTAAAAACATTAATTAATTTTATATTAATTTTTCTTTTCTTTCTAAATTTAGATAACATTTTTACTTCTGTATCTAAAAAAACCACAATATCTGCAAAATATTTAAAATTAGTTTCTAAAAGCAAAGGAATGTCCAGAACTATTAACTTCTCTTTTTTATTTTTTTTTATAAATTGCAACAGTTTTTTTTTAACCTCTGGATGAATAATTTTATTTAGTTTAATAAGTTCGGAAGGTTTTTTAATTATTACATTAACAAGATCTTTAAGATTTATTTTATTACTATTTAATTTAAAAATTTTGGATATCTTTTGATTAATGAGTTTATTTTTTTTATAAATATTATGGACTATTTTATCTGCATCAAAAACATAGTAGCCATAATTATTAAATACTTTACTGACGTAAGTTTTGCCGGATCCAATTTCTCCAACAATTCCAAGAGCTATCATAGATATCTTCTAAGTAATTTGTAAGTCTCTTGGTTTACTTTGGGCAAAATATTGGTCCATGTCTTAAATGATTTTTGTGCCTGGTAAATAAACATTGGAAGACCTGAATAAATATGATTTTTAAATTTTTTTGCGGTCTTTAAAAATAGTGTTAACTCTGGATTGTAGATTAAATCAATAAATATTTTCTTTTTAAAATGAGAAAAATTAAATTTAATTTTATCTTTTGGTTTAAGACCTAAACTTGAGGTGTTAATAACTAAATCAATATTATCATTAAAAAATTGTAAATTTTTAAACTTAACAACCTCAATAATTTTTCCAAATCTGCGCTTAAGAATAAATGATTTTCGTAAATTTCTATTCGCAATATAAATTTTCTTTAGTCTCCATTTTTTTTTAAGGGCAAGTATTACTGATGGGGCAACTCCACCTGCGCCAATAATCAAGGCTTTTTCACATTTTTTCTTAATCTTACTTAATACCCCATAATAAAAACCAAAAACATCTGTGTTATCCCCATATAACTTTCCATTTTTAATATAAATCGTATTTACGGAATTAGTTTCCCTTGCTAATGGAGTGATAATATCCAGTTGTGAAATAATACTGGATTTTAAAGGTAAAGTTACATTAGCTCCATAATAAATTTTTTTTTTTATATATTTAATTATTTTACTTAAATTTTTTCTTTTAACTTTTTTTTTAAAATACAAAGAGTTTATCTTATATTTTGAGAACCAATAATTATGTAAAGTTGGAGATAGAGAATGCTTTATTGGATCTCCTATAACTAGGTATTTATTTTTATTTTTTTTCATTCATTTTAAAATAATTGATTAGTGCATCCACTGGCATTCCCATTATAGAAAAATCGTTTCCTTTTATTTCTGAAAAAAGTTTTTTGCCTTCATCTTCGATTTGATAAACTCCGTATCGTTGTAGAATATCATCAGAAATATTATTAAGATACTTATCTAAATATAAATCATCAAACTTTTTCATTTTTAAAAAAGAACTTTCTGTATAACTCCAAATAGACGAGCCGTTTTTAGCAAGACATATTGAACTGATAAGCTCATGCTCTCTATTATTAAGTTTTTGAAGTATATATTTTGCTACTTTTTTATCTTTGGGTTTGTTAATAATTTTCCCTTCAAGGCTTAAAACCTGATCCGCACCAAGAACTATTTGATCCTTGTATTTTTCGCTAATTTTTACCGCCTTCAATCTTGCAAGCGTCTCTGCAACCTCTTTAGGTGTTGCTTTTTCTTGTAATAATGATTTTTTTATTTCGTCTTCGTCTACATTTGGGGCGTGAACTAAAATATTAAAATTATATTTTTCGAGTATTATTTTTCTAATCCCGCTTGAAGAGGCAAGAATTAGGTCTTTCATAGATTATGCTTAATTTCATGAATTTTAATTATTGAAGCAGAAGTCTCCTCAACGGACCTCCTTGTAACATCAATAATTGGTATACTTTTTAAATTAAAAAGCTTTTTTGAGTCTTCTACCTCTTTTTGAATGCTTTCGATATTAATGTAACTTGTGTGCTTGTCTTCAGTTATTAAATTTAATCTTGTTCTTCTGACATCTTCTAATCTATGGGGATCAATAATAAAACCGACAACAGTTTTTCTCTTAAAATCGATTAAATATGAATCTATGTTTTCTGTGCCAGTAAGTGGAACATTTGCAACTTTATAACCTCTGTTTGCTAAGTAAATGCTTGTCGGTGTTTTGCTGGTTCTGCTTACTCCAAAAATTATTATATCGGCCTCATTTATGGTTTCTAGCTTTTGACCATCATCATGCTCGATTGTAAAGTGCATAGAGGAGATTTTTTCATAATATTCTCTATTAAGCACATGTTGACCGCTTGGGACGTGATTTGCTTTTTTTTTTAGAATGTTTTCAAATTGTAATACAAGATGATCAAGAACACCTAGACAAGTAATTTTTTCTGTTAAAGCCGTAGTTTTTAAGTAACTTACTGCCTCTTGCTCAACCAATGTGTATAAAACAATTGGATTTTTGTCTTTTTTACATCTTTTTATAAGAGCATTTATTTGATCTTTGGTTCTTATAAATGAAAAATGATGAACAGATAAATTTACATCTTCAAATTGAGCTTTTATAGCAACGGCTATTCTATCTAGAGTTTCTCCTGTTGAGTCAGAGACTAAATAAAGGTCAAATTTATTGTTCATAAATATGTTTATAAAAACTAAAGATTAACAGTTAAAAGAAAAATATTATAATAAATTAAAGTTATTAACTTTTCTTACAAAAATAATAACATTTTATCAAAATCATCCTCTTTTGATGTCATGTACTATAATATTGTTTATAACTTTTTTTAACTTTATTTTGTTTATTTATAATAAATAGAAAGGTTAATAAGTTTGTTTATAAAAATTTAATATGTTTTTTTAACATAACAAACAACTTCATAAGCTACATATATCATTAATCAATTATATTATGTTTAGATTAATTCAAACGCTAAACTTTAAAGCCAATTTGTTTCCTATATGGTTTATGAGACAAGCTGGAAGATATTTACCTGAATATAGAAAGATAAGATTAAAAAAAAAAAATTTTTTAGGTCTATGTTTAGACTCAAAAATTTCAAACGAGATTGCATTACAACCAATAAGGAGATTTAATTTAGATGCTGTAATAATATTTTCTGACATTTTAACTATTCCAAGTTCACTAGGTCAAAAAGTATACTATATTGAAAATGTAGGCCCAATTCTAGAAAACCTCCAAATGGAAAATTTATTAAAAAGTAATGAACACCATAAATTTATAAGTAAAAATTCTGAAGTATATAACCAAATCAAAATTGTGAAAAAAAAAATTAAGGGAAAAAATCTAATTGGATTTGTGGGTGCACCCTGGTCGTTAGCTGTTTATATGCTGAATAGAAAATCTCCAAAAAGCAATTTTAAAATTAAAAACCTAAACCTTACTGACAAACTTATAAATTTACTTACAAACTTCATAACTCTTCATATAGAGAAGCAAATTGAAAGTGGAGCCGAAGTTATTCAAATTTTCGATAGTTGGGCGGGATTAATTAAGAAAAGTCAATTACATAAATTTTGTTATTATCCAACAAAGGCAATATTACATTCGGTAAAGAAAAAATTTCCAAATATACCAATAATATGTTTCCCAAGAGGAATCGGAAAAAAATACAAAGATTTTGTAAATTTTGTAAAACCTGACTGTATTTCAATCGATCAGTTTATTAATCCATCTTGGGCAATTACTAACTTCAATGGAATACCAATTCAAGGAGGCATTGACCCGGCTGTATTTTGTGGGGAAAAAAAAAATGTAAAAAAGATTGCTTACAAATACCTAAATATATTTAAGGATTATCCATATATATTTAATTTGGGTCATGGAATTACACCTGATGCAAAAATTGAAAATATTAGTTGCATGGTTGAGATAGTTAAAGAAAATAGATTATGAAAAGAGCGGTTATATTAATGAACTTAGGAGGGCCTGATAAGCAAGAGTCTGTAAAGCCATTTTTGTTTAATTTGTTTAATGATCCTGCAATCATAAACATCATTCAACCTTTAAGATTTTTTATTGCAAAATTAATTTCATTTTTAAGAGAAAAAAAAGCAAAAGGTATATATAAGTTGATGGGCGGCGGATCTCCAATTTTAAAATTAACTGAATTACAAAAAAAATTTTTAGAAAAAAACCTTAGAAAAAAAGGTGACTATAAATGCTTTATTATCATGCGGTATTGGCATCCAAGAGCAAACGAAGTTTACAAAGAAGTATTACAGTATAATCCTAAAGAGGTAATTTTACTTCCCCTCTATCCTCAATTTTCAACAACAACAACAGGATCATCTGTAAATGAATGGAAAAATATAAATACAAACAACTTTAAAACTAAAACAATTTGTTGTTATCCTAATAATGAAAATTTTATTAATGCTCATGTAAAATCAATCAGAAAATTTCTAAACATCAAACTACTCCCAAAAACAATACTACTTTTTTCTGCCCATGGACTACCTCAAAAAATTATTGATTCAGGTGATCCATATCAATGGCAGGTTGAAGAAACAGTAGAAAAGATTATAGGAAAATTAAAAATAAAAAACTTGAATTTTAATGTTTGTTACCAAAGCAGGGTTGGTCCTTTGAAGTGGATTGGACCATCAACGGAAGATGAAATAATTAGAAATTCAAAGCAGCAATTTGGTATTGTTTTGTGTCCTATAGCTTTTGTATCAGAGCATTCTGAAACCCTTGTGGAACTAGATATTGAATATAAACATTTGGCAAAAAAAAATGGCGCATTATTTTATAAAAGGGTGCCTGCGCTTGGTGTAAATAATGATTTTATTAAGGGACTTACAAATCTAGTTTTAAATAAAAAAAATTATGGAATAAAAGGTTTAAAATCTCCTTATTGTCATAGTTCTTTTAGGCGATGTTTTTGTAAAACATAATTATGGATCTATACTTATCTGTAAAAGTTATTCATATTGTTTCAGTTATATCTTGGATGGTTGGTTTATTTTATCTTCCAAGACTTTTTGTCTATCATGTAGAAAATAAAAGTTATTATTTAGAGAAGACCTTTCTTGTGATGGAAGAGAAACTTTTGAAAATAATAATGAATCCTTCGATGATTGTAACTTGGATTTCAGGAATTGTTATGATTTGGATAACTGGATTTGAAAGTTTATTAATTTTTTGGGTTTATACTAAAATAATTTTTGTACTTTGTTTGTCAGCTTTTCATGGTTTTCTAGCAACATCTTTTAAAAATTTTAAGTTAGGAAAAAATAAAAAAAAAGGAGATTTTTATAGAGTGGTAAATGAAATACCCACGGTCTTGTTAATTTTAATAGTTATTTTAGCAGTTTTTAAACCAGCTTGAAGTTTTTATTAAAGTATTGTATTTAAAATCTTCTTAAATAATTTCTAATAATCTTCCAAATATTAATGAATCTGCAAGAACTTAAAAACAAATCACCAACGGACCTTATTTCTCAAGCTGAAAAGCTTGGAATTGAAAATCCTAGTACACTTAGAAAACAAGAAATACTTTTTGCAATCTTAAAGAAACTTGCAGAAAACAATGAGCAAATTACAGGGTCAGGTGTGCTCGAGACTTTGCAAGATGGATTTGGTTTTTTAAGAGCAACAGAGTCAAATTATCTACCAGGACCAGATGATATTTATTTAAGTCCAAGTCAAATTAAACGTTTTGGACTTAGAAAAGGAGATACGGTTGAAGGAGAGATTAGAGCCCCAAAAGACCAAGAGAGGTATTTTGCACTTCTTAAAGTAAATAAAATTAATTTTGAAGATCCTGAAAAAATTAAATATAAGATTAACTTTGATAATTTAACGCCTCTTTATCCAGATGAAAAAATTAAATTAGAGGTTGAGAGTAATAAAATTGAAAAAAGTCCAGATTTAACTTCAAGAGTAATTGATTTAGTTGCACCAATCGGCAAAGGTCAACGTGCTCTTGTTGTGTCTCCCCCAAGAGCTGGTAAAACTATAATTCTTCAAAATATTGCACACTCTATAACTGCTAACCATCCTGAGGTTTATCTAATTGTTTTGCTTATTGATGAAAGGCCCGAGGAAGTTACTGACATGCAAAGGTCTGTTAAGGGAGAAGTTATAAGTTCAACTTTTGACGAACCGGCGATAAGACATGTACAAGTAGCTGAAATGGTTATTGAAAAAGCAAAACGCCTAGCTGAGCATAAGAAAGACGTAGTTATACTACTTGATTCTATTACGAGACTTGGAAGAGCGTATAACGCAGTTGTCCCAAGTTCGGGCAAAGTTTTAACTGGAGGAGTTGATGCAAACGCTCTCCAAAGACCAAAACGTTTTTTTGGTGCAGCTCGTAATATTGAAGAGGGTGGATCTTTAACAATAATTTCAACTGCTTTGATTGAAACTGGATCTAGGATGGATGAGGTCATATTTGAAGAATTTAAAGGAACCGGCAATTCAGAAGTTATCCTTGACAGAAAGGTCGCAGACAAAAGAATATTTCCAGCAATTGATATAACGAAGTCAGGTACTAGAAAAGAAGAATTATTATTTAAAAAAGATGAACTTCAAAAAATGAATGTATTAAGAAGGCTTATTGCTCCAATGGGCAGTATGGAAGCTATAGAGTTTTTAATTTCAAAATTAAAAGAGACAAAAAATAATCCGTCGTTTTTTGACTCTATGAATAAAAGTTCTTAATCTACTTTCTTCGCTTGGTCCGAAATTAATATTGGAACACCATTTTTTATTTTATAAACAAGTTTAGATTTTTTTGACACCAACTCTTGTTTTTTTTGATTATAAATAAGCTTATCTTTGCCTATAGGGCAGATAAGAGTTTCTAATAATTTAGTATTAAATTCCATTAATGGATTTTTTTATCTTGTTGGTTATTGTTTCCTAATATGTAAAAATTAATTATTTGGTTCATTAAATTAGTCCTTTCAACTAGATCTTTAGCCTCCAAGAGAGTTTGTTTCTCGCTCACAGAGAAGGGGCATATCATGGATAAAGAGTTTACTAACTTGTCAGGCTCAACTTTTTCAACAACTTTCCAGTCAGTTGAAAGTTGATGAATTTTAAAAAATTTCCGAGTTTTATCTATTAAATCAATGATATTTATTTTATCTGAAAATCTAATCTTTTCTAAATCTTCCAAATAATCTTCATAGGAAACCTTAAACTTTCTATATGGAAGATTTGTTTTTAGTTCATCAAGTATCTTAAAACGAATAAGACCTGTTAAATTTATTAAATATCTACCATCCACTGTTTTTGAGTGGTTTTCGATTTTCCCTAGGCATCCAACACTATACACATCAGGTTTAATTACATTATTATAACTCTTTGTTTGTACCATACCGATAAATTTATTATTTGATAATGCATCTTCAGTCATTTTTTTATATCGAGGCTCAAAAATATTTAGAGGTAGAATTGTATTAGGAAAAAAAATCGCATTTGAGAGTGGAAAAATCGGTATTTCGTTCGGAAAATCTTTTTTATTAATCATCAATAAATAATACATTATTGATCAAAATTTGTAATTCATTTGTATGGACATAATAGTCATCTATCATTATTTTAATTTTGTTTTTTTAGCGGGTGTAGCTCAGTGGTAGAGCGAATCGTTGCCAACGATTAGGTCGTGGGTTCAATTCCCTTCACCCGCTCCAAATCAGCAAGTAAACACTTATCTTTTTTCAAATTCCCATATTTTTTGATGGAAGACAACTGGCAGACATTTTTTAAATAACTATAATAATTTATTAATAAACCAATGAATTTTGAAGATAAACTTAAAAAAAAATTTCTTTATAACAAAGGAAAAAATCCTCTTAAGACTTTATATTTTTTTTTACAAAAATTTAAACTTAAAGGTTTAAAAAAAAATTTTACAGTTACAGGAGTTGACCTATTGGTTGAAAAATTCTTTAGCAATATCAATATTGATAAGGGAATTTACATTGATATTGGATGTAATCATCCGTTTTATAATAATAATACCTTTCTTTTGCACCAGAAAGGTTGGTCAGGAATAAATGTTGATTTAGATTTTCATTTTATTGATATGTTTAATTATTTTAGACCTAATGATGTAAATAAACAAATTGCCATTTCTGATAAAATCGGCGAACAGGAATTTTTTTTTTACCACAATAAATCCGCAATAA
>Ga0194130_10005844_pt1 | contig 14539 bp, 14 predicted proteins | sample TA2KigsurfametaG_FD_160084 | JGI IMG/M metagenome (GOLD analysis project Ga0194130, IMG submission 160084) | Freshwater microbial communities from Lake Tanganyika, Tanzania - TA2015050 Kigoma 12 surface | ecosystem: Environmental > Aquatic > Freshwater > Lake | place: Tanzania: Lake Tanganyika... | reverse complement strand
GAAAAGTCTTTAAAAAAATACTCTTACTGTCGAAATCAGTTCTTGCGGTAAGAATAATCACTCTTGAATTTGGGTATTTCTTTGCCGATGCGAGAATTAACTTTGCTCGACGCATCATTCGTCCGATCGGTTGAGATTCTTTATAGAACTTCTCAGCATCTTTAAATTCGCTAAAATCAAATTTTTCATTGGGTCCGAGATGATAAGAATTAAACTCTGACGCAGTTAGCGATTTAATTGTTTCATTTGTGATTGAATTTCGTACTCGGATTTTTGCAGTGGTTGAAAAGAGTGTATCATCAATATCAAAGACAGTTAGCCAACCATCTTTATATTCATTTGCGGTATTCGTGAAAGATTTAAATGTTGACACCATGTAATGAATCTACATATTTTGAAACTGTATTCTCCGAATTTCTTACAGACATATTTGAAAGGAGATTTGTTTCTTTTGGTGAATTAACTGTTGAACTTGGTGCATTAATTACTACTGGTGCACTACTTGCTGAACTCTTTGCGTCTTCAATCGCTGCAGATGAAGTCATTATTTGACTACCAGCATCGCTCGTGCTCTTGCTGTTTGGTGTAATGGAAGAATAAGTAGGTTTGCCTTCTGATCCTACTCCAAAGTCTTGTAGCTTTTTATCTAATGGATATTTGATACGTCCCATGCCCACGTTTATCTTTGTATTAAGATCTTTTATATACTCTACTGATGATTTATTAACTTTCATAAATGCTTCTGTTTCTTCCTTTGTAGCACCTTTAGAAATTTCAGCCTCAATTTGTTCATCTGTCAATTCTCCTGTAGCATCTGTTCTAGCTTCGGTTGCTAAAAGTGACATCCTAGCTACAGCTTCATCTTTTTTATCTTGTGACATGTTTTCGTATATTTGTGTTGCTTCATCCATTGTCATTTTCTTTTTGAATGTTGGTGCTGGAGTCCCAGTAATTGGTTTTGGTATTGCAGAAGTTTTAGATTCAACTTTAGGGATTGGAGCAGTGACTCCTGATAGATCATTTGTAATTCCAGTTTTATTTCCTTCTGGCATTTTGAATGTTGTATTCGAAACAGCTTTATCTGTAGTATCTGTAGCAACTGTTTTAGTAGTAGTAAAATAACCTCCTGTAAGAGTATCAATCGTTCCACCTTTTGGAACTAATGCTTGTTTAAGAGCTTCACCAATTCTTGATGGAATTTTCTTTATATAATCAACAATTGATGTAAATAAATCTTTAATTGCATCTATAATCTTATCTCCTAAATTATCAGGTAAATCTATACCGAATATATTTGCTACCCAATCAATAACATCAAATACGAAATTAAGTGCACCTTTGAAAAATCCTTCTACAAATGCACCTACAATTTCAAAAAAAGAGCTACCATCTTTATATGCTTTAAAAGCATCTTTAAATCCTCGAATAAGTCCAGCAACGACTGTAGTGATCCCAGCAATAACTGCTGCAGCAAGACCTGCTGGGAGACCTGCTAAAAATGTAAATAATCCTCCTACAATTTTAACAAGTCCACCTGCTAAGAAAGGAAGAATTCTTGCTACAATAAATCTTAAAGAACCACCTAAAATTTTAAAGATACCATTGAATAAACTAAACAAAAGCATACTACCATAAAATCCTAACATCTCCCCTAATCCTGATGGTTTTAAATCTTTATCTTCTTCATTTTTCATTAAACCAGATCCTTTTACATTATCAGCAATCACTTGAAGTAATTCTACCATCCGTGCAATATTAAATGATGTTTCTCTTGCGACTTCTTCGTTGTCTGATTTTGAAATATCTGACTGTTTTGTATCTGAGATGATAGGATTGCCTTGAGCATCAACTAAGAGTGCTCTTGGTTGTCCTTCATTAGCAATATTTTGTTGTACTAGTACGTTTGTAAGTGCCATTTATTTTTGTAGTCTTTTTTGTTCTGCTTTTTGTTTTTCTTCTTGTAAATGTTTAATTAACATTTCAACATATATCTCACGCTCAAAGGGTATTTGATTTTCAAGCTCTGTCAGAGAATATTTATGATATTGCATTAATGCAAAGTTAGTTTTATAATGATTAACTAACGACTCATGAGAGAGCATTATGAAAAAAAATTTGATAAACCCTCTATCTTTCTGGTATGAACTTTATTACAACCCTTACATGTCCAAGTTATTTCTTTACTTAATCTTGGCATTGTTTCAAAGAACTTTTGTAATTTACCAAACTGACCTGTTGTTAAGTTATTAACAAAATCAGTAAGTTCTTGTTTACTTTGTTCTTTACTATGATATAATTGTTGTCCATCATATATGTAATCTATACTATCAGTAATAACATCAAAAAAAACTTCAGTATTCATCTTGTTTGCATCTGTCGATTTTAATGATTTTAATTTTAAAAGTAAATCTAATGATGGATATTTCATTACAACACCAACATCATTAAATAAAGCTATTTTATTTTCATGTCCTTCTGGTATAATTACAGGAACATTCATTATATTAATTTTTATTAAAGTCTTAGATTCTTTCTTATCTTTACATTCTGGTGTGTCACAATTAGCAACTAATTCTACTTCTTCACCAACTGACTTACCACGCAATTGACAAAAAATATATTCTAAATCAAATAATGCTAAATTGTTTCCATCTAATCCAACAACACATTCAGTGATAATATTCTTAAGTGTGTTCATCATTATTTTCTCATCTTCAGATTGGAACGCAAGTAATAAAGCTTTTTCTTGTTTTACTAAAAATGGTTTATACTTATATTCTTTTTTAGAAGAAGGAACAGTTAATGTATATATTGGTGTACTACTTATAGGCAAAGCCATATTATTATTCTCCTTCAGTTTCTTTATAATTTTTAATTATCTTATTCAATTCATTTGTAGATCCTATGAATACATTATTGTTCGTCACTGTATTCTTTTTCTCTATAGAACTTACAGATGCTGTTTGTTTATGTAAATCTAATAGTTGTTGATTTACATCCGCTAACTGTTTAATCATATTTCCAACAACTTCAAATGCTCTTGGATGTTCTGATTGTTTTGCTATTTCAAGAGAGTGAACTAATGCTTCTTCACCTTTAACTAAAAGATTATGAAGATTGGCTCGAGTTGTATTGAAATCATTTACAATATCACTCTTTGTTTTATCTTCTTCTCTTGAATCTTTTTTAACTACAATTAATTCAGGCTCAATTGTAGGAATCTTTTCTATATTTAATTTATCACTTAATGTATCATCTATTTTTGACATTATAAAATCCTTAAACTATTCTAAACGATTGTCCTATCATTCCATTTAATGTTTGTTGTGAAAACTTAACACCAGCATTTATTATATCTGGCTGTGCATTATTAAATTGCGGTGCAAATTGATTGTTTCGATTATTATTAATTGAACTTGAAAGATCACTAAAAGAATTTTGAAATCCAGCAAAATCACTAAAATAATTTGCAGCAACTGGTAATGAATTTACAATTGCACCTGCAGGATCAGTTAATACTTGATTTCCTATATCTTGCACTCCTTCCAATATTCTTTGAATCCATCCTTTTTGTGCTGGAGGAGGTGGAGCAAATAATTCTGTTGTAAAATACTTATATGCAAAGGTCACTGAAACTTTTGCTGGTTCATTTGAATTTTGTGCTAATTGAATTGATTGAACTGTTTTTGGATATGCTTGATGCAGTTTTGTTAAATATCTTGTATTGTTTGCAACATCATTTACGAATAATGTAATTGTACTAATATAATTATTATAAAACTGTATTGTTCGATCGGTTGTATTTTGAATTGAATCTTGCCAAGCTTCAAAGAATGTTTTCACTTTAAAAGCAGTATCAATATAATATACAGCTGTGACTGGATCAAATATTTTCTCATAAGGCATTTCTCTTGTTTCACCAAAGGTTCTTACTGGTACTGTTGAGAAATTAATTCCAGGAATATTAATTGATTCGCAATACAAATAAAGTTTTCTATAAAAATCTGCAGATGCGAATGCTGGATTTGTTCTTATAGTTTTAGGTGGTTCTACTGTGCAACCAAAACGATTGGTTCTAGAAAGTCCATCTTTCTTAACTTCTGCTATAAATCTTTTTATATCTTGTGGCGATGTAGGTGTTTCAGAACGTCCTAATCCAAATATATCTAAAATTGACATTAAATTTTTCCTATACTATCAGCCCAAACAGTTGATTTATCTTTTGTAAATCTTTCTACTGGGAGCATCATTACAGTAAACCAATTCTCGGGCGATACTTTTATTATTGATGATTGTACATAATCAAACAAATATTTTTTAACACAAGGCATAGCTAAACGAAATTTACTTGCTGATCGTATTGTGTTCCAACTATAACGAATACGAGTAGTCTCGTTATATTTTCTATTTGTTGCAAACTCTAATAATCTATCTAACAATCTTATTCTTAATTGATAAGGTAGATAATGCATATTTAATCCTATAAACCCATCTGGTGTTGCGTCAAAAGGAAACACCAAAGGGAATTGATCGTAATAAGGTAGCTTGTCTTTTGTTTTTGCATCATAAAAATACATATATAAATTTCCTGGAATAATAGTTGATGCAATACGATTATTCCCATCAGGTCTTATTAATGTTGTTGGTACAATTCTAGAAGTTCTTAATTTATTCGCTTCTTTTTGAAACCAATTTAATGACTTTGTTAATATAGATTTATCTTGTCTATATTTGTCATATATATCTTGTGCTGATTGTCTTGGTCTTGCCATACATCTATTTATTTAATATATTGTAAACCTAAATCTTTTTCTGTTAAAATAATGAAACTTTGAGCCCTATTTGCTGCGTATTCACTTGCAGCTTTCCATTTAGCTGTATTTACTATAAAAGTCTCACATTCCTTTAGATATCTTCTTGATTGTTTTCCTGGATATACTGGTGTTTGTGTCTGAGAATATGGTTTGATTTCAACTAAATAAGTCTTAAGAGTAGATGTTTGTTTATCTTTTACAGTTATAGTAAAGTCAACAAAATATCTATGAATTCGATTATCTAATGGTGAACGATAAGGAACAATAACTTCTTCACTCTTCCAAGAAACTACTGAAGGGTTTTTATCGCACCAAAGAGCGAATTTTGTTTCCCAAGATGAACGAAGGTAAATCTGTGTATGATCTCCTGCGTATTTCTCTGGATGTATTGGTTTGTATCTTCTTGTATGAAACATAGTAATAAATAAAAAGGTCAACTCTATTTATATGGCAATTTCAAATACAACTCCTTCAGCTAACTTCGGCGACTATGGAGATCATCTATACAGAACAAAACAGTTTATGTATCCTAACGATCTACTCTCAGTAGATCCTTCAAAGAATGAATATGGTAATCAGTACATGTTAATCTATGTCAACATTACTGAAGATTCTACATTTAAACGTGCAGACGAAAAACTTGAAGCAATACCAAATATTGCAAGCAAGATTGATCAAAAATTATTATCAGGTCAAAAAACTTTAATAAAAAATATTACAGGCTCATTAGGAGCACTTGGTGCACTTGCTGGTGGTGCTGGTGGAAGTATATTAGGAGGAGGATTAGCAGGATTAGGAGGTGCAACAGCTGGAGCAATTCTTAGTACTGGTCTTGGTTTAAGTTTATTCGGCAAATCAGCTGAGGTAGGAGAATTTACAAAACCAAAAAAAAGATTATCAACTGCAATTGCTTTACATATTCCAAATAATATAGCAATTCAATATGGAGTAAATTATGGTGAAACAGATTCTGCTTTATCAGAATTAGCAATTAAAGGAATGGATGTTGGTGCTGATGCATTAAAAAATTTAGTGACAAATCCAGGAAATGCTGGGAAAGAAATAGCGGGGAAATTTGGTGGGAGTGGTTTGTTGGGAGGAATACAAAGTCAGGCTCTCGGTGCTCTTGGCGATTCAGGAAGAGTAGTCGGTAAGTTAGCTGGTGTTGCAACAAATCCTAAGAAAGAACAAATATTTGAAGGTGTGCCTTTTAGAACATTTGGCTACACTTATGACTTTTATCCACGAAGTGAAGAAGAAGCAGAGAATGTAAAAAGAATTATAGATGAATTAAAATATCATATGCATCCTAATTTTAAAGATGGTGCAGCTGGATTCTTATTTCAATATCCAGCAGAATTTGATATTTACTTTATGCATAAAGGAATTGAAAATAAATATATTCATAAACATCGTTCAGCAGTATTAGAAACAATGAATGTTAATTATGCACCAAATGGACAATTCTCAACTTTTGCAAATGGTTGTCCCACATCATTTCAAGTATCATTAAACTTTAAAGAAGTTGCAATCATTACTAAAGAAGCACTTGAAGATATGGGTGAAGTACAACAAAAAGGTAAAACACTTACACCAAGAAATTTTGGTGGTCAATCAGATACATTTTAGGAGAAATTATGTACTTTAAAAGATTCCCTACAATTTATTATACATTAAGAGAAAAGAATCTAGATGTATTTAAAATACTCACTGACATTACTGCAAATGTGAGAGTAAGAAAAGAAACATTAGCAAATATAACTCTTTGGGAAAGTTATGATATACGTGAAGGCGAAACACCAGAAATTATTGCTGAAAAGTTTTATGGTGATGCAAATTTGCATTGGGTGATTATGTTGGTTAATAATCGTTATAATGTATATGATGATTTTCCTTTATCATGGAATGAGTTAAGTCTATTGATTAATAAAAAATATGCTAATCAATATGCAATTAAAGAATATAGAAAAGATGGTTATGTTGTAGATAGTAATGTAATTGGTGCAGTCGGAATTACAAATAGAGATTATGAAATAGAAAAAAATGAAGCAAAGAGAAGAATTAAAATAATCGCACCTGCTTTAATTAACGTAGTTGTAAGTGAATTAAAAGATTTAGTAGTATAAAATTATGGATAAAATATCATATGCAGGTGATGTAGAAATAAAAAAAATAGAACTAGTTGGTAAGTTCTCAACTGTAAATTTAGATGCACTCTTTAATACAATAGACATTTATGAAGATTTGTTTTCTCCTTTTATAACAGGATCAATTACAATTACAGAGTCTTTTGATTTAATTAATAATCTTCCATTAATTGGTGAAGAATTTTTAGACTTAGATATTGCGTCTCCAGGATCTCTTAAAAGAATTACTGGTCGTTTTTATGTTTATAAAGCATCTCAAAAAGTAGCAATTCGTGATAAGCTTTCAGGATATAATTTAGAATTTATATCCGTAGATGCCATTCGTGATTTAAATATTCGTTTAAACAATGCTTGGTCTGGTTATTGTCACGACATAGCATATCGTTTAATTTCCTCAGATAATGAAGGATTACAAACTGGAAAAAATATTAATATTGAACCCTCTATTAATGGTATAAAATTTGTTTGTAATAATTGGTCACCTGTTAAAGCATTAAACTACATAGCAGAAAAAAGTGTAAACAAAGATAATGTTGCTTCTTATTTGTTTTTTGAAAATCGTGATGGATTTAACTTTATTTCTTTACACACACTCTATCAACAAGACATAACACAAGATTTTATATATGATAACTATGATAGAACAACAACAAATGTAAATGATACTATTCGTGATGTTGAACAAGATTATAAAAGATTATTAACATTAAATATGCCAGAAGGAATGGATTTTATAGACAGACTTTCTAAAGGTATGTTTACTTCGAATCTTACAAGTTATGATATGGTGACAAAAAGATTCAAAAGACAATATTTTTCATATCAAGAACAATTTGATAAAATACCACATTTAAATAAATTTCCATTAAACAGCACAGAAGTTATATCAGCACCTGATAGTCTTGTTTTTAATAAAATAAAACATACAGCAGTACATAATGGATTTGATGATGTATCAAGTACAGATAGATTCCTTTTTAGATTAGCAGCATTAGCAAATACACAAGGATTTAAATTAAAAGTTTCGGCAGTCGGAAGAACAGATTATACAGTTGGAAAAGTTGTTTCAGTTAAAACAAATAGATTAGAATCTGTTAATGACAAATCAAATGATTTAATAGATCCTACTTATTCTGGAAGATATTTAATCTCTGCTGTTAAACATTCAATTAGTGGAAACAAACATATATGTGCAATTGAATTAGTAAAAGATAGTTCGAGTGAATCAATTGGAGAATTAGCATAATGAATATGTATATTGGAAAAGTAGAAAATAGGAACGATCCTCTTAAACTTGGAAGATGTCAAGTAAGAGTAATGGGAGTACATGATGAGAATCCTGCTATACTTCCTACTATTGATCTTCCATGGGCGATGCCTGTTTCTCCTGTCAATTCAGCTGCATCAGCTGGTATTGGTATTTCACCAACTGGAATAGTTTTAGGAAGTATTGTTTTAATTACATTCACAGATAAAGATCAACAAACACCAATTATACTTGGAACACTCGCAGGCATACCACAAAACCAAGATGCTTCACTAGTTATTAAACCATCAGATAAAACAGTAAATAAAAATTATTCAGTTCGAGTAGGATCAGATGGTGTAAGTAAAATAATATCAGGTGTTTCAAATTCAAACATTTCAAATATAAGTGAAACAATTAAATCACAAGGTGGGAATATAGCATTAGCTGCACAAGTAATAGAAGATAATAAATCTAAATTAACAGGTATTTCAGAAATAGAAAAAGCAAGACCACTTTCTACTTTCTCTGTGACAGACACTACAGTAAAAGATATTATAGCAAACACACCATTCACAGCAGATGCTGTACAAATTACAAATGCTGCTGGCGATGTAGTTAAAACTGTAATCGGTTATGGTCAAGATACATTTCAAGGAAAAGCAGTCACAACATCATTTCCTGGAAGTATAGATATAGCTACAGCACAAACTGAATTTAAAAATTATTTACAAAGCGATGTAGCTGACAAATTGGTTAGTACTGTCCGTGCACCAGTGTCACAAGAAATGTTTGATTCATTAGTAAATGTTGCATCTGATATAGGTGTGCAAAACTTTGCTTCCTCTTCAATCCCAAAATTAGTTAATTCTTTAGATTATACAGGAGCAGCTGCAGCTATTGAAGGATTAGTAAATCCAGCAAGCTTTGATAACATTCTTGGTGGTATAACTTCTAAATCACTAGACACAACAATATCAACTGCAAAAGATTTGTTTAATAATTTAACAGTAGATTCTAATTTAGTAGGAACAGTTTCTTCTTCTGTTCAAAATTTATCATCAAATTTAGTTTCATCATTAGGTGGAACTGCATCAAGTATTACAGAAAATTTATCGAGTATAACTAGTGGCAATTTCGCACCAATTAGTAATGTTCTTGAGTCATCAGGTATTGGAAATATATTAACAAGCACTCAAGGATTAGGTAATATAACAAACGTATTAAACACTGCTGATATTGGTGCAACAGTGACAAATATATTAGGAGGTGTTAGTGGTAATATTTCTGCAGCAGCATCTAATTTACTCTCTGGTGGTGTATCAAATTTAATCGGAGGATTTGGTGGATTCTCTCTTGGTGGTATTGGTGGAAAATTATTTGGTGGTAAATCATCAACTAAAAAATCAAGAAGATCTGCTGCAGCAAAAAAATTTACTTCAGTTGGAGTGCCAAATTTAGGAGGAACATTATTTGATGAGAATAGTGCTTATGTTAAACCTATTTCTTCTGGTGGTAATTTTGGTAATGCAGGAAGTGTAAGAAATCCTGCAGCTGGAGCATTCGGTGTTAATTCAGGATATCTAGAATATGTAAATGAACCAGACCTATCTAGATTAGCAAGACATGAAAATATAGATAAAACTTCAGTGTATGTAAAAGAATCAGCAAGAGCATTAGGTATTGAAAGATTTAATTATGATAAATGGGATCAATGTGAAATACCTTACAATGCTGAATATCCTTTTAATAAAGTTATTGAAACTGAAAGAGGACATGTATTTGAATTAGATGATACACCAAATGCTGAACGAATTAATATATTTCATAAACGTGGAAGTTGGATGGAATGGGATCATAATGGAACACTTACGGATCGTGTAGTTGGAGATCGTTATTCGATTAGTGAAAGAAACACTTATGAACTAGTTGGTGGAACAAAAAATTTAACAGTATATGGTGAATTAAATGCTGTACTTCAAGCTGGAGCGAAAATAAGAATAGATGGTCCAGGAGAAGTTGTAATTAATAATGATTGTAAAGTGACAGTTGCTGGAGATATGAATTTAAATGTAGGTGGTGAATTTAGATTAGTTGCATCACAAATAAGAATGGAGTCAAAAGGAATGGCTACATTAGGTGCAGCACAAGTTTTAGAATTAGATGGTAGTAAAGTTGATATAGCAAATGGATTTACGCCATCAGGATTAGCATTAACATCAAATGAAATAATTGATACTCAAATGCCAGTAATACCTGAACTACAAGTCAATTCAAGATCAGCAAGAGAATTCTTTGTGTATGAAGTTCCAGACGAAGGAGATGCTCAAACTCATCGTGAAAGACAAGTACAAAGAGGTTTATATGTTAAAAAAAATCTAGATTTAGGAAAAGTTGCTGCTTCAAGTAAACCAACTCCAGCTACTGCTAAAGATATAATTATTGAATGTGATTATATTAATGGTTTGAAAAATTTTGATTCAAGCTTACAGCTTTCTGCTCGTGTACAGTTAGGTGCTTTAAATCGAAATGGTGGTGTGCCAATTATAGCACAACAAGGATTAAATGCAAATACAATTGTTTGTAATTTAAAAGGATTAGCAACTTACCTTATTGAACCTGCTAAAGATTTATATAGAAATGTTATTTTAATTAATGGTTATAGAGTACCAGACTTACAATCAAACTCGCCAGATACATCACAGCATTATAGAGGAGAAGCTGTTGATATTATTTTATCTGGTTGGAATAGAGCACAACATTATTTAACTGCAATAGAATTAGCTGAAAAACTTCCTTATGGATTTGATAGAATTGCTTTATGCTATGCAGGTAAAAAAGCTGTTTGGCTTCATTGTTCTTGGAAATACTCAGGTAATCGATTTGAATGTATAACAATGAGAGATCATTTAAAAGTTTCTGATGATTTTTCTTTAATTCCAGAGGTAGCATAATGCCATTAGCAGCAGTAGCAACAACACTATCATTTGGACATGGTTGTTTTCCACCAACTTTACCAATTGGTCCTTTTGCAAGTAAAACTTTTATACAAGGTTTACCTATTCCATTGACTTTATATACAATGTATCTTACACATGTTTGTGGTATTGTAGTACACCCTTCATCAAGTAGATTAGTAGTAATTGGCTCTTTAAAATGTAATATTGAGGGAAGACAAGCTGTAAGAATATTAGATCCTATATTATGTGGTGATAAAGTTGGATTATTAGGGTCACCAAAAGTCAACATAGGATAATAAATAGTAATATGCCAACTAATACTCGTACATTCACAGATTTAGATTTAAACTTTACAGCACACCCTGTAAATAAGGATGTAGCTACAAAATATGACGAGCAAGCGATTAAACAAAGTGTTAGAAATCTAATTTTAACTAAAAATTTTGAAAGACCTTTTCATAGTGAAATCGGCTGTCAAGTAAGAGGAATGCTTTTTGAACCAGTCACTCAAATGTCCACAGCTGTAATTAAAAGAAGTATAGTTGATGTTATAAGAAATTTTGAACCAAGAGTACAATTAATTGATGTATTTGTATTGGTTCGTCCAGATGAAAATTATGTAGATATTCGTATTGTATTTAAAATTATTAATACAGCTACACCACTTGAATTAAATCTAACTCTAGAAAGAACACGATAATGGCAACATCAAGTAAAAATATTAAAGTCACTGAATTAGACTTTGATGAAATTAAAAAGAATATAAAAACATATTTAAAAGCACAACAACAATTTAGTGATTATAATTTTGAAGGATCTGGTCTTTCAGTTTTATTAGATGTGCTAGCATACAACACACATTACAATGCACTATATTATAATTTAAGTGTGAATGAAATGTTTTTAGATAGTGCTGTTAAAAGATCTTCAGTAGCTAGTTTAGCAAAGTCATTAGGATATACAGCAAAGTCAAGTATCGCTTCAAGAGCACTTGTTGATATTGTTGTTTCAAATGTGTCTGGTAATCCTACAACTCTTACAATGCCTGCAGGAACTATATTTACATCTAATTTTAGTGGAACAAATTACAATTTCATAAATTCATCAGCAAATACAGTTTCTCGTTCAGTAAATAATACATACACATTTTTAAATGTTTCTTTGATTGAAGGAAAATTATTATCAAAAAGTTATCAAGCAAATGCTGCAGGAAAATATTTAATTCCCAATTTAAAATTAGATACTTCTACATTAACAGTGAATGTTCAGGAAGTTTCAGGATCAGCAGCAAATACTCTTTATACACTTTCAGATAATTTTGCAGCACTTACACCAAACTCTCGTGCTTACTTTTTAAAAGAAAATGACGAAGGACTGTATGAAGTTTCATTTGGTGATGGAATAATTGGATTTAAACCAATAAATGGTTCAAATATAATTCTTGATTATTTTGTTTGTAATGAAGGAACACCGAATGGTACAAGTGTATTTACTTACACAGGAAATGATTTTACAAATACAGCAAGTGTAGCGATCACTACTAAATCTGTTGCTGCAGGTGGTTCTGTTCCTGAAACAATTGATAGTATTAAATTTAATGCTCCAAAAAGTTTTACAGCACAAAATAGAGCAGTGACTGCAGATGATTACAAAGTAATTATTCCGAAATATTATAATAACGTTGATGCTATTTCTGTATGGGGTGGTGAAGAAAACGATCCACCAATTTATGGAAAAGCATATATTAGTATTAAACCAAAAACAGGAGATACATTAACACAAAGCACTAAACAAATTATTATAAAAGATATTATAAAGGGAAAAAGTTTAGTAAGTATCATACCAGAAATAGTTGATGCTGATATACTTAATATATCACCTACAACAGCTGTTTATTATAATCCAAAAGCAACTGCTCTTGGTTCTGAAAGTATTAAAACGATTGTTGTAAATACAATTAAAGATTATAATATAGCAACATTAAATAAATTTGATTCAGTGTTTCGCGAATCTACTTTATCAAAATTAATTGATAATTCTGAACAAAGCATAGTATCAAACATTACTAAAATACGATTAAAATATTTGTTATCACCTACTTTTAATTTAAATACAAAATATACAATAACACTTAACAATCCTTTATTCCGAGCATCAACAATTCAAAATTCCTCAATTGCTGTATTTTCTTCTGGCTTTAAAATAGCAGGAAGTAGTGATACATATTTTATAGAGGACAATGCGATTGGAAATTTAAGATTATTTTATTTGACAGCACAAAACCAAAAAGTATATACTCCATCATATATTGGAACTGTTGATTACACAAAAGGAAAAATATCCATTGATGATATTAATATAACATCAGCAGAATCAAATGATAAAATAGTCTTTACCGCAGAGCCTGCTTCTTATGATGTTATTTCAGTAAGAAATCAATTAGCATTTATACGAGAAGAAGATATAGATGTGACAGTTATTGCTGACAAAATAGCTTCAGGTGAAAGCACCTCTGGTAAAGATTTTATATTTTCTAATAGTAGATAATTAAATGGCAGTAAAAGCAACAGCGTCGATAGTCGTTCAAAAACAAGTTCCTGAATTTGTTCGGGACGAAAATCAGTCATTTATAGCTTTCTTAAAAGCTTACTATGAGTTTTTAGAAAACCATTATCCACAACAACATTTAGAAGATATAAGAGATATTGATGAAACAGTTAATATGTTTGTTGACTATTTCTCGAAAGAAGTATTATCCAGCATTCCAAAAGAAGTTCTTTCAGACAAAAGATATCTAGCAAAACACATAAAAGATTTATATTTAACAAAAGGAACTGAATCATCTTATAAGTTTCTTTTTAGAATATTATTCAATGAAGATGCTGAAATATATTTTCCTAAAGTTGATATGCTTCGTGTTTCTGATGGTAAATGGAGCGAAAGACAAATAATTCGTGTTCTTGCTACAACAGGAGATGCACGAAATTTAATAGGTCAAACAATCACACAAACTAGAACATTCCCAAATGGTGTAATAGAAAAAGCAACAGCCAGAGTTGAAAATGTTATTCTGTTTCGTTTTTTAAATTTAGATATTGCTGAAATAACAATCAGCAAAGATAGCTTGACTGGAGTATTTAAACAAACTAATGACATTGAAACATTCACAATAACAGGAAAGTCTAACATAACACCATTTGGTGATATTATTTGTACTGTTCTTCCAATTATAGAAAAATTTAATGTTATTGAAGGTGGTGCATATAGTCAAATAGGTGATGTGATTCAATTCAGTTCTCCTACAGGTGTGCTTGCACGTTCAGAAGTTGGTGCAATTCTTCCAGGATCTGTGACTGAATTAATTGTTGCTAG
>Ga0194130_10005843_pt1 | contig 14542 bp, 12 predicted proteins | sample TA2KigsurfametaG_FD_160084 | JGI IMG/M metagenome (GOLD analysis project Ga0194130, IMG submission 160084) | Freshwater microbial communities from Lake Tanganyika, Tanzania - TA2015050 Kigoma 12 surface | ecosystem: Environmental > Aquatic > Freshwater > Lake | place: Tanzania: Lake Tanganyika... | reverse complement strand
CGTTGAAACAATCACAAGTCGTCCTCCATGACAAAGGCCAGGTGGCGTGCGGCCACCGCCGCCCGCTTGCCTTTCGACGACTCACCGCAATACTTGTGCCGCTCTCAGAAGATGCGATTGCCCTGGAGGCGCCATGTGGTCCGCCACCGAACTGATCGTCGCGCCGGCGACCGCGCCCGGAGTCGGGGCTCGGGCGATCGTGCGACTGGCCGGCGCGGGGCTCGCGACGCTGCTGCGAGCCCTGTTCGCGGCGGAGCCCTCGGCGTGGCCCGAGGCGGGCGGGCGAGCGGGGGTGGTGCGGGCGACCTTGCCGCTCTCCGGTCTCGGTCGCGACTGGGGCGAACTGCCCGTGGAGATCCTCTGCTGGCCCGGTCCCGGCGGGCCCCTCGGCGGGCCGCTCGCCGAAATCCAGCTGCCCGCCTGCCAGCCGCTGGTCGACGCGCTCGTCGCCGAGGCGTGCCGGCGCGGAGCACGGCTCGCCCGCGGCGGCGAGTTCACGCTGGGGTCGTTCCTGGCCGGCCGCCTCGATCTCGTGCAGGCCGAGGCCGTGCTCGGGGTCGTCGATGCCCGCACGCCTGCGGAGCTCGCCGCGGCCCTGGACCGGTTCGGGGGGGGCGCGGGCCGGCATCTCGGGCGGGTGCGCGACGAACTGCTCGACCTGCTTGCCGACATCGAGGCCTCGATCGACTTCGCCGACGAGTCGGCGCCCGACGCGGTCGCCGTCGACACCGACTGGACGTCGTGCGGCACGCGGCTGCGGCACTGCCGACGGTCGATCGAGGAGGCGGCCGCGACCCTCGCGGAGCGCGACGTCGCGGCCGGCGACCTGCCCCGCGTCGTGCTCGTGGGGCGGCCGAACATCGGCAAGAGCAGCCTCTTCAACGCGCTGGTCGGCGCCGCGGCCGCGATCGTCGCCGACGAGGCCGGGACCACCCGCGACTGGATCGAGGCGCGGATGACGGCCGGGCACGGCCGGGACTGGCTGCTCGTGGACCTGGCCGGACTGGCCGCCACCCCCGCTGACCCGCTCCTGGAGGCCGCCGCCCGCCGCTCGCGGGCCGAGGCGGCCCGGGCGGACGTGCGCCTCGTCTGCCGCGACGCCACCGCCGCCGACGGCGGTCCGCTCGACGCCGGCCCGGGCCCGCTGATCCGCGTCGTGACGAGGTGTGACCGAGCCATGCCAGGCGGCATCGATCAACACTCGATCGCCACGAGCACCGTGACCGGCGCTGGCATCGCGAACCTGCGGGCGGCGATCGAGGCGGCGGTGGCAGGGCTGCCCGCGGCCACGTCGGCCACGCTCCGCATGCGGGCGGCGGCAGAGTCCGCGATGCGGGCGGTCGGCGAGGCGGAGCGGCTCGTCGCGGCGGCGACGACGGAGGCCGCGATCGACGAGGCGGTCGTGGCCGGCAGCCTCCGCATGGCGGCCGACGCCCTCGCCGAGGCGACGGGCGCCGGCATCGGCACCGACCTGCTCGATCGGATATTCTCCCGCCACTGCATCGGAAAGTGAGCAGCGGATGACCGGATCGCACGAGGCCACGCTCGTCCGCCTCCACGCGGCCGCCGCTTCGTTCGCCGCCACCGCCGCCGACGCGCGGGCCGAGCTTGCGAGGCGGACGGCGCTGGCGGTCGCCGCCGCGGCGGATCGCTGGATCGAGGCGGCCGTGGCCATCAAGTCGGGGGGCGAGCCGGCGCAGGCGGCGGTCGTGAGGGCGGAGGAGACTGCCACCGGTCCGCTGGCCACGCTCCGGCTGCTGCTCGTCACGGCCCGGGCCTGGCGTGAGATCGCCACCCGGGGCACGCCGCGGCCGATCGCACCGCCGCGGATCGTGCATGCGGGCGGCAGCGGCTCGTTCGTGGCCGTCGACGTCTTTCCCGAGCGCTGGATCGCCGATCAGGCGATGTTTCAGGGGCATCGCGGCACGGTGCGCTGCGGCAACCCGGGCGATCTGGCCGCCTTCGACCGCTCCTGGCGGGAGGAGTGCCGCGACCGGCCACGCCGCGGCGGCGTGGCCGTGGTGCTCGGAGCCGGAAACGTCACGGGCCTGGCGGTCGCCGACGCGATCGCACAGGTCTTCGAGCACGGCCGAGGGGCGCTCGTGAAGCTGCACCCCCTCCAGCTGCCGCTCGTGCCGGTGTTTCGCGCGGCGCTCGAGCCTCTGGTGGCGGCGGGACTCGTCGAGTTCATCGGCGGCGGCCCCGAGATCGTGGCCGATGCGCTGACCTCGCCGCGGGTCACGCACGTGCACCTCACCGGCGGTCGCGCCGCCTTCGACGCGGTCCTCCGCAGCCTGCCCGCCCCGGACGCCGGCGTCGCCAGGAGCGTGACCTGCGAACTCGGCGGCGTCACCCCCTGGATCGTGGTGCCCGGCCGCTACACCGAGCCACAGCTCCGCCGCCAGGCCGACCTGGTCGCGGGGTCGATTCTCCACAACACCTCGTTCAACTGCATCGCCACGAAGTGCCTCGTCACCTGCCGATCCTGGGACCAGCGCGACGCCTTCCTGGAGCAGGTCAAGCGGCGGCTGGCGAGCGTTCCCGCGCGGCGCTCCTGGTATCCGGGGGCGACGGCCGCCTGGGAGCAGGCCACGGCAACCCGCGCGCCGGCCGACGGCACGCTGCCGTGGTGCTTTCGCACGGGGGTCGACGTGGCACGGGAGCCGCACTGGTTGGAACGCGAGTGGTTCGCACCGGTCGCCGTGGAGGTGCCGCTCGATGCGGGCGACATCGAGGCCTTCTGCACGCGGGCGACCGCCAGCGTCCGTCGCCTGCCCGGGTCGCTGGCCGCGAGCGTGACCATTCCCGAGTCGCTGCCGCCGTCCGACCGGCGGCGCGTCGAACTGCTCGTGGAGCACCTCGAGTACGGCACCGTCGCGGTCAACACGTGGTCCGCGCTGGGGTATTCCTTCGCCGCCGTGCCCTGGGGCGGGTTTCCGGGGGGCACGCTCGCCGATCCGGGCAGCGGCATCGGCTTCGTGCACGATCCGCTGGTCCTGCCGCTGGTGCACAACTCGATCGTCAGGGCGCCGCTGCAGGAGCGGTCGACGCCCCCCTGGCTGCCGTGGCATCCGCACGCGGCCGAGCTCGCGCGGGGCGTGATCGACGTGTATGCGGCAATCGCCCGCGGGGGCAGCGGGCTCTGGTCGCTGGCGCGGATGCTCCCGCGGGTGCTCGCCGGCTGAACTGGCCGGCCGCGCCGGCCGCTCACCGACGCCGGCCGCGGGGCTTTCTCGACTCGGGCTCGGCACGGTCCGCCGGCGGTGTTTCGCTGAACTTGTCGGGCTGCCCCGTGAGCTCGTAGAGGAATCGGCTCGGGCGGCAGGGCTTGCTCTTGCCCCACTTCGTCCGCGTCAGGCACATCGAGAGCATCAGCCGCCGTCGGGCGCGGGTCACGCCCACGTAGCACAGCCGCCGTTCCTCGTCGATCGCCTGCAGGCCGTCGGCCAGGGAGCGGTGGTGCGGCAGGATGCCCTCCTCCATGCCCACCATCCACACGCAGTCGAACTCGAGGCCCTTGGCGGCGTGCAGCGTCATCAGGCGAAGCACGTCCTTGCGCGGCGCGTCGTCGGTGAAACGGTCCTCCTGCTCCTCGACCTGGAGCACGAAGTCATCGAGAAAGCCGCGGATGGCCGCCGCGAGATCCCGCGGCCCGGGCCGTGACCGCTCGTGCTCGTCGAGCGCGGCGGCAAGCTCCTCGACGCACGCCCAGCGGGTGTCGGCCTCGGCCGGATCGTCCTCGTATTCCTTGGTGAGGAACGCCCGATAGCCCGCCGCGTCGAGCAGCGTGCGGAGCACCACCGCGGCCCGCGGCTGGCCGGGGGCCGCGGCCGGGGCCGTGGTCCGCAGGGCCACGAGCCGCTCCAGGGTCTCCAGGCCCCCGCGGGCCGCCGGGGAGAGCCGGGCCGAGTCCCGCCGGGCGAGCAACTCCCGCCACAGGCTGCGGCCCGCCGTGGCCGCGTCGGCCCGGGCCTGCTGGATCGTCGATCCGGCCAGGCCACGGGGGGGCACGTTGGCGATGCGCGCCAGGGCGAGGTCGTCGTCGGGATCGACGAGCAGCCGGAGGAACGCCATCACGTCCTTGACCTCGCGGCGGTCGAAGAAGGAGCGGCTGCCGACGAGTTCGTAGGGAATGTTCTTGCGCCGCAGTTCCTGCTCGAAGGAGCGGGTCTGCTCGCCGGTGCGGACGAGGATCACTGCCTGCGACGGGTCGACGAGCCGCTCGCGGAGCAGGCTCTCGGCGTCGGCCACCACGCGGCGGGCCTCGTCGGTCTCGTCCTGCGCCTGGATGATCGCCGGTGGCACGCCGGCGGGCAGGTTCGAGACGAGCGTCTTGCCGTGGCGGCGGGTGTTGCGCTCGATCAGCAGGTTCGCGGCCCGGATGATCTCCGGGGTCGAGCGGTAGTTTTCTTCGAGCCGCACGACCTTCGCCCCCGGCCAGCGGCGGGCGAAGTCGAGGATGTGCGTCACCTCGGCGCCCCGCCAGGCGTAGATCGACTGGTCGTCGTCACCCACGACGCAGATGCTCCGATGGTCGCGGGCGAGCGCGGCGATGATCCGCTCCTGGATGCCGCTGGTGTCCTGATATTCGTCGATGAGCACGTGGTCGAACCGGCCGGCCTCGGCGCGGCGGACGTCCTCGGCGGTGCCGAACAGCTCGTCCACCAGCAACAGCAGGTCGTCGAAGTCGACGGCCCCGGCCGTCTTGAGGGCGTCTTGGTAGCGGCGATACCCCGCCGCGGCGAGCGTCCACGTGTCGTCGGCGTCGGCGGGCACGGCATCGAGGGCCGCCGCCGCCCGGATCGCCCGGCTCTTCCAGCGGCCGATCCGGTCGAGGAGGTCGGCGGGGCGGAGCACCGTGTCGGCGACCCGCAGGTCCTTGAGCACGCGGCGGGCGACCGTCTCCTGCTCGCCGCGATCGACGATGGCGAAGCGGACCGGGTAGCCGAGCCGGTCCGCGTGCCGTCGGAGGATGCGGACGCAGAGCGAATGGATGGTCGAGATCTCGGGAGCCTCCGCGGAGCCCTTGGCGAGCCCCTGCCGGGCTCGGGCGAGGATCTCGCGGGCGGCCTTGTTGGTGAACGTGACGGCGAGGATCCGCGCGGGCCGGGCCCCCCGCCACACCAGGTGGGCGATCCGGGCGATCACCACCCGCGTCTTGCCCGTGCCGGCGCCGGCGAGCACCAGCAGCGGACCCGGAGCCGCGTGCACCGCCTCGTTCTGGGCCGCGTTGAGGCCCGTGCGGCGCGGTCCGGCGGCTGCCGCCCGCCGGGGCGCGGCTCCCTCCGGCTCCGTGGCCGAGTCCGGCCGTCCGCTGGTGGAGGTCGCGGTCGCGGAGCGGGGCGGGCGCATGTCGCGAATCTAACAGATCGAGGCGCGGTGGCCTGCGCCAGGGCGAGCCGATGATCGTCTTGACGCCTTCGGCGGGCGAGTCTCTATTTTTTCCACGACGCTCGCATCCAGGTTCCGGCACTCGCCCGGGGCACGTTCTGGGCCGGTTCCGTCGAGCCTTCCCCTTCCCGTGCCCGAGGAGTCTCCCGACATGCAGCCCGCCGAACTCGCCGAGATCGAGGACAACGACCTCGCGCAGGCGACCATGTCGCTGCTCGAGCGGATTCGCCCCTACCTCGCCACCATCGCCGCCGCGATCGGCATCACGTTCGTGGCGCTCGCCGCCTGGACGCTGATCTCGTCGCGGCAGGACAGCGAGCGGGCCGGCGCCTGGGATGCCTGTCTCGCCGCCATCTCGTCGGGCGACGCGCAGCAGCTCAACGACGTGGCCGCCCGCTATCCGGGAACGCCGGCCGGCGCGTGGTCGCAGATCCTGCTCGCCGACGCCGCCCTGGCCTCGGGCTGCCAGCTGGCGTTCACCGACAAGCAGCAGGCCACGGAGCGGTTTCGGGCCGCCGCCGACCTGTATGCCGTGGCGATGTCGCGGCCGGCCGGAGGTCTCGTCACCGAGCGGGCCATGTTCGGCCTGGCCAAGGCCCGCGAGGCACTGGGAGAGTTCGAGCCGGCGCGGAAGGGGTATGAGGCGCTCGTCGACGAATATCCGAACAGCCCGCTGCGGGAACTCGCCGGCGAACGGGCGGCGGCGCTCGCCCGGCCGGCGGTCACCGGCTGGTACGATTGGTTCCGGTCCCACGATGTCAGTGCCCCCCCGACCGCCGAATCGACCGCTCCCGCCACCGGCGGAGGTGCTGCCGAGCAGATCCTCTCCGGCACCAGCGGGTGAGCCCGGTTCCCTCGAGGCGCCGCCGGGCAGCGAGGTGGCCTTCGTGGTGGCGGACGGCGCGGCGGGCGAGCGGCTCGACGTGTTTCTCCACGGCCGGTTCCCCGGCCGCAGCCGCTCGTTTCTCGCCCGGGCGATCGACGCGGGTGCCGTCCGCGTGGACGGCCTCGTGGCACGCGCCTCCCTGAAGCTTCGGGCCGGGGCCGACGTCCGGATGACGGTGCCGCAGCCGCCCCGCGCGGGGCCGGTCGCGGAGGAGATTCCGCTGGTCTTCCTTCACGTCGATCAGTGGCTCGCGGCCGTCGACAAGCCCCCGGGCATGGTCGTGCATCCCGCCAAGGGCAACTGGAAGGGCACGCTCGCCGGGGCGCTCAAGTGGCACCTCGAGCGCGACGGGGTGGGGCTGTCGACGACCGGCGGCGCCGCCCGCCCCGGGATCGTTCACCGCCTCGACCGCGACACCAGCGGCGTGATCGTCGTCGCCCGGACGGAGGAGGCGCACCACGCCCTCGCCCGGCAGTTCGAGCGGCGGACGGCCGCGAAGACCTACCTGGCGATCACGCAGGGCGCTCCCCGGTTCGACCGCGACGAAATCGACCTGCCGATCGGCATCCATCCCTACCAGCGCGAGAAGATGGCGGTCCGCCGCGACCACTCCACCAGCCGCCAAGCGGTGAGCCGCTACGAGGTGCTGGAGCGGTTCGGCGTCGCGGCGCTCGTCCGCGTCACCCCGCAGACCGGCCGCACGCACCAGATCCGGGTGCACCTCGCGGCGATCGGCTGCCCCGTGCTCTGCGACGGCCTGTACAGCGGCCGCACGCTGATCGAACCGGCCTTCCTCCGCCTGCCTCCGGGGCCGCCGCTCCTGGCTCGGCAGGCCCTGCATGCCGCCAGCCTGGCGATCGATCATCCGGCTTCGGGCGAACGACTCGCGCTGGCCGCCGCGCTGCCGGCGGACATGGCCGGACTGCTGGAGGCACTGCGGTCGGCGACGTGATCCGCGGGCGGTCGCCCGTCGCCGGCGACGGGCTCGTCCAGGAGGATCATGGCCCGCGGGAGCGTGGAGTCGATCACCCGGGAGAGGGCGACGACGAAGCCGGCCGGGCCGTCCCGCCACCCGCCGCGGAGGACGTAACTCTTCACGAAGGCGGTGAGGCCGCGGAGCGGCATCGTGAGCGGATTGATCCGCTGCCCCTTGCGCCGCATGATCGCCGCCTTGAGCGGCGCGTAGCGGAGCGAGCGGCCGAGCACGTCGCCAACACCCGCATAGCTGTAGTGCAGGATCGAGCCCGGCAGGAGCACGGGGGGCCGCGACGCGGCCACCTCCTCGTGGACCGGCAGCGGCTTGAACGTCGCCGTGCGTCGGTTGAACAGGCGGAGCACGCGGTCGTCGCTCCAGGGGCCGTGGCGGATCTCGCGGTCGCCGATGAACGTGCGGCGCCGGAAGGCATAGCAGGCCGCGGGGTCGGAGAGGTCCGCGGTGCCGAGCGCCCGCCGGGCCTGCTCGTCGAGCACTTCGTCGGCGTCGATCGAGAGGATCCAGTCGTGGGCGGCGAGTTCCACGGCCCGGCACTTCTGGGGGCCGTAGCCGAGGAAGTCCTGATGTTCGACCCGGGCCCCCGCGGCCCGGGCGATGGCGACCGTGGCGTCGGACGAGCCCGAGTCGAGCACGAGTCGCTCCGCACACGACGCCACCGCCGCGAGCACCTCCGGCAGCCGCCGGGCCGCGTCCCGGGTGATGAGCACCGCCGAGATCGGCAGCCGGGCCGAAGCCCGGGGCGGATCCGGTGCAGGCTCCGGGGCGGCCGTCATCGGCGGTTGCCCGGCGGGGGCGTGTCGTGGTCGCCGATCGGGGCCGGGCTGCCGGCGGCCCGCAGCGGGAACTCGAGGACGAAGGTGCTGCCCTCCCCGAGCCGGCTCGAGGCGTGGATGTCGCCGCCGTGTTCGCGGAGGATCTTGCGGCTCACCGTCAGGCCCAGGCCGGTGCCCTTGGAGCCCTTGGTGGAGGCGAACAGGTTGAAGATCGTGGCCAGGGTCTCGGGCGACATGCCGATCCCGTTGTCGGCGACGCTCACGCGGACGACGCCCGCCTCCTGATCGGCGGCCGCCGTGATCGTCACGGCAGCCTGGTCCCGCGCCTCCACGGCGTCGAGCGCGTTGCTCACCACGTTGAGGATCGCCCGCGAGATGCCCGCGGAATCGAACACAAGCGGCGGCAGGTCGGCCGGAGGCCGCCAGTGGATCGTCGCGCCGAGTTCGGCGGCCCGCTGCTGGACCGTCTCGACGATGTCGTCGATCACCGCGACCAGGTCGCCGGGGGCCGGATCCGGCTCGCGCTCCTTGCTGAAGGTGAGCATGTCCATCACCAGCGAGGAGATCTTGTCCTGGTTGCGGCGAACGATGTCCCAGCCCTTGCGGAGCACGCCGAGGTCGTCGTTCTCCAGCCCCATCTCCACCAGGTAGCTGCCGCCGCGGATGCCCTGGAGGATGTTCTTGATGTGGTGCGAGAGCGTGGCGATCGTCTGCCCCGTGGCGGCGAGCCGCTCGGCCTGCACGAGGGCCGAGTAGTAGGTTGTGTCCTCGACGGCCAGCGCGGCCTGGTGGCCGATCGCGATCATCAGCTTGAGGTGGTCGTCGCTGAACCGGCGCTGCCCGAGTTCGGCGGCCTGGAGCAGCGGCGTCGTGGTGTCGACGTAGATCATGCCGACGGTGTCGTAGCGGCCCCGCATGGGCACGCAGATCGCCTCGCGGACGCCCGTCCGGACCACGCTCTGGCCGGAGGAAAAGCGATCGTCCTCCTGCGCGTCGCTGGTGAGCACGCCCTCGTGGTGGTCGAGCACGTAGTCGAGGATCGTGCGGCTGATCTGCATCGTGGCCGCGTCGCCCGCCTTGCGGTCGCGGCGGGCCTTCGTGCGGAGCTCCCTGGTCGCCGGGTCGAGCAGCATGATGCAGCCGCGATCCGCCTCGACCCACTCGAACACGAGCTGCAGGATCCGCCCCAGCAGCTCGTCGATGTCGAGCGTGTGGCTGACCGCCAGGGAGGTGCGGTACATCACCTGGAGGTTGCTGCGGGCCTTGGCGAGCCAGCGGTTCTGCGACTCCTCCGGAGCCGCGAGCACGATCGAGTCTTCCTCGCGCATGGTGCGGACGATCCGCGAGCCGTCGCCGCCGTCGATCTCCGGCACGATGTCGACCGCCGCGAGGGCCGCCGGTTCGTCGCCGTCCTTCGCGTACACGAGGATCGTCCGCCCCAGGCGGATCCGGTCGCCGCTGGCCAATTCGGCCCGCCCCACCCGGGTGTCGTTGACGTAGGTGCCGTTGGAGCTCTTCAGGTCGCCGACCACGAGGGCGTCGCCGACCCGCCGAATCTCGGCGTGCCGCCGGGAGATCTCGTTGTCGTCGAGCTGGATCATGTTGCCCGCCTCGCGGCCGATGCTCACGGCGGCCTGCGTGGGGGGCAGTTCGAAGCGGGCGCCGCGGTTGCGGCCCTGGATGACGAACAGTGCTGGCACGGCGTTCGGAAAGCCCTGGAGCGCGGACGACAGGCCCCGATTGTCGCATGCCGGCCAGACCACGGGAAGCGAGGCGGGGGGGTCGGCGGCCGCGCCGTGGGCCGTTGATTTCCGGGGCGAAGTTGCCCTTGAGTCGGCGGGTGCGGATCGCCATCATCCCGCCCGCGTCGGCACTCCCGGCGGCCACGGACGGCCGCGTCGGCAGGCCGGCCACGACCTCCGGCCTCGTGCCGCAAGCAAGGAGAGCATTCCGTGAACAGGTATCCGGCAACCCTCGCCCTCGTGGTCGCCACGGCACTCGGTCAGGCCGCCTTCGGCCAGGTCGCCGGGCAGCCCGCCGCCCCTGCCGCCACCGCCGCGCCCGCGGCCCGAACGGCCCCCGCCGTCCACACCGCGGTGATCGACGTGGGCTACATCTTCAAGAATCACGCCCGCTTCAAGCAGGCGATGGACAAGATGAAGGACGAGGTGCTCCAGGCCGAGAACGTGCTCAAGGCCGAGCGGGACCGGATCAACGGCCTGATGGAGCAGCTCAAGGGCTTCAACGTCGGCACGCCGGAATACAAGAAGCTCGAGGCCGAGGTCGCGAAGGCACAGGGCGACTTCAGCGTGAACGCCCAGCTGCAGAAGAAAGACTTCATGGACCGCGAGGCGAAGGTCTACCTCCAGGTCTACAACGAGATCGAGCGGGCGGTGAGTCATTTTGCCCGTGACAACGGGATCGCGGTGGTGCTCCGCTTCGACGGCGACCCGGTCGACGCCACGGACCGCAACCGGATTCTCGGCAGCATCACCAAGCCGATCGTCTACCACGACCCCCAGATCGACATCACGGCCGACGTCCTGCGGATGCTCAACGGTGCCGCCGTTGCGGGTGCGACGACCTCCCAGTCGAAGCCGCTCCGCTAGGCTGTCTCGTCGCCGCCGATTCATCGGGCCCGGAGGTGCGGCGGCCCCGCTCTTCCGGGCCCGTTCCTCGCCCGCAGGCCCCATGCGCCCCCAGCACACGATCCGCCGTGCCGTGTCGGTCGCGGGCGCCGGCTACTGGACGGGGCGTCCCGTCACGGTGGAGTTCGTGCCGGCGCCGGCAGGCACGGGCATCGTGTTCGTGCGGGCGGGCGCGGGCGTGCCGGTGCGGATTCCGGCCGCGGTGGACCATCGGGTGGAGGCGACCGCCCGCACCAATCTCGCGTCGGCGGGCGTGCGGGTGGAGATGGTCGAGCATGCCCTGGCGGCGCTGGCCGCGCTCGGCGTCGACTGCTGCGTGGTTCGCGTGGATGCCGACGAGCTGCCGGGGCTGGACGGATCGTCGCTGGCGTACGTCGAGGCCCTCGACTTTGCGGGGCTGGAGTCGCTCGGGGCTCCGCTCGAGCCGCTGGTGGTGCAGGGGGTCCATCGCGTGGGCGACGACTCCTCCTGGGTGGAGGTGTGCCCGCCACGGTTCGCCGGCCTGTCGGTCGACTACGAGCTCGACTACGGGCCCGGCCCGATCGGTCGTCAGACGTTCGCGGTGCGGGTCACGCCCGACGCGTTTCGGCGGGAGCTCGCGGCGGCGCGCACGTTCATCACCACGGACGAGGCGGACCGCCTCCGGGCGGCCGGCCTCGCCCGTCACGTCGGCTACGGCGACCTGCTCGTGTTCGGTCCCGACGGCCCGCTCGACAACGCCCTGCGCTGGCCCGACGAGTGCGTCCGCCACAAGGTGCTGGATCTCGTCGGGGATCTGGCGCTCGTCGGCCGGCCGCTGCACGCGCACGTCCGCGCCTGCCGCAGCGGGCACCGCCTCAACGGGGCGGTCGCGGCACGGCTCGTGGCCTCGGCCGGGAGGCGGGCTTCGGCCTGATGCGCATGGTGGAACCGAGCGCACACGACGAGGGTGAACCGGTCGCGGGCATCGTGGGGAGGCCCCCGGAGATCCATCCCTCCGCCATCGTCGAGGCGGGGGCCCGGATCGCCGACGACGTGCGAGTCGGCGCCCACTGCGTGATCTCGTCCGGCGCCGTGATCGGCCGGGGCAGCGTGCTGGCCAACAACGTCACCCTCTCGGGAACGGTGGTGGTCGGCGAGCGGAACCGGATCTTCGCCAACTGCGTCATCGGCGGGGAGCCCCAGGACGTCAGCTACCGGGGCACCGACACGCGGGTCGAGATCGGGCACGACAACGTGATCCGCGAGGGGGTGACGATCAATCGGGCCTCCGAGAAGGAGGAGGGCGTCACCTCGATCGGCAGCGGCAACTTCCTGATGGCCGCGTGCCACGTGGCCCACGACTGCCGGATCGGAGACCAGGTGATCATCGCCAACGGGACGCTGCTCGGCGGCCACGTCCGGGTGCACTCGCGGGCATCCCTCTCGGGGCTCGTGGCGGTGCATCACTGGGCGACGATCGGCGGCTGGTCGTTCGTGGCCGGACTGTCGCGGGTGCTGCACGACGTGCCCCCGTTCATGCTCTGCGAGGGGTCGCCGGCCCGGCCGCGGTGCATCAACGTGGTGGCGCTCCGCCGCGGGGGCATCGCGCAGCCCGTGATCGAGGCCATCTCGGAAGCCCACCGCCTCCTGTACCGCGCGAAGGTGGGCGTCGAGCCCGCCCGCGAGATCCTCCGCTCCCAGGCGATGCTGGTGCCCCAGGTCGAGGAGTTGCTGGAGTTTCTGGATCGGCAGCAGCAGGGTCGGCACGGCCGGGCCCGCGAAGGGAGGAGGGCGGCATGAGTCGGATGCGGATGGCGGTCGTCGGTTGCGGGCATCTCGGGGCGATCCACGCGCGGCTGCTCGCCGGGCGTGCGGACGTGGAACTGACGGCGGTGGTCGATCCGCTGGCCGCCGCCCGCGACCGGATCGCCGCCGAGCACGGCTGCCGGGCCCTGGCCGAGCCCCGCGAGCTGGTCGGAATCGCCGACGCCGCGGTGGTCGCGGCGCCGACCGGACTGCACGCGGGCGTCGCGGTGCCGCTGATCACCGCCGGGCTCGACCTGCTCGTCGAGAAGCCGCTCGCGGGAGGCGTGGAGGATGCCCGCGCGATCGTCATCGCCGCCCGTCGCCACGGCCGGACCGTCGCCGTCGGCCACGTGGAGCGGTTCAATCCGGCGTGGCAGGCCACGGCCGGCCGGGCCGGCCGCGTGCACTTCGTCGAGGCCACCCGGACCGCGCCGTTCACCTTCCGCTCGCTCGACGTGGGCGTGGTCCACGACCTGATGATCCACGACATCGACCTGGTGCTCTCGCTCGAACCCGGCCGGCTGGAGCGGATCGACGCCCAGGGCATCGTGGCGACCGGCGGCTTCGAAGACGCCGTCCGCGCCAGGCTCGTCTTCTCCTCCGGCCTCGTCGCAGATCTGACCGCGTCGCGCATCAGCCCCGTGGCGCAGCGGACCGTCGCCACCTGGTCGGCCGACGCGATGGTGTTCTGCGACCTGACCGCGAAGACGGTCCGGTCGGTGTCGCCCGGTGCGAGCGTGAGGTCGGGCGGCTTCTCCGCCGCGTCCGTGCCGGTGGCGGAGCGGGCCGCAGCCAAGGACCGCTTCTTCGCCGACGTGCTGCCTTGCGAGACCGTCATTGTCGCCGATGCCAACGCGATCGCCTGCGAGCACGACGACTTCCTGGCGGCGATCCGCGAGCGGCGTCCGCCGCTGGTGACCGCCGCGGCCGGTGCGGCCGCCGTGGAGATCGCGGCCCGGGTGATCGACGCGCTGGCGTGCGTCCGCTTCGGCCGTCCGGCCGCGGGCGGCACGGCCTTCGCGACCCCCACCACCTTCCAGCGAAAGGCCGGTTGACCGGTCGAGCCGCTCTGTCCCGCACGACCGGCAGGCTTCTCCCTGGGCGGCCGGACGTCACCGACCGATAGCGATCGTGGTGGGACGCTCCGCCGCCCCGACCCCGCCTTCTCCTGATCCCGCCTTCATGGTCACGCCGTCCTCCCGCCGAGATCCGATGCCGATCCGCCCTGCGAGCCTTTTGCTCCTGCTCGTCGCCTTAGCCTTTGCGGCGCTGGCCGGGGGCGGCGCACCCGCCGTGGAGTTCGACGGGTTCGGCCTCGGCGATCTCGCCGGCGGCGGGACGATCGCCGCCGAACTGAGCCGCCTCGAGGCGGCTGCCGAGCGGGAGCGTCTGGCGGGCGTGCCGGCCCTGGCGGTGGCGATGCCCGGGGCGGCCGACCTCGCCTCGCCGCCGGTGCCGCTGACCGCGGAGTTCCGCAGCCGGATCGACCGTTTCGACGTGGCCGCCGGCCTGGTGGCCGACACGCAGGTGGTGCAGGAGGGGCCGGCCCGCTGGATGGGCCGCGTGGGCGTGTCGAACGAACGAGACGTCGGCCGGGAGTCGCTCGAGCTGCGGACGACGGTGGGCAACAACGCCGAGTGGGGCCTCGTGGGCGTGGAGGTCGGGCCGCGGGTCGAACGGCGGCTGCGCAAGGGGGTCACCGTGTTTGTCGACGGCAAGGCCGACGCCCGGGCGATGCGGTCCCCGGAGACGGGCACGTGGGCGCTGCCCGGGACCGCCACCGACGGCGCTGCCATCGGCGTGGCGGCGAGCGCCGGCCTGGCGCGCTGACGCGCAGCGGATTCATCGGCACACGGTCCGAAGTCAGAGAGGGGTTGCCTGTGCCCTCGAGCGAGCTGTGGGAGGTGCGTTGGGCATGGATGAATGACGGAAGGTGAGAGTCCTTTATGGGGCCTGTTGGAGGCAACCAGAAGCCGGAGGCAGCTGCACGAGGTCGAGGCTGGCATTGCACAGCCGAGGTCTTTCCCGCGAGGGCGTGTGGGATGGAAGCCCGAGGCGACTCGCAGTTCCGAACGCACGTGAA